>TARA_R110000824_G_scaffold82382_2_pt1 | contig 11446 bp, 13 predicted proteins | sample TARA_R110000824 | Tara Oceans TARA_R110000824 (sample SAMEA4397747) | marine metagenome | biome: Polar Biome; feature: [MES] marine water layer (ENVO:01000295) within the mesopelagic zone...; material: water (ENVO:00002006), including particulate matter (ENVO:01000060) such as...... | reverse complement strand
CCGCTCGAGAGGAGTCGCTCTTTCAACTGGCACGAGTTCGACTACAACGGGGAGTCGAGGTCGCGCTCGCTCCGCCGCAACGGAGTCAAACTCCGCTCGACACCGGAGGGAGAGGTCGATAGTGTGGTCGAAGAACTACTCGAGGAACTCGACACAGATGAAGATTAAAAAACAAGACACGAAAAGAATTCGACGCGCTATCGCGAAAGTCGTCGCGGTCATCGGAACAGTCGCGACGCTCGTTGCGGCGTTGGGTTGCGCGTCGCTCTACCCGGTCGCGGGAGCCGCGGTCGGAGCAGGAGTCGGCTCGCTTGCCGGCGTTCCCGGAGCAGTCGTCGGAGGCGCGAGCGGCGCGGCACTTGGAGAACTTGCCGAGTCGGACGTCGCGTTGTCCGACGCGGAAGAGTTCAACCGCGACGTCGTCACTCAACTCATCGGCGTCGCATCGAAAGAGTCGCGCGACGCGACGCTCGAACTTGTCGAAGGAAACTCGCGGTCGCTCGTTGAGGACTTGACCGCGTTCGTACTTGGCTTGTTCAAGTGGGTCGCGTTCCTCTCGGTCGCGTATGTAATCACAAGGCTCGTACTAAGCAAGCGACAAGAGAAAGCACTTGTCGAGCAAATCAAGAAGGTCGTCGACGAAGTCGCGAACAGATAATCTATGGAAGAAAAACGAATCAAGAGTCTCGACCTTCGCGGTCGACTACGCGGAGCGTCTAACCTTTTGCAAATACTCGTCCGCTTAATCGCGTGCCGAGTTTATTGCGTCTTCTTCGGACACGTCTCCGCATTCGACGCCGAGAAGTCGACGCCGACTTTCCGGTACTTCTCCGTTGTGCACAAGGGAACGCGGAACGTGCAAGCGTGCCGACGATGCGGCGGGATATACTCGACGCCGATGCCGGGCGAGGAAGACCCGTCGAGCGGCGTCCGGTGGCGGGACTTGCTCTAGTCGTCGCGCTATCCGGTCAGTCTATCGACGGACTGGATTCGTTTTCCTATCCACCGCATGACAGGGACAGCCATGCTGTTCCCCAATGCTTTATACCGTAAGCCGTCGGGGCAATTCTCAGCCGCTTTCTTTCGCCACGATATCTTCGTGTATCCGTCCGGGAATCCTTGGAGTCTTTCGCATTCGGTCGGCGTTAGACGGCGAACCGTAATAGGAGTATTCTTGTGAACTGCAAAGGTTTCGCTTCCGCCTCCAATGTCTCCGCCACTTGCCTTGAGTGTTCCCGGCACGCCTTCTATGTATTGACCGAACCCGGTTCCCCTAAAGGATAAGACTTCGCCCTCTCTTTCAATGCCTCCTCTAGTATCGGCGGCAACTTCTTCCCCCTTACTTCGGCTCGACGGAGTATTCCCGAACAGGCTCTTCGGCTCAAGAAGAACCGCGGCGGCACTTCTCCAGTCTCTAAGACATCCGACAAGAAACAAGCGGCGACGTCTTTGTGGTACTCGAAAGAATTGAGCGTCCAGAACTCGGTAGGCGAACCCATACCCGATTTCTCCCAACGCCCCGAGGAGGGTTCCAAAATCTTTTCCTTGGTTACTTGACAGGACACCGGGGACGTTTTCCCAGACGAGCCACCGTGGCTGTAGGCATTCAGCAAGTCGGACAAACTCGAGGCATAAATTCCCGCGCTCGTCTTCAAGACCGCCACGAAGTCCGGCGACGCTAAAGGATTGGCACGGGGTTCCTCCGACCAGAAGGTCGATTGTATTTTCTTTTCCATGGGTTTTATTCTCTCGTATCGTTGTCATGTCCCCAAGGTTCGGGACGTTCGGATAATGATGTCGCAAGACCGCGCTCGGGAACTTCTCTATCTCAGAGAACCATTGAGGCTCCCAACCTAATCCGCGCCACGCTTGCGTCGCGGCTTCGATGCCGGAGCAGACAGACCCGTATCTCATTCCTCTCCCTCCTTGGAGAACTTACTCATCGACGCACGCTCTCCGTCGGGGCGTGCGTCGAATGCTCTCCGGAGAGCGGCTCCGATTTCGTCACGGTGCTCGATGATGCTCGACCCGTGTCGCTTCATGTCCGACGACGAGAAGCCGCCGTTTTCTAGGTCGCCGTTTCGGAACCGCTCGCCGCCGTCGCGCAACTCGTACTCGACGAAGTTCTTATCCTCGTCCGCATCGACTGGACTTGCAAAGTCAACGACCGACGGGATGAAGCGATGACCGATGCATCCGTCGACTTGTTGGGAGAACGTCAACGAGTCGACCTTGTGCAACTTGCAAGACCATATCGAGTCGTCGCCGTGCTCGGTCTCCGGGGTCGCATGAAGACACGTCCGGCAAGTCAAGGTCGGCAATGTTTCGGTCGAGTGACAGACCGTCGAATGGTCGCAGAATCTACACTTCCACCACGACGGGTCTTCGCTTAATTTTGCGGGAGGGTTCGCAGAAGAAATGATTCGACGCGCCTTCTCAATCATCTCGGCGTCGACGCCTTCTTTGTACTCGACGAACTCCGAATACAAACTGTCGTCGTTCTTGTTAACTGTCAGATAGTAGGCGCGACGCATTCCAGAGAACCCCATGTAGACTTGCATCTGTGCGAAGTGTTCCGGCTTCGACTTCTCGACGCCGTTTTTCTTGAGTTGCTTGAACGACTTATCGTTCGACGTCTTGAACTCGAGGACACACCAAACTCTCGGAGACTCGACGAGACCCTTCGCCGCGCCGTCCATCGACCCGCCGAAGTGTCCGCCGTGTGTCGAATACCGGAACTGGTCTCCGGAGCGCGGGTCGACATCGTGAACGACGACTCCGATATTCCGGAGATACTGGACGAGGCTCGGCTCTTCACGATGACCGCGACCGAAGAGGCGGAGGATTCGACCGGGATGTTCGACGCGGGTTGCGCCTCGGAACGAGTACCACAACTCGCGCTCGCACTCGCGCCCAATCGACGACGCGCCGAGATGTCCCCGGAATGGTGCGTCGGACTTCCGCGCTTCATCCTCGAGGAACTTGTCGACCGCGCCGGTCGTTGTCGGCTCTCCAGTTTCGGGTATCTTGACCATAGTTTTTTTGACGTCACCCGGGCGCGTGTAAGGCACGCCGCTCGAAGCCCGGAAGTCGAGAGGCGCAAGAAAAGAAGAACGCGGAGACGGCTTCTATGACCGTCTCCGCGCGAGTGTGTCCTACTCGGACATGATTAGAACGGTTCCGACTTGCCGCTACTCCAAGGAGGAGAAGCACTCGTCGCCGGAACTCCGGACGCAGTCTTCGCCGACTTGTATGCGACGACGTCGTTCGACTCATCGTACGCGCCGTCCGCGGGTCGAACCTTGACGACCGCCGTGAAGGGGACGTCGTGCAGTTCGTTCGAATCCGAAATCTCTGTCCGTCCGACAGCGCGACACAAGTCCGCGAGTTGTCGTTCTGCAATCTCCACCGCGGCGGAGTTTGCGTTGACGATATTAAGTCGAGACCATAGTCGGCGGTTCTTGTACTTGCCCTCGACGACTTCGAGGGAGAGCATCAAGTATTCGCCGCCGGGTTTCTTGGTCGGCTTCATCTCCGACTCGGTCACGATGCATACATAGTCGCCCGGGGGCAGAGAATCGTATGCGGTAGAGATGGGTGCGTCTTCGACGCGGAAGTTCTTTTTTAATTGAGCCATGGTTTTAGTTCTTTGCAGTAGTTGTTTTCTTATTTATGCTTCCGCCGTCGAAGGCGTCCGCGATGGATTGAGAGAGTGCCGACCATTCGAGCGGCATCGTCTCGGGAATCGCGTATCGAGACTTCGCAAGATACGCGGGACGCTCCGCCGTGTGGAGGAGTCGCTCGCCCGTGCCGATGGCGCGGGTTCTTTTCTGTCCGAAGCCGACGTCCGACTCTTTCGTGTGGACTTTATAATTCGCGAAGCCGAGGACGTCGACCCACTCTTGAAACATTGCGCTCGATGCTTTGTGCATCTTCGGTTGGTATCGGTCGAACGGCTCGGAGTCCGGCGCGTCGAATCTCTTGACTTCACAATGCGACGTCAGCACGACAGTCATCCCGCGACGCTCTCGAAGAGCATCGAACCCCTTGAGAAGTTGCCTCCAGTAATCGAGCGCGATGACGTACCCTTTCCCATATCCGAAGTCTTCTATGTTTTCTTTCCCGTGCGTCTTTGCGGCGTGCGCCCATATGAGCGGTTCCGTCCAGTCGAGCGAGTCGAGGACGACGGTCTTAAAGTCGTGCGCCTCCGTGTACAAAGTCCGCAACGCTTCGAGCACGTCGTCGAAAGTTTTCGCGACCGGGAAGGCGTCGGACGAGATGCCCGAAAGTCCGTCCTCTGTTCGAAGAAAGATAGGCGACTCCGCGTTCGCGGCGAAGGTCGACTTCCCTATCCCGTGAACGCCGTAAATTAAAAGGCGAGGCGGCGCGGCTTGCCCGGTCTTCGCGATTGACTTGAGGTCGATGCTCATGACTCGACCCTCTCGACCGTGACTGCAGTTTTGCCGGGCTTCGTTAGGACTGCGCCGACGACTTCTTCTTTCCATCCGAAGGGCGTGTTCTTCATCTCGACGAGTGACTTGAACTCTTGAGCGTTCACGGAATACCTCACCGGGAAAAGCGCGAAGACCTCCGAGCCGTACTTCTCGCGGAGACTTTCCGCGGAGCGTTGGTCGACGGAGCGTATCATTCGAGTCGTCGTTGTGACCTTGTACTCTCCGACGGTCGAAGTCTTAGAACCTTCGCTCTTGACTCCGACGAGTGCGGATAGTTGTTCCTCGAGTTCTATGCGCTCACTCTTTGCGAGAGACTCTTCGGCTCTCTTCAGATATAAAGCATGAGCGACCTTTGCGGTCGCACACTCGGCGTTAGTTGGGGCGGTTGTTTCTAGTTCCATCAGTCTTTTTTTCTTTCGGGTTGCGATGATGTCATGCGGACGGAGCCGATGACGTAGGTCGACAAGGTTGACCGCGTGCAAAATAATAGTCAAGCGAAAACTACTAGACTTTTTGGGTTCGGCGAAAGTACGCTCTCGGCGTCGACGCTTGTTCGGCGATTAACCCGAGAGAATAATGAGAAAGAAAAAACAAACTATCGAGCGCGACGACATCGAAAGAGCGCGTCGCTTCCTACGAACCAACAAAGGGTACATGGCGATACGAGACGCGACGGGTCTCGACTACTTCTGGCTCTCTCGATTCGCGACCGGGCGCATCGAAGACCCACGCGCCTCTCTTCTCTTTCGACTCCTCGACTACGTTGACGAGATGGAGGGAAACTTTTGAGCGACATCAAACTCAACGACATCGTCGACGCACGCGGTCAAACCTACGGCGACCCGCGAGTCAATCATGCGCGGACGGCGAATCTCTGGAACGCATATATCGAGAACATCTTGCTCACTCGACCCGCGGACACGCGACTCACCGCGACGGATGTTTGCTTCCTTAACATTCTGCAGAAAGTCGCGCGGCTTCAACACGGCGCGAAGCACGTCGACTCGGTCGTCGATGTCAAGGGGTACTCGGACAATGTCCTATCTATATGGGGAAAGAGCGACGACGAATTCGAGGTCGGTTGTACATGGTCGTCGACATCTTCTAACGAGGGCGACTCCGATGTGTGACCGCGAGAAGGAACTCCTCGCCGCGGCTCTCGAGTATGCGTCGAACGGATGGTCGGTTCTTCCTTTGCACTCGGTCACGGACGACCGCTCGTGTACTTGCGGCTCGAACGCGTGCAAGAGTCCCGGCAAGCATCCGCGAACATCGAACGGCGTCAAGGACGCGACAACGAACGCGGCTCTCATTCGCTCATGGTGGTCGGCGAATCCGAAAGCGAACGTCGGCATCGCACTCGGCGAAGCGTCCGGACTATGGTGCGTCGACGTCGACCCACGAAACGGAGGCGACGACTCGTTGCTCGCGTTGCAATTAAAGAACGACGACATCCCGGAGACATTGCATTGCCTTACGGGTGGCGGCGGCGAGCACTTCTTTTTCGAGTATAAAAAAAGCGACCGCATCCGGAACGGGAAACTCGCCGAAGGAATCGACGTCAAGTCGACCGGGGGATACGTCGTCGCGGCTCCGAGTCGCCATGCTTCCGGGGAGTTGTACAAGTGGGCGGCGGACTCATCGAAGCCGTGCCGCGCTCCCGGATGGATTCTCGAGGAACTGCGCTCGGGGTCGTCGGGTTCCTTCGACGAACTTTTCTCGGGAGCCGAGGAAGGACGCGAACCACTCGCCGGAATTCTCGACCCGCGGAAGGTCGACGAACTTCGGTCGGCTCTTCGCGTCATCGATGCCGACGACCGGGACTTGTGGGTCTCTGTCGGGATGGCATTGAACTCGACCCGCGCCGGGTCGCAAGCGTTCGCACTCTGGTCGGAGTGGTCGTCGACTTCGCCGAAGTACGACGAGCGCGATGCGATGCGAGTGTGGAACTCTTTCGACCCGGAGCCGGGAGGCGTATCGGTTGCGACTATCTTCGGACTCGCGAAGGTCAACGGATGGACGGAGCCGATGCGCGTCGTCGAAGCAACGGACGCCGTCAAGAAGGTCGTCCGCGTTGACACTCCGCCGATACCCGAAGACGTTCTTCGTCCGCCGGGAATACTCGCCGACGTCGCCGACTACATGACGAGGACAGCGATTCGACCGCAACCCCTTTTCTCTCTCGTCGGCGCGTTGTCATTATGCGCGAACGTCATCGGAAGAAAGTACGAGAGCGAGTCCGGGTTGCGGTCGAACTTGTATCTCGTCGCAATCGGCTCGACGGGTTGCGGAAAGAATCACGCGCGAAGTTGCATCAAGAGGATTTTAACGGCGGCGGACTTGGTGGACAATATGGGCGGCGAGGAACTCGCATCCGGTCAAGGGATTCTCGCACGCGCCGCGGAAACTCCTAACGTCCTTTTCCAACTCGACGAGTTCGGGTTGCTCATGAAGTCCGTGCAGAACCCGAACGCCGGGTCGCATCTCGCCGCTATCCTTTCGATTCTCATGAAGTTATTCTCGAGCGCGTCCGACGTGTACGTCGGAACAGAGTACGCGAACCTAACGAAGCGTCCGCGAGTTACTATCGAGTATCCGTGCGTCGGCATTCATGCTACAACGACTGGAGGAACTTTCTATGAGTCGCTCGACTCGAAGCACGTTCTCTCGGGATACCTCAACCGGCTCATCGTCCTCGAGTCTCATCTCGACCGACCGAAGCGTCAACGACGCCGAGCGTCCCGCGACATACCGCACGCGATTCTCGAATGGTGCGCGACTGCCGCGAACCCGTCCGGCTCCGGCTCTGGTCGCGGCAACTTGTCCGGAGTCAACCCGGCGACGCCTCTCATGGTCGTCAAGACCGAGGACGCTTCCCGGATGTTCGACGAGTACGATGAGCGCATTGACCTCGAGATGTCAAGGACACGCGGCACGGGTCTCGACTCGTTGTACAACCGGGCATGGGAACACGCCGACAAAGTTGCGCTCGTCGCCGCGGTCGCAGACAATCCGACGGAACCCGTCGTCCGGGTCGAGCACGCTCGGTTCGCAATCTCCCTCGTGAACTGGTCGGTCGAATGTCTCGTCGAGCAAGTCCGCTCGCGAGTCGCAGACAGTCCATTCGAGAGCCGCGTGAAGGAGTGTCTCCGAGCCGTTACCAAGTCCGGCGACCGTGGAATGACCGAACGCGAGATGGGGCGGCACGGAGCATTCTCGAAGTTGACACCGAAGGAAAGGCTCGAGGCGTTGACCGCGTTGACCGAGTCGGAGCACGTTGAGCGTGTGCAGTTCAAGACCGCTGGGAGACCTCGCGTCGCGTACGTCGCGCTCGACTCTTGAACTCGCGACCTTTTGCCCGTACTGTCGTGGTCATGGCATCCGACGAGACTCATGTCGAAAGTCCGTTCTCTGCAAGTCGTTGCTCTGACAGTCACTTGCAGAGAACGCGGAGCACTTTCGTCAAGATTGAGGACACACACCTCGACCGCCGCTCCGAGTCCGGTGCGCGTGGGGGTGGCACACCGTGACGGAAGTACTCTCTCTTTATATATATATATGTATGCTTTATATATATAACATAAGAAAAACCTACCTTTTGCCGTGGATGACTTTCGTCATACTTTCGTCGAACTTCTGTCAAGGATGAGCGAACTCCGTCGAAAGTCCTACTCGTTCCGGCTCCCGTTCCCGCCGTCGCTTAATCGCTTGTGGAGGAGTGTTCCGAATCGCGGCGTCATCTTGTCGGCAGACGGTCGGATGTATCGCCGCGCAGTCTTCGACGCTTTGCACGCGCAAGCGACCTCGCTTCCGACGAAGACCTTGACCGGGAGACTCGCCGTTCGAGTTGAGGGATACGCTCCCGACAAGCGCAAGCGCGACGTCGACAACTGGAACAAAGCAATCCTAGATTCTATAGAACACTCCGGTCTCGTGTTCCTTGACGACAATCAAGTCGACCACCTCGAGACCATTCGTCGAGAGGTCGTTCCTCGTGCCGGGTTCGTCGTTGTATCTATCGCCGTCCTCGAGTTCGAAGACAAGGAAGGCGTCGCGTGATTCGTTCGAAGTTTCAAAAGTAGAACGCGCGACTCGACAACGCACCTCGTCCGAGATAGGTTCAAGATATGCCGGAAAGGATATCGCACGAACTGCTCGCCGCAGTCGCGAACACGGTCGCCGATGGAGGTCTCGACTTCGACGTCGTGTGCAATACGTTATCGACTTTCTGCGCGATGAACATCGCCGCCTTCGCTTACGAAAACGAGTTGTGCATCGCCGACTTTCCGACGCCTCAAGAGTTGGTCGACTCGGTTGACTTCGAGCGACGCGAAGCCGACGTCGAAAGAAGAGTCGCGCCGTCGATGTTCGCTCGGCTTCGACGCGCACTCATATCGGAACGCGATGGTCGCGACTTTGCGATGGCGAACATCGACGAAGTTCTCGACGCAATGCGCGACGTAGTTCTCGAGATGGAGCGCGAGATTCATGTGCTCGACACGATGTTCGAACTCCCGGCATTCGACCCGGGAGACGCGCCGGAAGCGCGATAGGGCGAGCCGCGCTCGACGCAAACGAGAAAACCGGAAATCTTTCGGAATACTTTTCGTTCGGAATCCCTTGTTTTATAAGGGTTTCCGAGTGGTCGTCGGGAATCAAAAGCGAAAGTCTCGACGAGGGTTGCCCTCTCGACGCTTACCGTGTAAGATGCGACCTGTCGAGAGACGAGGGCAACCCCTCTCTCTCTGCTTCACCCGCCTCCCTCCTCACACCACCTAAAAAAAGAACAACCTATGTACTACATCGCTCAAATCAGAAACGAAGGAAACACCGTCGTCGACTCTTGCACGGCACTCGGTCACGCTCCTCACACGACAGCGAACGCCGCGCACAAGTGCGAGTCCGCTCTTCACGCGAAACACAACTCCGACGAGAACATGACCGCGCGAGTCCTCATGGCTTCGCACCCTCACGTCCTCAAGAATTACAACCCGGTGGACTACTACTACGAAACCATCAGTCGTCCTTCCGAGGGTTCAACTTGTCCTCGTTGTGAAAGAGCCGACCGTTCGGGAACTTACATCGTTTCGCCAAGTCTCGGACAAGGCGTCATCGAGTGCGACTCATGTCCGAACCCTCGCGACTCCCGTCTCGATTACGGATGGAAGGATGAGCGCAAGATGAGAACGAAGACGTCGACGAGCCGACCTTCAAAAGTGAAAGAAGAAGTCGTCGTCGGATACCGCAACCCGAACGACCGCGGCGAACGTCACACTCCGAAAGGACACGCGCATCCTTGCTTCTCCGACCTCGTCAATAGAATCTCCGCGGGTCTTCCGACGATGCTCGTCGGCGAAGCCGGAACCGGAAAGACCTTCATCGTCGAACAGGTCGCAAACTATCTCGGACGTCCGTTCGGGACTATCTCCTGTACTGGAGGAATGACCGAGTCCCAGTTCACCGGACGCCTTGTTCCTATCGGCGAAGGCGGAACGTTCGAGTTCATGGAGACCACGCTCATCAAGATGGTACGCGAAGGCGGCATCTTCCTCGCGGATGAGTTCGACGCCGCCGACCCGAACGTCGCGCTCGTCCTCAATCAACTCTCCGCGAATCGTCGCCTCGTTCTTCCGAACAACCCGGTCGAGCCGTGCATCGAAGCGCATCCGGACTTCGTCATCGTCTTCTCGGCGAACACGTTCGGAACTGGAGCCGACCGGATGTACGTCGGTCGCAATCAACTCGACGCCGCGACCCTCGACCGCGTCAAGATGGGAACCCTCGTCGTCGGCTACGACGCGACCCTCGAGCGCAAACTCATCCCGAACACCGAACTCCGGAAGGCGTTTCAGGACGTCCGCAAGAAGGCACAAGCGACCCGCCTCCGTCGGGTTATCTCGATGAGAGCGATGCTCAACGCCGCGACCCTCGTCGAGAAGTGCGGATGGTCGACCGAGGAGTGTGTCGACCAACTCACTCAAGACTGGACGGCGGACGAGAAGGCTAAGGTCGGGGTGCAGAACCGATAGAACGTCCCTAGGGGTCTCGGAAAATACTTCTCAAAAAGTCCTCCGAGACCCTTGACCGGGCGAGACCGCAGACTCATAATGCCGTCTCACCGGTTAAGACCCTCCCCCCCCTCGAACAACCTACCTACCATGTCACAAGCCACCACCACCACCGCCGACCGCGCTCTACTTTGGAGCGGCGAGTCGGAGTGCGGAAAGAAAATTCACGGAAGTCATCACACGCTTCAAGGTCTCGCTTCTATCGAGGCGTCGAGCATCTCTCAGCGGAACCGGAAGAACTTCATGCGCACGGCGGCGGAGACCGGTCTCGGTCGCGACAAGTGGTACGGCACGATAAATTCTATCAACCACGCTCGCAAGTACGTCTCGGAAGGATGGCGCGAAGGAGCCGACCGCGCGATGTCCCTCGTCTCCGACGTTTATGCTAAGTGCACTATCCCGGAACCGAAGGACGTTCGCCGGACGCAAGTATGGTCGGACGAAGGCGACGAACTCGACTACGACAAACTAATGTCCGGCGAACTCGACACGATGTACCGGACGACGAAGAAAGAAGGGCGAGCAACTTTTCCGACTGCAACTCTGCTCGTCAACTGGGGCGGCTTGGGAAGTGTCAAATCGGGCGACTTATTCTGGGGCGGCGCGGTCGCGATTATCTTGACAGACATCCTCGAGAATGCGGGATACCGCATCGAGATAGTCGGATGTAATACTTCCTCTTTCAGTCCAACCGACGACGAAGGAGAACGGTACATCGCGACGTCGGTCGCCGTCAAGGAACTCGACGAGCCTTTACGCTCCGACATTGTCGCGGGTGCTCTCTGCGAGGCGGGAGTCTTCCGGACTCTCGGCTTCATGGGAAAAAACGCGGCGGACTCTAAAGTGACGAGCGGATACGGAAGCACGCGTTGTCTCAAAAAGGTCGGGGTCGACGTGTGCGAGAGTAGTCCGTTCTCGGAAGAC
>TARA_R110000824_G_scaffold211072_5_pt1 | contig 11451 bp, 13 predicted proteins | sample TARA_R110000824 | Tara Oceans TARA_R110000824 (sample SAMEA4397747) | marine metagenome | biome: Polar Biome; feature: [MES] marine water layer (ENVO:01000295) within the mesopelagic zone...; material: water (ENVO:00002006), including particulate matter (ENVO:01000060) such... | reverse complement strand
TTTGAAGGCCCGATGATGTCGATCAAGTCGGTCAACAGCCTGTCGCATTATACCGACTGGACCATCGGCCATGTCCATAGTGGCGCGCTCGGCTGGAACGGCATGATCACCTTTGCCGCGCTTTATTATATGGTGCCGCGTCTCTGGGGCCAGCCAAGACTGTACAGCCTGCGGATGGTGAACTGGCATTTCTGGCTCGCGACCATCGGCATCGTTCTCTACGTCGCTTCGATGTGGGTCGCCGGGATCATGCAGGGCCTGATGTGGCGCGAATATGGTGACGACGGCTATCTCGTCTACGCCTTCAGCGAAGTCGTCTCGGCCATGTTCCCGATGTATCTGATCCGCGCATCCGGAGGCCTGCTCTATCTCGCTGGTGCAGTCGTGATGATCTACAATGTATGGATGACAATATCCGGCAAGGTCCGGGATGAAAAGTCGATGACCGAAACACCTCATGACGAGGCCGCTGACAAGCCGCTGGTCGCGGTTCCGGCAGAGTGAGGGAGACAGGACAATGACCACATTCACGCAAAAACATAAGAAGATCGAACGCAGCATCACTCTGCTGGCGGTACTCTCTCTGGTCACCGTGGCGATCGGCGGGATCGTCGAGATCGCACCGCTTTTCTGGATCGACAACACCGTCGAGAAAGTCGACGGGGTGCGGCCCTATACGCCGCTGGAACTGGCCGGACGCAATATCTATGTCCGCGAAGGCTGCTATTCCTGTCACAGCCAGATGATCCGGCCGTTCCGCGACGAAGTGGAACGCTATGGCCATTATTCGCTGGCAGCGGAATCGATGTATGATCACCCATTCCAATGGGGTTCCAAGCGCACCGGGCCGGATCTCGCCCGGGTCGGAGGTCGCTATTCGGATGAATGGCATGTCCAGCATCTGACCGACCCGCGCGCTGTTGTTCCGGAATCGATCATGCCGCCATATGCGTTTCTTGCCGAAAAGAAGCTGAACCCAGGCGACATGAGCGACCATCTGCGCGCCCTGAAGCGGGTTGGCGTTCCCTATAGCGAGGAAGCGATCGAAAAGGCCAATGAAGATCTGCTGACCCAGGTGGACCCAATGGCCAGCACGACCGAACTCGAGAAACGCTACCCCAAGGTTCAGGTCCGCGATTTTGACGGCAATCCGGACAAGCTCACTGAAATGGACGCCCTGGTCGCCTATTTGCAGATGATCGGCACATTGGTCGATTTCGAAGCCGCTGAAGCGCAGGAGCTGCCCCGATGAACTATGAAGCGCTGCGCCATTTCGCCGACAGCTGGGGGCTTTTATTCATGACTATGGTCTTTCTGACATTGATCGGATGGACCTTTCGTCCCGGCGCCGGACGCAATCATGAAGAAGCTGCTCATATGATTTTTGACGAGGACAAAAATGATGTCTGAGAAGAAACGCGTTGATGAACCGACCGGCACCGAAACCGTTGGCCACGAATGGGATGGCATCGAGGAACTCGATACGCCGATGCCACGCTGGTGGCTGCTGACGCTTTACGCCACGATCGTCTGGGCGATCGGCTATGTCATTCTCTATCCCGCCATACCGATGCTGAATTCAGCTAGCGAAGGCCTGCTCGGCTGGAGCAGCCGCGGCGACTATGCGATGCAGGTCGCGGAGCGGCAAAAACAGCTGGAACCAGTCCGGCTGGCGCTGGTGTCCCAGGATATCAATGCGATGGGCAATGACCCGCAGTTGCTGCAACAGGCGATCGAAGGCGGACGATCCGCGTTCAAGGTCCACTGCGTGCAATGCCATGGTTCCGGCGCTGCCGGATCGAAGGGCTATCCCAATCTCAATGATGATGACTGGCTCTGGGGCGGCGATCTCGAAACGATCGAATATACGCTGATCCATGGCATCCGGAACCCCGATCACGACCAGACTCGTTTCTCGCAAATGCCGGCCTTCGGCAAAGACGGCATATTGCAATCGAACGAAATTCAGGAACTTGTCTCATATGTTCGGCTACTTTCCGGCCGGGAAAAGCAAAGTGCGGCAGCCACGCGCGGAGCCGCTTTGTTTGAAGTCAATTGCGCTGTCTGTCACGGGGCTGATGGCACAGGGGACCGTGTCCAGGGCGCGCCCAATCTCACCGATGCGATAAGCCTTTACGGCCTCGACCGCACCTCACTGACCGAGACAATCACCAATGCCCGCTATGGCGTGATGCCGCGCTGGGGCCAAAGGCTGGACCCGGCGACGATCCGGATGCTCGCGGCCTATGTCCATTCTCTGGGTGGTGGCGAAAAGCCTCTCGTCGCGGCACCAGCCGTGGAAGCCAGTGCTGAAAGCGGGAATGATGAGCAATCCTAAGGAAATTCTCGATCCTGAGCTGAAGCTCTATGAATCGCGCAAGAATGTTTTTCCCAAGGCGGTCAACGGTACCTTCCGGCGACTGAAATGGGTGATCATGGCGATCACCCTTGCCATCTATTATATCACGCCCTGGATCCGCTGGGATCGCGGCCCCTATGCTCCCAATCAGGCGGTTTTGGTCGATCTCGCGCACCGGCGCTTTTACATGTTCGGCATCGAAATCTGGCCGCATGAATTTTATTTTGTCGCGGGTATGCTGGTCATGGCCGGTATCGGGCTGTTCCTCGTCACCTCGGCGGTCGGTCGGGCCTGGTGCGGTTATTCCTGCCCGCAAACCGTATGGACCGACCTGTTCCAGCATGTCGAACGCGCGATCGACGGCGACCGCAACGCCCAGTTCCGTCTGCAGGATGCGCCCTGGGGGCCAAAGAAAATTGGCAAACGCCTGCTGAAATGGTCGGTCTGGCTGTTCATTGGCTTCTGGACCGGCGGCGCCTGGATCATGTATTTTGCCGATGCTCCGACTTTGGTTGTCGACTTCTGGACCGGTCAGGCGGCCTTTGTCGCTTATGCGACGGTCGGCGTATTGACCCTGACGACATTCATATTCGGCGGTTTCATGCGCGAGCAGGTGTGCATCTACATGTGCCCTTGGCCGCGCATCCAGACTGCGATGATGGATGAAAAATCACTGACCGTCACTTACAAGGACTGGCGCGGCGAACCGCGCGGCAGCGTGAAAAAAGCGGAAGCGCTACCGGGTAGTTTCGGCGACTGTATCGACTGCAATCAATGTGTGGCGGTATGTCCAACCGGGATCGATATCCGCGAAGGGCCACAAATCGGCTGCATCACCTGCGCGCTTTGCATCGACGCCTGTGACAAGGTGATGGATCAGGTCGGGCGTCCCCGCGGACTGATCGACTATGCCACGCTGGAAGATGCCGAACTGGAAAAAGTCGGCAAGCCGCATGAACCGATCCTGAAAACGCTATTTCGTCCCCGGACCATCCTCTATTCCACAATCTGGGGTACGATCGGACTGGCGATGCTATTTGCGGTGGGCAATCGAACCCGCATCGACATCAGCGCCAATCATGACCGTAATCCGGTCTATGTCCAGCTCGCCGACGGCCATGTCCGCAACAGCTACACGATCAATTTGCGCAATATGGAAAACCGCCCCCGAGACATGATTATCGGTATGACCGAACTCACGGGTGCGATAATGTGGTCCAACGCCGGATCGCGGGAATCTGCGGGACAGACTCTGGTCACTAAAGTAGCGCCCGATAGCATCGCGAGACTTCGGCTCTACGTCGCAGCGCCGGGTACAGGACCAGTCCGGGAAGAATTCGCGCTGACCGTTACAGCTGCCGACGACCCCAAGGCCAAGGATATCGACGAGGTATTTTTCGAAAGACCGGAGACAGGCGAATGAGCAAGGATATCACTCGAGTGAAGAAATTCACTGGCTATCATGCAGCAGCAATGATCGTTGCCTTTTTCGCAGTGGTTGTGGTCGTGAACCTGGTCATGGCACAATTTGCCCTGTCGACTTTCAGCGGCACGGTGGTCGACAATAGCTATGTCGCCAGCCAGAAATATAACAAGTGGCTCGAACAGGCTCGCGATCAAAAGGAGTACGGCTGGACCGTATCCCCTGCGCTGCGGAAAGCGGACAAGGCCAGCATAACCATTACCACCGCTGACGGCACGGCCCTGCAAGAAGCGACGGTGACCGGCATTGCAGAACATCCTATTGGTCAATCGGATCCGTTCGAGATCAGCTTCACCCAGGCAGGCACGGGCGAATATCAGAGCGTCCAGACATTGCCCGAGGGTCGCTGGAAATTGAAGATCGTCATCACCCGGGATGACAAGAGCATGCGCGTGGTTCAGGATATCTGGTGAACGCCATTGCGCCTATCAGCAGCGGTCAAACGCAAGCGATAGTATCGCGTTTTGCTGTGCCGGCAATCCGCTGCGCCGGTTGTATCTCGAAAATTGAAAATGGTCTGAGCGGTGCGCCCGGCATCCTGTCATCGCGGGTCAATTTCTCGACCAAACAAGTCGCCATAACCCATCTGCCCGAACTGGATGACGATCAGCTCAAGCGCAAGATCGAGACCTTGGGTTTCGAAGCACAGATTCTTGCCGAAAACCTGCTGTCTGAAGAAAAAGGCAGCACCGACAAGCTGATCCGCGCCCTCGCGGTAGCTGGCTTCGGGATGATGAATATCATGCTGTTGTCGGTCAGCGTCTGGTCCGGCGCAACCGGGGTCACCAGGGATTTGTTCCACTGGCTCTCTGCGTTGATCGCCATACCGGTGATCGCCTATTCAGGCCGCCCGTTTTTTGCTTCTGCGGCGATGGCGCTGCGCTATGGCCGGACCAATATGGATGTGCCCATTTCAATCGGCATATTGCTGGCGACTGGCCTCAGCATTTATGAAACCGCGACCGGCGGTGCTCATGCCTATTTTGACGGTGCGGTGATGCTATTATTCTTTCTGCTCGCCGGACGGGTACTGGACGGCATGATGCGGGACCGGGCACGGGAAGGCATTGGCGCGCTGCTGAAACAAACCGCCCCGGGCGCCATGGTGATGGCAAAAGATGACAAAACCCGCTGGGTGGCGGCCAAAGATCTGCTGCCGGATATGCGGATGATGGTTGCAGCCGGAGAAAGTCTGGCGGCAGATGGTGTGATTATCTCTGGTTCGAGCAGCTTCGACTGCTCGCTGATGACCGGCGAAAGCGAACCGCAGCCGAGAAGCAAAGGCGATATGGCACTGGCCGGTACGCTCAACCTGTCATCGCCGGTCATTGTACGCGTCACTGCAACGGGCGAAGATACCAGCGTCTCGGATATCGCCCGGTTGATGGATGAAGCCGGACAGCACCGATCCTTCTATGTGCGGATCGCTGACCGGGCTGCCCGTTACTATGCGCCCGCTGTCCACAGCCTTGCCCTTCTCGCCTTTATATTCTGGATGTTTGCCGGTGCTGGATGGCATCAGTCCTTGCTGATTTCAGTCGCGGTGCTGATCATCACCTGTCCCTGCGCACTGGGACTTGCGGTACCGGCGGCACAAGTGGTGGCCTCGGGCGCGTTGCTGCGCAAGGGCGTGATGGTCAAGGACGGCAGCGCACTGGAACGCCTCGCAGAGGTCGACTATGCGCTTTTTGACAAGACCGGCACGCTCACCCTCGGTCGGCCGACGCCAGTCAATCTCGATGACCTGAGCCTCACCCACAAGCAAATCACTCTGGCGCTGGCACAGGCCAGCCGCCATCCGATCAGCAGGGGTATTCGCTCCGGGTTGCTGGCTCTCAATATTGAACCCGCTGCGCTGGAAGACATACAGGAAGTGCCCGGCCAGGGCATGACGGCACGCTGGAATGGCGTAAAAGTGATGCTCGGCAAGCCGGAAAAGTCCGAGGACCATCTGTCCAGCCAGCTAAGCGTGGGGAGCGATACCGTGGTGCTCCAACTGAAAGACGAAATCCGGCCGGATGCGTCAGAGGCCATTGCAAGATTGCAGGCGCTGGGATTGCCCGCTTCGATCATATCCGGTGACAATGTCCGCTCCGTTGCGCTTGTTTCGAACGCTTTGGGTATTTTCGCCCAGGCCGGTGCCTCGCCTCAGGACAAGGTCGAAGCGATCACCCGCCTGACCGCCAGCGGCCACAAAGTGCTGATGGTTGGCGATGGTCTGAACGACGGCCCTGCCCTCGCCGCGGCCTATGTCTCGATTGCGCCTGGTTCCGCCAGCGATGTCGGCCAACAGGCCGCCGATGCCGTATTTACCAGCGAATCCCTTATGCCGGTGGCGCTTTCGATAAAGGTCGCTCGGCGCACCATGCAGATTGTCCACCAGAATTTCGCTCTCGCCATCGGCTATAATATCATAGCCGTTCCGCTGGCTCTCACCGGCATGGTCACGCCGCTGATCGCCGCGATCGCGATGTCGCTTTCGTCACTGATCGTCGTCGGCAACGCCCTGCGCCTCAATGGAGCGGCCAATTGAGCGGCCTGGCCATCCTGATTCCGGTCGCCCTGCTGATGGGGCTTTGCGGTCTGGTATTCTTTTTCTGGGCGATGCGAAACGACCAGTTCGAAGATCTCGACGGCGCCGCCCAGAGAGTGTTGATAGACGAGGAAGACGAGCCATCATGATAGGCCGGATCAGAACATCCAGGCTCAGTCGGTTTGCAATCGCTGTAGTAGCGCTACCGCTTGCGACGATGCCGCTGTCGGCACAATCCGAGATGATGACCATCGAACTATGCTCTGCCGACGGCGCAGTGCGGAGCGTTTCCATTCCGGTCGAGCAAGAGAATGACAAGAATGATTGCGCCAAGCCCTGTCACGCCTGCCTGTCACGCAAGAAAAACCCGAAAAACTGATATATGACTTCCGGCTATTCCGGCTGCCCGTTCTTGTCGTCGACGCGTTCCGCCGCAAAACCGATGCGCAAGGCTTCGGCCAGACTGCGGACCCGCAATTTTTCCATCATATTCGCGCGATATATCTCAACCGTACGCGGCGAAATTCCGAGATCATAAGCGATAGTCTTGTTCGGAAATCCGGCCAACAAGCCGTCGAGCACATCTTGCTCTCTTCCGGTCAGACAAGCCAGGCGGACTTTCGCTTCCGATGCGGCCATTTCCTTGAGATCGCTGTCTTCCAGTCGCCGGAAAGCCTCTTCCATCGCCGCGATCAGGGCTTCCTTCTCATAGGGTTTTTCCAGGAAATTGACCGCCCCTGCTCGCATTGCCTGGACGGCGATTTCGATATCACCATGGCCGGTCAGGATCACCACAGGCATATCAATACCGTCCTTGATCATCTCCTGCTGCACCTGCAAGCCATCGATTTCCGGCATCCGCACATCCAGCAGCACACAGCCCCGCTCCGCGCCTTTCGCCAGCTTCAGAAAAGCAACGCCGGACTCGACCGGCTCGACTTTAAAGCCGGCGTGTCGCAACATGAACGCAGCGGATCGCCGGACGGAGTCATCATCATCAACAACATAGACTAGCCGCTCATTCGTCAACATCTTGCTCCAGTTCCGCCTTTTCCAACGTTACCCGAAATATCGTTCCACCGTCCGGATTGGGTTCCGCACGGATGGTTCCGCCATGGGCTTCGATGATCGTCCGGCATATCGAAAGGCCCAGGCCCATACCACTTCCCTTGGTACTGGCGAATGGATCGAAAATCCTGTCTCCCAGTTCCTGATCGATGCCGGTGCCACTATCCGAAACGGCAATTTCAACCCGCTTGTCATCTATCGAAGTCACCCCGATATGCAACTTTTTCGGAATGCTATCGGACATCGCCTCTATCGCATTGCGCATCAGATTGACCATCACCTGCTGGATCTGCACGCGATCGACAAATACATGATTGGTATCAGGTGCAATATCGATCGAGAATTTGACGCCTTTTTCCTGCGCACCGATCATACCCAGGACGGTTGCATCTTCCACCACCTGCGCGATCGACAATACCCGCCGGTTTATCTCACCCCGCGAGACAAATTCCCGCAGCCTCCGGACTATCGTGCCCGCCCGCAAACTCTCGGACACGCTTTGCTGTAGCGCTTCATGGAAAAACTCCCGGTTTTCGGCCAGATCGCCATCCATCATATCCCGTGCTGCAGACAGATAATTGGCTATCGCAGTCAGCGGTTGGTTGATTTCATGCGCGAGCGAAGAGGCGAGCGTTCCAACCGCGCTCAGCCGGGAAGCGTGAGCCAAATCCGCCTGCAGCGACTGAAGCTCCGCTTCCGTCTGCTTCTTATCGGTCAGATCCACGATGAAGCCGGTAAAATACCGCTCATCGCCAATCTTCGCTTCTCCGACTTCCAGCTGTAGCGGAAAGGTCGTGCCGTCTTTTTTGGATCCAACAACGGTTCGACCGATGCCGATAATCCGCTTTTCAGCGGTTCTTATATATCGCTCGATATAGCCATCATGCGCGGCCCGATAGGGCTCCGGCATCAGAATCTTGACGTTTTTGCCGATTATCTCTTCCTGTTCATAACCGAACATTCTTTCCGCTGTGGCGCTGAAAGAGCTGACCAGTCCATCTTCGTCAATCACGATCATGGCGTCGGGTATCGTCGTCAGGATTGATTTTAATATCGAATTGGCCTGATCCAGTTTATTTTCGGTAAGTCTATGCGCCGTTATATCCTGAAACGAAATCATAACGGCATCAATATCGCCATCGGAATTGGCCAAGGGAGCCAGATTACATAGCGCAAGCATCGAACGCCCGTCCGGGAATTCCAGTGGCACTTCGAACGGTTCGATATCCTTATTGGGCCGTATATCAAATGCGCGAACCATGGTTTCCTGAAAAAGCGGTCGATGGGATTTTGCCACGCAAGTTCCCGGCGCGCCTTGGGGTAGTTCTGCAATGCTCGATACACCCATGATGTTCAGCCCTGCGACACTGCAATTGATAGCCTGCAGATTGCGATCAACAATCATGACAAAATTCGGGAGGTTAAAAAGAATGGACTCCAGATTGGGTAGCCGATTCGTGTCCAAGGAGATCGTCTCACGCATTTGCTAAATCTATCCTTTGGCTGCCCAATCGCAACTAGCGAATGTGGAGACCCTACACAAAATGCCTCCATTGCTACAAGGAAATATGATCTGTCGTTGGCGCGATGCTTCATTGTTCAGTGTGAAACAACAAGTGGTATGGAGCAGTTCTTGAAAAGGTTGCGCGTTACGCCGCCAAATAGAAATTCTCTTGCCCTGCTATGGCCATAAGCCCCCATGACGATATATTCGGCCTTCACGTTTGCCGCTTCCGCAAGCAGCGTGACATCGACGGGGTCATTGCCTGTCGATGGGCTGTGAATTTCGGATTTGATACCATGATAGGCCAGATATTCGGAAGCGGCGAGCTGCGGCAGATCGTGATCCTTGTCTTCCTCGACCGTCAATATATGAACCTCGCTGGCCATTTTCAGCAAAGGCACGGCGGCGCGCAGTGCGTTGCCGGCTTCGAAGCTGCCATTCCAAGCAACCAGCGCTGGGCCACAGGCATCAAATTTCTTCACATTGTCGGGCTGAACCACAACCGGAGCCGTCGCGTTAAAAAGAACGTCGCCCAATATGCCGAGCGGCAGCGCATTATCCTTGTCGCCGCCAGCGGAGCTTAAAACAATGATATCGACTAGCGCCGAATTTTTGGACAGACCGCGCGAGGGATCCACATTTTCTTCGCTATAATCCCAGGAAACATCTTCACCGGCCAGCCGCTTTTCAATCTCGGCACGGAGCTTTTTATCCAGCTCACGCGTCATCTCGCTGACGTCATACATAACCGACATACCGGTGACGCCATCGAAAGCGACCTGCGAATTATAGGGATTTGCGCGCAGGCAATGAAGATGCCCACCCAGCGAACGGGTCAAATCGAGCGCCGCCTGAAACCGGGCTTCGAGGCCCGCATCATCGGCAATATATAGCAGCACGGATTTCATAAACTGTCTCCTGTGATCACATCCCATCGGGGGAAGGTCGTCGGATGGAGATTAGCTGCCTGAATTCTTGCTCTATATAAGGGTTTATACGGATAGAGTGCGCCCGGTCAGTCGCCGGCGGTGCCATGGGCAGCAATTTTCTTCAACCAGCGGGCGCGGTGCCGTTCGCTGCTGTCAACATTTCCGATCAAGGAGGTGGCAACCGGAGCAATACCGGTCAGCTTCAATATATTGCGCTCGAAACTGCGGACGCTGTGCGATGCGAAATAGGCGCGGTAGAACAGCGCCGGCATGCCCATGCTGACGATGAGGCGCGCCGAGCGACCGCCCAGCAGTTTCTTCGGCAATTGCTTGCTCCCCTCCTCGCCATAGTCGAGGGCAAAATTGGGACGAAAAGCCTGCTCGATAAAAGCCTTTAGCATTGCAGGCATATCGCCCATCCAGAGCGGATAATAGAAGACGATATGCTCGGCCCATTTGATCGCATCCTGCCCGGGCCTTACAGCGTCGGGCACATCCTCTTCGAGCCACTGCTTGCGGCTTTCCAGAATGGGGACATTCTGGCCAGCCAGACGGATTACCCGAACATCATGACCCGCAGCGCGAGCCGCTTCGGCATAAGCGGAAACGATAGCATGGCCAAAGCGGTTGGGACTTGGATCGGGATGTCCATCAATGACCGCAATCCGTTTCATGGTGCCGCTACTTCCTTATTTCCACTAATCGGTGTTTGCCACTGGAAGGCCGTGATCAATTCCATGATGGCCTCTTGCGCTGCAGCATCAACTTCCTGCGGATAGGAAGCCGTCAAACGCGCATCCCAATAGCCATAGTCGAGCGCGGTGACGCTGAAATGCCAGGGTATACCGTCCTTGTCTCCGTCAAAAATGCCTTGATAGGCCGCAATATCGGGACGTCCGGAAACGAAATAATCACCTTCCGACAGACTGGTGGCATTGGAATAGTGCGAAAGCATGTCCGGCTTGACGATCTTGTAATGATCTTCGGCGTTCAACTCTTCCAAATGGATAATCGCGATTTTGATTTCGATTTCATGCCCTTCAAAATCGCGCAGATATCCAATCTCGAAATTATTGCCGGAAAAATCGGTCGTCATTTCACACTCGCGGCGAAACCCTGCGATGGTAGCGGGAAATATGAACCCGCTTTCCTTGTGAATGATCGCCCCCGGCTCCTTATAGGGCGCGAACGGATCAAACAGTGGTGCCGATCCGATCACACATTCCGCTGCGGCAGGACTGCTGGTCAGCGCCAGCGCCAGCGCTGCGGTTGCTGCAAATCCGGCCAGTTTCTTTTTCGTCAGCATATTACTTCCCCATATGGTCGGATTTTCTAACTATTCGTGACAGCTGATGACGCGAAATGGCAACTCGCTGCCATCGGTTTCCGTGATTGTCAGATATTCTCCGACTGCTAGCGGATGCTCCTTGAGCCGGAAAATGACTTCATCATCATCTTCACCGAGCTTGTAGGAAAAAGCCCATCCATTGGGAGAAACAATCACAACGCCGCTCTGATCGGCTTCCCCGGGCCAGAAACGCCGAACAACAGGCCGTTTTTCAGCTTGTTTCAGCA
>TARA_R110000824_G_scaffold103901_2_pt1 | contig 11459 bp, 11 predicted proteins | sample TARA_R110000824 | Tara Oceans TARA_R110000824 (sample SAMEA4397747) | marine metagenome | biome: Polar Biome; feature: [MES] marine water layer (ENVO:01000295) within the mesopelagic zone...; material: water (ENVO:00002006), including particulate matter (ENVO:01000060) such... | reverse complement strand
GATAACTTAAAAAATATTAGGAGAAACAAAAAATGGGAAATCGAAGATTAGGAAGAAGAAGACTCTATTCGGTAGAGAAGTTTGGAAAAAGGATCGACCCAGAAGCCGGCCCCGGTATAGTAGGTGCGATTACATCTTGTCGGCAATCGAGAGATGGTCACTTAATAACCACAGAAATTGCTGTTGATATGGCAGGAGCCGGCGCAACTCTTAAAAGCGGCGGCGGCGATCGCGATGTTATTGGGGTACTCTCCGGCGGTGCTGCGTATCTTACACAGATGACTGAAGCTAAATATGGTGTTATCACCGAGATTCGTTGTGTGTGCACAGAGGTTCCCGATTCGGTTGCTGATCTTGATATCGAGCACGGTGTCGACGGTGACGGAGCGCAGGATGGTACTGATGGTGGAACAAGCACGGCTCTCATAGCTGGCATCACCGCGAAGGGAGAGGATACTTCGGTCGCGATTGATGATAATAGTGCAGCAGACAAATATCTGTACATCTGTAACGGCGCCAGCGACACAGCGGAAAACTTTGCAACAGGTAAGTTGCTGATCTACCTCTATGGTTTTGTTGAAGGCGCCGATGGAACAGTCGGCGTCCAGCTTAGCGTTTAATGGTTTTTATTCTGTAGGCCTCAAGGGTGTATTTCGGTATACCCTTGAGGTAAACATTTACAAGAAAGGAGATAAAATATGTCAAGGAAAAGGGCCCTAAACAGAACTCAGAACGCACCGAAGGCCTCACAGCCGGCCGTTGAAAAGGCAGAGAAGGCAGCCCCAAAGTCTGAGCCCAAAGCGAAGAAGAAGCCTGGGTTATTTACAAAGAAAAAAGAAAAGTAAAATAATAAAATTGGTGAGAAAAAACCCTGCCTTGGAAATCCTTGGCAGGGTTTTGTTTTATAGAACGCCATGTCTAGAGGACAAAAGGCCCTCTCCCAACTAATTATACTGATAGGAGACTATATGAATGGCGACACCGACTTTAACACCAACTTCGCGAACATCAGCTGTTGTATTACCAGCAACGGGCACGGTCGGTACTACTGCGGACGCCGCCGGGAACACGTCCCACTACCCTTTCGGTATTTACTCCGACACCGTTGCTGACTTATATGATGCGAATTTCGTTACCGGGGCATCTGATCAGGTGGCGTATACTTATAAAAAGCTTGGAGGCGATATACTCGATGTAGAGTTGACCGTGGGCAACATATATGCTGCTTACGAAGAGGCTACTTTAGAATACTCCTACATTGTAAACGTACATCAAGCTAAGAATATTTTGCATAGTTCTCTTGGCGCTTCCACTGGTACCTTTGACCACGATGGCCAATTATCCGGATCAAACCAACCGCCCTCAGACGTCGCTCTTAGATATCCAAAATATAAATTTGGATATAGTAAAAAATTGATGAACCACGCCTCAACCGAGGTTGGAATTGGTGGGACAGTGCCAATTTATTCTGCTTCGTTCGAGACGTCAGCAAGTACTCAAGATTACGATCTACAAACAATAGTCTCCTCGTCAGCCGCCACCGACGCGGACATGCCTTATTATAATAAGGTAGGAGGCAAGAGGATTACCATACGGAGAGTATTTTATAAAACTCCGCATGCTATGTGGAGGTTTTATGGCTATTATGGCGGAATGAACACTGTTGGCAACATGTCGACATACGGCATGTACGCAGATGATTCTACTTACGAGGTTATTCCTCCTTGGCATAATAAGGCACAAGCCATGGCGTATGAAGATGCAATTTACACGAGAAATTCGCACTATTCATACGAGATAAAAGATAACAATTTAAGAATGTACCCTGTTAATACTTCTGTAACACCATTAAAAATGTGGGTATACTTTTCTGTTGAAGACGACCCGTGGGATGAACAAGATGAACGCCCTGACGGAGTAATGGGCGTCAACAACATGAACACACTTCCGCTGACGAATCTGCCGTTTAAAAACATAAACTCAGTTGGGAAACAGTGGGTTCGTAGATTTGCGCTAGCATTGTCAAAAGAGACGTTGGGGCAAGTTAGATCTAAATTTGGTCAAATTCCAATTCCTGGAAATAGTGTAACACTTAACGGAGACAAGTTGATATCTGAGTCTCGCGAAGAGCAAAAAATGCTGAGAGAAGAGTTGCAAAAAGTGTTAGACGAGTTAACTTACGAAAAAATCACCGAAATACAGAAAAATATGGTTAAAAATACGCAAGAAGCCGCCGCCGCCTACCCGTATTTTATATATGTGGGATAATTTAAGATGGCTGAAGAAAAAAACAAGTGGAGACAGCCAGATAATCCGCCTCCTCCCCTCTTTTTGGGAGAGAAAGAGCGAGATTTGGTCAAGCAGGTTAATGATGAACTCATAGAACGCGTCATCGGCCAAGTGGTCGCTTATTTCCCGATTGATGTAGAGCATACAAATTATCACCCACTTTATAACGAAGCTGTTGTTAAAAGTTTCTTGCCCCCTGTGAGGGTATACGCGTTGGTGGAGTTTGGCGGAGAAGAAACGAGAACAGATAAATATGGCGTTGACAAAACAACTAAAATAACAGTTCATTTTCATAAAAGAAGATTAACAGAGGATCAAAATTTATTTGTTCGAGAAGGAGACTTCATATCCTACGGCGCCGCATATTACGAGATAACAACGCTCAAAGAACCAACAGAGCTTTTTGGCCAGGCAGACAGAAGAGTAGAAATTTCAGCAGAGTGTATTAGATCCAGGGAGGGCTTGTTCGATGGCTCATAAGGGCTCTATAAACGAAGAAACAACAACGCGTGATATTCCAAGATTTGAGTCGGGCCTGGAGGACGTTGATTTTGCAATATACAAATTTGTTGATGAAACTTTAAATATCAGCGCAAATACCAATAAAGGGTTTAAAAAGGTGCCAGTTATCTGGGCCGGCCAAGAGCGCGCACACAACATAAAAGACGACAAGATCAATAGAGACAAGTCCGGAATGGTAATCCTCCCAGCGATATCAATAGAACGTGTCTCTGTTAAAAAAAATGAAGATAGCCGTGTCCTCCCTTACGCGAAAGTAGATCCCCGGGGAGATTTAAAAGGCGGCTATTTGACTATAAATAAAATTATCAAGCAAGATAAAACGAGTAACTTTGCCCGGGCCGACGCCTTTCGAAAAAGAGGGCAGTTGAACTTTCCTCTTCATAGAGGCAAAAAGAATAAAAAAATCGTATATGAAACTTTAACGATTCCTATCCCAATATATGTTAGCATTGGCTATAAGATTGCTTTAAGGACTGAATATCAAGAGCAGATGAACGACCTTTTAACACCTTTTATACGAGTTTCAAATGCGCACAAGCGAGTGTTGATTCACAACAACACAAACCAATACGAAGCTTTCATACAAGAAGAGTATTCCATGGAAAACAATATTTCAGGATATGAAGCCGACGAGCGCAAGTACGAGACCAGCTTGGATATCGATGTTTTCGGCTATCTAATTGGAGATGGAAAGAACCAGAAACAGCCTAGAGTCGTCAGAAGAGAGAACGCTGTACAAATTAGATTTGCGCGCGAGCGTATTGTTATACAAGATGATGATGGCGAATTTAGATTTTAAAGGAGTTTGTCGCATACAAGGACTATTTATTAGAGAAAAAGTTCATAAAAATTGGACAAGCTTATACTTAAGGAGCAAAGAACATGGGAGCTGACAAATTTAAGTTTATTTCACCGGGAGTATATATTGAAGAAATAGATGAATCAAACGTACCTTCACTTCCGGAAAGAATGGGGCCACTTGTCATTGGGCGCTTCAGCCAAGGCCCGAGTAAAAGACCTGTACAGGTTAACTCTTATAAAGAATTTGTTAGCGTTTTTGGACCACCCAGTCCAGGCAACGCTAGCGGTGATATTTGGCGCACTGGCGATATGACTGCTCCTACATACGCTGCATATGCTGTGCAAGCATGGCTGCGCAACAACTCCCCTTGCACTGTTTACCGAGTAATTGGCGAACACGCCGGCAACAATGATGCCTCTGTTGGAGGCCTAGCCGGCTGGAAAACTGACCAAACCCTAGGCACCGACCTAGGCACCGCCGGCGGAGCGTATGGTCTGTTTGTTTATGCTAGCGGCTCAAAAGCACAAGAGCTTAGCGGTACCCTCGCCGCTGTTTGGTATGTACAGGATGGTGCGGTTATGCTTAAGGGCACGAACCGTGGAATTGCTACTGCCGCCAGTGGAACTCTCCAGCTAATTAAAGGTGACACTGGAGCGGAGTTCACTGTTCAAGTTGTAAAAGATGCAACGGACACTGTAATTAAAGAAGCTAAGTTTAACTTCGACCGCGATTCAGAAAACTTTATTAGAAAAGTATTCAATACCGATCCAACTAAAACTAATTCCGACCTGCACGGGGCTGCCGACGCTGTAAGCTACTGGCTAGGAGAAACTTTCGAGTCGAATTTGCGCTCTAGCGAGAACACAAAGCTAGCTCTTGACAGCGTCGACATCGCCGATAGCGCCAATACTTTTGGTGTTATACTGCCTCTCGAAGGCGCCGGCGGCTTAACTTGGGGCAATCGTCAACAAGAGGCCATCGCGGCACAAACTGGATGGTTTCTATCCCAAGACACGCGTGGTACCACGTATCTCGGCTTCATCGCCGAGGCGCACACTGAGAAGCTTTTCAAGCTTCACGCATTGGACAGCGGCGAGAGCGCCAATCGCGATATTAAAATTTCAATCGCGGACATTAAAGCCCCGAGCGACAACTTTAACAAATTCGGCACGTTTTCTGTGCTTCTGCGCAGCGCTTATGACACAGATGCCAAGCCGGTTGTATTAGAACAGTACACTGGTTGTAGTTTGGATCCAACTTCTGCTAACTATGTCGCGCGCAAAATTGGTGACACTTATTATACATACAGCGCTACTGATAAACGCATTGTTGAACATGGCGCCAACCAGAATAACTCAAGATACGTTCGAGTAGAAGTATCAGATGTTGTAAGCAATGGAAGCGCGGAAGGCCTTCTGCCTTTTGGTGTATACGGCCCGCTTGTTCCTGCTACGCACACGATTACCACCGGTACATTAGGCGGTGGTCACCCTGTTGTTAGCGGAGTGGGGAAAGTACCGGAGATCACATTACCGGAGCACACCACTGCAGGAGCCGCGCATTTATCCGGCACGTATTTTACCAACTTGGACTGGGGCGGCGACCAAGCTATGTATAACGATATCAAAGCTGTCACTCGCTGGCCAACAGCTCGCCTGAGAATCTCTTCTTCGGAAGGAAATTTCCCGCAAGGAAGTCGAGCCTATTTTGGTTATGCTTCAACGATTAAAGATACAAAGCGTTTTGACCAAACAAACTTTGACCTTTTACGAGGCGCGCCCACAGTCTTCAACCCGGCCGGCTCTCCAGTCGCTCTAACCTCTTCTTACTCTTGGGTTTTCACTCTCGATAACGTCAGAATGTCAGGCGACACAAGTCATGCATATTATTTGTCCGGCTCCAGAGCAGCTGGCAACTCGTTTACCGTTTCTGGCTCTTCAACTGCCGGAGACGGCTCAAACGGTACGTATAGGACGGTCCTCTCTGAAGGATATAACAAATTCACTGCACCGATGTTCGGCGGATTTGATGGATTTGACGTAACAGAGAAAGATCCTCTTCGGAACTCCTACATGTCATCCGGCACGGAAAGAACCAATAGCTCGTTCTATAGCCTTAAGAAAGCGATTGACATCACTTCGGATAAAGACTTTGTTGAGTTTGATGTGTTGACCGCACCTGGCATTACAAACAGCACCTTGAACACTTCGCTTATTAACTCTTGCGAAGATCGAGCAGACGCTATAGCAATCATCGATGTCGAAGGCGGATATCAGCCGCCTCACGAAAGAGACATATCGACTAGCGGAGAAACCTCTACCGCGGCTCTCGGTTCAGTGTCCAGCACTGTCGACAATCTTAAGACTATGGGCTTGAATTCCAGCTATGGCTGCGCTTTCTACCCGTGGGTCAAGATCCGCGACAATGTTAATAACGCAATGCTTTATGTGCCGCCATCTGTTGTGGCCTTGGGAACGTTCTCAAGTTCACAAAGAAAATCAGCAGTCTGGTTCGCACCAGCAGGATTTACGAGAGGCGGCTTGAGCGAAGGATCCGCGGGCCTGCCTGTCATAGGCGTACGCCAGCGATTGACTTCTGCGGATAGAGACAAGCTTTATGATGCGAATGTTAACCCAATTGCCAGCTTCCCGGCGGAAGGCATTGTTGTTTTCGGGCAGAAAACACTGCAAGTAACCCCATCCGCCCTGGACCGCATTAACGTTCGGCGACTTCTTATTCATGTTAAGAAAGAGATTTCAAGAATTTCTTCCACTCTCTTGTTCGAACAAAACGTGCAAGCGACTTGGGAGCGATTCCTCGGTGAGGTTGTGCCCTTCTTGGATGATATTAAGTCTGGTTTGGGCTTGGCTGACTTCAAAGTTATTTTGGATGATACCACCACGACGCCTGATCTGATTGACAGAAACATCTTGTATGCTAAGATTTTCCTCAAGCCGGCCAGAGCAATTGAGTTCATCGCTTTGGATTTCATTATTACGAGAAGCGGAGCTTCTTTTGACGATTAATTTTTAAAAACACTAGTTACATAGGAAATGGGAGAACAGATAGATGGCATTTTTCAATCAAATTGGAGCCGGCGGCTTTCAGCCAAAAAGAAAGTTTAGATTTTTGGTTGTGTTTCCAAAATTGACCAATTTAACGTTCATGGCAAAGGCCGCGGCAAAGCCATCGTATGATATGTCGCCCTCCGAGCATAATGTTCTAAATCATGTTTTTAAATTCCCGGGCATCGTAAAATGGGAGGATGTTGATATAACACTTATCGACGCAGTCGACCCGAACACTGGTTCAAAATTTTGGAATGCTCTAAGAAACTCAGGCTATGTTACACCTGGCTCCGAAAGCGCTCTGACACATGGCGTCACCAAAGTTGGCGCTCACGCAGCGCTCGGCAATGTCAAGATTCAGCAACTTGATGGTGGCGGAGTACTGGTGCCAACTGATGCCGGCACTGCGCCTATAGGCACGGCTAGCCCGGTCATTGTTGACGAATGGGTTCTTAACAACTGCTTTATAAAAAGTGTTAAGTGGGGCGAGCTAGCATATGATTCTGAAGATCTAATCGAAATAAATGTTAGTTTGGTTTACGATTTCGCTACATACGCTCCCAACGCCGGCACTTACAACGGTTAACATTATATAGTAAAGAGGTTTAAATGAGAAACAATCAGAGTCGCACAGGCCAGAACAAGCCCGTGCCCACGTCACCAGCACCGGTTCAAAGCAACCTAGCTTATGTGACACCGACTGAGTTTGTTGAGCTTCCCTCCAGAGGGGAATTTTACCATGAGCATCATCCGCTCCATGGTCAAGAGACAGTCGAGATCAAGTTTATGACAGCGAAAGAAGAGGATATTCTATCTTCTGCTGCGCTAATAAAAAAAGGCCTGGCGATCGATCGCCTGATTAAAAGCATTGTTGTACCAGAAGTGAGTCCAGATGATTTGCTGGTTGGCGATCGCAATGCAATAATGATTGCTGCAAGGATTTCAAGTTATGGAAGAGAGTATAACGCAGCGACGTCGTGTCCCAGTTGTGATGTGAAGATTCCTCATCTTTTCGATTTAGAAGAATCAACGTTAAGTGAGAAGTGTTTTGATCAAGACTTTCTGGATGGACACGAAGTCCGCTTCAGCGAAGAAGAAAAGACTTTTAGTGTTGTGCTGCCAATTTCGAAAGTCGAGGTTGGCATCAGAATGTTAACCGGACAAGACGAAAAAGACTTGGTTGACATTAGCGAAGACAAAACCATAACTTCAGTTTTGTCAGCGTTTGTTGTCTCTGTCGCCGGCGAGACCGGTTCAAAAGAGGTGAAGTCTTTTATCGAAAATATGCCGGCCTCTGATTCAAAATTTTTACGAGATTTGTTCGGCGACCTATCCCCTGGCATTAGCTTGAAGCAAGAATTCATATGTGAGGTTTGTTTTTTCACGCAAGAAATGGAGGTTCCGCTCACCGCGGAATTTTTTTGGCCTAGGTGAAGACTACATGGAGGCTGTTTACGAGCAGTTCTTCTCTCTTAAGTATTACGGCGGCTGGAGCTTCATAGAAGCGTATAACTTGCCAGTTGGTTTGAGGCTGTGGTTTTTGAACAAGCTAAAAGAGCAGTTTGAATTAGAGAACGAAGCAACGGAAAAGGCTTACAAAAAATAAAGGTCTTGCCTCTCATGCCTTTTTATTTTTAAGCTAGTTACTATTTATAGTATCTGAAGAGGGTTTACTTCCATGCCAATCGATCCTAAAATGACAGAGATAAAGCTTAAGCAGAAGATTAATGAGCTTCTTGCCCAGAAGCGGGACCTTGTCAAAGAGATCAACAAAGCCGGCGATGATCCCGGTGTCCAGCGCGCCCTGGCGATGGAGGTACAGCAAAACATTGCGGTAGTTCAAGGGTACAAAGATGCAGGAGACGCCCTGGACGCTCTCATAAAAAAAAGAACGGCGCTTCACAATGCAGCAGCAACTGGTTCTAAGGCGAAAGCTGCTCATGAGAAAGAAATTAAAAGGTTCGTGGAGCTTAAGAAGTACATCACCGGGCACGCCAAGGATATGGAAAAGGCTACAGCGCTAAGCGACAAGCAGCGGGAGGCTCTCGTCAAAGTCATGACGACAATGCCCAAATATTCAGCGCGCTTGAAAGAAGCTCAAAAAGCTAACAAAGGCTTCACCAAAACAATGCTTGACAGCGCCCGCGGCGGAACGGTGTTTGGGGTGGCGAAGACCATAGGCGAAGGCATGGTCACGGGCTTTACAACACTTTTCGAAAATCTCACGGCAGAGATGGTCGGTTTGTCCATGGTCATGCGCGGCATCAGCTGGGGGGCTTTTAAAGCCGAGATGGCAGCAATGGCGAATACGTATGATCAGGGCTTCCGCGGAATCATGAAGAAAGGCTTCACTTTCCAAGAAGACATGGAGCAGGTCTTCGCTGCATCGTTGGATCCCCTCGCAGCTCCGAAGCTGTTTGGAGAAGGAAGGGCCAAGCGCATGCTCACCGACATGGGCCTGAAAGCAGGTGAAACCAGCAGGGCGTTTATTGCCTTGAAAGAGAACGCCATGTTCTTTACTGCTGACAACATAACACAAAACAAAGCTTTCACAGCAGAGGTGACCAATTTATACGCCGGCCTGAGCAAGCTTGGCGTCGGGTTTGACGACTCAGCAAAAGCCTTTGACGTGTTTACAAAATCACTCAAGCAGGCGCCAATGGAGGCACTTAAATCAACAAAAAGGCTGGTAAAGATAGCTTCTTCTTTGGACATTACTGTTGGAAAAGCATTTAGAGACTTTAATAAGCTTATGCCGAACCTTGCGCAATACGGCGACCAAGCAATAGAAGTTTTTAGTAAACTAGAAGCGCAGTCACGCGCAACAGGAATTGAGGTTGGTAGTCTAGCGAAATTAGCTGAAGGGTTCGATACGTTTAAGGGCGCGGCCAAGGCCGCGCAGGGACTTAACGCCGTCCTCGGCGGCACTTTTATTTCAATGACTGATTTGGTTTCTGCTGATCCTGCCGAAAAGATAAATATAATTCGCCAAGCGTTCGCCCGGGCCGGCCTCGATTTTGCCACGGCTCATCGTCGAGTTAAGCAAGTGGTTGCTAGCTTAATAGGTAAAGACGTGCAAACAGCCACAAGGTTGTTCGGCTCCGAGGAAGACTATGACAAGATAACCAGCGGTTTGGACACAACAGCAGCAAGCGCTAAAGATCTGAAAGAAAAGCTTTTAAAGCAAATGACTTCTGCTGAACACCTTAAAAGGGGACTCCAAAGTCTCTATGGCGGAATGCAAAAGCTTGTTAAGATCAGCAGGACAGTTGCCAAGGAGGCCTCAACAGCGCTAACGAACACATTTATTGGAATTACATCCAAGGTAAAAGGAACAGACCAGGCAGTTATTGCTTTAATGGGTACACTCAAGGTCCTCGCCGGCATCGGCAAAGTGCGCAATAAACTTGCCCTCGCGTCCGGCGCAGCTGCAATTCTTGGCAGCTTAAGCGAAGAAGACCGAAAGAAGGTATACGAGAAGGCCGCGGATGAAGGAAAACAAATCATAGATATGTCTCTTGACTCCATCAAGGCCCTGATCAAGGCGGTGGGCATTGACCTGACCAAAGCAAAGGGACCTCCGACCCACACCGCTGTCGAACTAGCAAAAGCCCGGGTAGAAGGAAAAGGGCCTGGCGACACTCAAGTGGCTGCACTGACAACCGCATTGACTAATTTTACAAATCAAATGAAAAAGACGCCAATTATAGTAGAATCCAATCTTAGTTTGGACGGCACAGAGATATCGTCGATCACGAGGTCCGCGATCATCGATTTTATTAAGAAAGCAATTACTTAAACACCTGTAAAGGGGGTACAACAACATGCCAAAATTTTTCCAAACAGAAATTGCAGCGTATGGAGGTGAAAAAAACACCTTCAAGAATGTTAAATTCAAAAAGAATAATCTTGAGAATAGTGACCCTGCAACCGCGGGAACTATTTTGGAGTTCATACCAGTTCACATCAAGAATCCTCCTGTAATCCAGTTTATCGCCTACATAGAAAGCATGTCAGACCGCTTCGGCGCCCAGTTTTCGTCCGAACAACCATTTGGTAGAACAGATCCTTACTATGTATGGAAATCAAATAGAAGAGATATTGGCATTAGTTGGGTCTTGCCTTCTAGTTCTACCGCAATAGCTTTGGATAATATGAACAATCTAAGTTGGCTTCTGGGCGCTTTATATCCAACTTTTAAAGATACGACAACTGCGACTTCTGTTGCTGCCTCACCGCTTTTCCGTGTGCGTCATGCAAACCTCATCTCTTCTCCCGTGAGAGACGGTATGGGCTTGCTGTGCGTCATCCAAAGCGTCGACGTGACACATGACGTAAAAGACGGATTTATCAGCATAAATCCCAAGAATATGGGATCCAGCTTCGCCAACGTAGATGCCCGGCTGATTAAAGACGCCGGCTTCGAAAATAGCATAAGAGAAGGCAAAAAACTACTCATCCCAAAGACGATAAAACTGAACTGCACCTTGAACGTTGTGCATGATCATGCCCTTGGATGGGACCTGGCCACTGGAAATTTCCGCGGAGGAAACACTGGGTTCCCGTACCAAGTTGGTATTATGCGCGAAGGAGACACAGGCGACTCACCGACCAATCCGCCGTCTGCCTCACCACCACCACCCGGGCCCAAAAAGGGGTCGACTGCCGAGAAGGTCGGCGCCATCGGCCAGTCTCGTGTGGATGGAAGAATCCCCAGCGCGCGCGGCGAAACCAATATCGATGAAGGGCCCCCCTAGATGACAACAAGATATAAAAAT
>TARA_R110000824_G_scaffold5326_8_pt1 | contig 11466 bp, 24 predicted proteins | sample TARA_R110000824 | Tara Oceans TARA_R110000824 (sample SAMEA4397747) | marine metagenome | biome: Polar Biome; feature: [MES] marine water layer (ENVO:01000295) within the mesopelagic zone...; material: water (ENVO:00002006), including particulate matter (ENVO:01000060) such as...... | reverse complement strand
ATGACCTCCGCGAGTCGGCAATTGGTTGCCGCAAGTACGAGGTCTGTAACTGTGAACAACTAGACAAAGGTGACAGGGAGGAGGACGAATGGGAGTGAAAGGGCATTGCAGTGAGTGCAAGCAAGAAAAGGACAACGTCAGAAGGTGGGGCGGGCAAGATACCTGCTCTGACTGTGACGAGGCAATACGTCGCGAGGTAGAGCAGTCGCTCCACAGGGACGGAATCATTGAGGACCCAGACACGGACGGAGGACTACTAGGATGAGTAAGAAAATGACTTTCAAGGAATGGTGCGAGCTAAATGGTCGCCGCTGGACGGGGGCCAAGACGTTCGATGAGTTTGAAAGGAATGCCAAGGCCTATGAGGCGTACCTGGAGGAGGAGGGCGAATGAGTAAGAAGCTACGAACGCAGGACCTTTGGTATATCTGGAACGATCCAGATTACCTAGGCCAAAGGCGAGAAGCAGGTGAAGAGTTGTACGACCGTGTGACGCACGGCGAAAAGCAACCCGACTGGACACCGCAAGAACGACGTAAGTTCTTGGACTGGCTGGAAGGGGGGACAAAAGGAGACAAGGACAATGACAATCAAGGCGTGGCAAGGACCGTCAACAATTGATGGCAAGGACATCATGGCCGTGGTGTCCTGTGAAAAGCAGGCCAGCAGGAACGGTAAGACCGGGGACATGGTCCAGGTAGCGTTCTTTAGCACCGCCGAGAGGCCCGTGGTCGCAGCACACAAGACCGGTGATGACGAATCGGTGTGCGGCTCATGCCCACTCCGGCCCAAGGTATGGACCAAAGAGGTGAGCAAGAAGCCGTGCTACGTGGGCGTCCATTGGATGGCTGCCCAGTGGGCTGCCGCCATGAGACTGGGCGAGGACCTGGGTGCGGCAGTGGGGGCGATGGGTGCAAAGCCTGTGCGCTTCGGGCAGTACGGCAACATGTCGAGCGTGCTGAGGGCGGTGGCAGAGCGGTTGCTGGAGGGCGCTAGCAAGTGGACGCTGTACGAGCACGAGTGGATGAAGCCTGAGAACCAATGGCTAAGACACTTCGCCATGGCGTCCGTACACAGCGAGCACCAAGCGATAACCGCCCAGCGAATGGGCTGGCGTACCTTCAGAAACAGGGAGGAAGGTGAGCCACTGCTGGATACTGAATGCCAGTGTCCATACGAGACACGCGGCGTTCAGTGTAAGGACTGCCTGCTGTGTGATGGAAAGAGGAAAGGACCGAAGAAAGACAAACGTAAAAGCGTTGCCGTGTACACGCACGGTGGCTGAGGAGGGGAAGGATGAAGAAAGTAAGTGACAAGCAACGTGAAGCCATCGAGGAGATATACAGGCGAATCGAGGGGCATGAGCACAAGCTAGATAGCGAGGTGCAGGTTTGCAACTACGAGATTGAGTCGGCACTGGAGTCTCTTCAGGAGTCGGTGCATGAGTACAACGAGATTATTGACGAGCTAAACGAGGCAGTCTCTGAGGTCTGGGACGGCATCACCGATTTTACAGACAGCAAGTCACAGAAGTGGCGAGGGTCTGATGTGGGCCTGGCTCACGCTGAGTGGGCTGAGTGTTTCGAGAACGAGACAGAGCATGCGGAGGACCCGCTTGACCAGCAGATTGAGGTTTCCGTGGACCTGTGGCACGGGAAGGTTGATGACCATCAATGGGAATTAAAGGAGAGATAAAATGATAATGGGTAGCGGTAATTTGATTATGTATGAGGACCTGGCAATCAGGGACAGGTACTTGCCACCAAGCACTAGAAGCTACACGCCAGTGCCGTGGAAGTATTTCGTGGACCTGCAATTGCAGGCGCTGCACCACTCTGGGCATGTTATCCAGAGGCTTGAGCTAAAGGTGTCAGGGTTCAGTAAGAAGCTAGGGTTGCCGGGCGAGTTGCTTGGGTTGGCCACGCTGAACGGTGGCGATGCTGACTTGCTCAAGGTGTACGCCTTTCGGACCAGTCTGAATAAGGCACACGCGCCGATGGCGGGCGGAGGTGCTCAGGTGGACTGCTGTACCAATGGTGAGTTTCGAGCAGAGTACTTTGCTTTCATAAGGAAGCAGACAAGGTACGTGCTCAATGACCTGCCAGACCTGGTGGAGCGGGGCATAGCTAGCATTGACAAGGCGTACGATAGGATCCGTGTCGATAGGGATGCGCTTGCAGCGGTTCCGTTGGACACCGAAGAAGGGTTCCGTCTCCTCGGCTCTGCCTTGGGGCACGGGGTAGTCACGCCGAACCAGGCCACGGTGGCCCTCGGTGACTGGAAAGAGCCACGGCACGAGGAGTTCGAGGCCCGCAACATGTGGAGTTTCAACAACTGCCTCACTGAAGGCGCAAAGAAGGGTACCGCAGCAACCTACGTGGAGCGCCACAGCGCAATCCACGGGTTCGTGGTGGCCGAAGCCAGGAAGCAGATTGTGGACCCCAGGTTCTACGATGAGGTTCCTTTCTAGTTGACAAAAACAAATGACTTTTGTAGAGGTATATATCATGGAAGAAAAATGGAACCCAAGAATTGCACGACAGGTTAGGCGGGACATAACCGCCCTGCTTGACCGGCCAGTGGGTCAGATGGAGCTTGGCAAGTGGCTGGGTTACAGCCGCACCACTATCCAGAACTGGGAGCATGGTCGAGCGACACCTGACCCCGCGATGCGGTTCCTGTTTAACAAACTGACTGTCGATCCAGGTTTCATCACCGAGATTAGGCAGTGGAGCGGAAGTATTCATGGGCCAAGCAAACACGCGACTGGCTAAAGAGAGGCGAGCCGGGAAGCTAACTCGGGAGAAGCTCTGTTCACTCGCACAGGATGACGGTCATTCGCTGTCCTGTGCTGCCCTCGTGCAGTACGAGAGGGGTGAGCGTGCGCCTAAGCTGAAGCTAGCTATCTGGCTTGCCAAGTTTTTTAAGCTGACAGTAGAGGAATTGTTTAATGGAAGACAAAGAGACAAAGACAAGGACGACCGAAGAGAAAGTGGAGTTGCTAGCCCATAGCATCATCGCTGCGTGCGAAGTCATTCGAGAGCTTACCGATGGGCATCCCAACAGCACCAAGCACCGCAGGATAAACCGTGCTGCGCTTTCTGCGCAGTTCCATGCTGAGGGGATCCTTACCCCCTACATGGACCGAGTCCAGTACGTGAAGACGAAGCTAAGTGATAACAAGGAGAAGTCATGAGCGACCTGACACTATCGGCTTCAGGCATCGGTGTGTTGCAGTCATGTGCTGAGAAGTACCGGCTCAAGTACATCGAGAACCTTGAAGCCATTGACCGGCCAAGCTACCTGACGCTGGGCACTGCGTTCCACAAGTGCGTTGAGATAAAGCGCAAGGGCGGGACGCTGCACGACATGAGGACAGAGGCCCTGAAGACAGAGGACGATGACATGCGGTGCGTACTGCTGGTCATGGTCGAGGCGTACTACAGGAAATACGCCGAGGAGTCAGGGTTTAGTGAGGTGGAGTTCGAGTTCATCTGCGAACTGCCTGATGGCACGCAGGTCAAGGGTGTTGCTGATGCGTTGGCCAAAAACGGTGACGGGTTTCTGATATACGAAACCAAGACAGCCAGCACCATCGACGGCACCTACCTTGAGAAGCTGTGGTCATCCAGGCAGGCGCTGATGTACTGCCACTTCATTAGCCGCTTTGGCTACAAGATAAACGGCGTGATGTGGGACCTGGTCAAAAAGCCTACCATACACAGGCTCAAGGCCACGCCCGCCGACAAGCGCAAATACAAAACAGACAAGCATACAGGAGAGAAGGCTCTATACGCAAATCAACGCATCTATGCTGAGACGGATGCTGAGTTCATTGGCAGGTTACAGCGCTGGTACTCAGAGCACCCGGAAGCATTGCACCGTGAGCTTGTTGTCTATTCAGAACAGCAACTCAAGGCTATTGCCGAGGATGTAGAGAGCGAGGCGGAAAGGCTGCGGTGGCACAAGTCCTCACAGAGGTGGCCGAGAAGCCTGTCGTCCTGCTACAGCTACCGGTCACCGTGCGAGTATGCCGCACTGTGTCATAGCGGGGGCAATCCGTTGATACTTGAGACCCATTACCAAAGGAAGGGAGATTGATGGAGATACCGACAGAGAAGACAAAGAAAGCATCTGGTTTAGGGGACCAGGTCATAACGATATACGGCACACCGAAGATAGGTAAGAGCACGCTGGCCTCTCAGTTTCCGAACGCTTTGTTCGCTGCGACTGAGCCAGGGTTGAACTTCCTTGAGGTGTATCAGGTACCGATAGGTGACTGGACAGACTTCACCAATCTGTGCGCCATCGTGGCAAGCAGCCCATTGCAGGTCGAGACGCTGGTCATAGACACGGTGGACATCCTGTACCTGCACTGCCGTGACCACGTGTGCAACAAGGCGGGCATCATGCATCCGTCCGACGCAAGCTATGGCAAAGGGTTTGCCATGGTCAACGGTGAGTTCCGGCGTGTGCTGGCCAAGCTTGGCACGCTGCGCACGAGAGAGGGTGGCAAGATGGGCCTGGTGCTCGTCAGTCACGCCAAGGAGATTGAGCACGACACAAGGGTTGGCAAGCAGTTGCGGTGGACGCCGTCGCTGCCCGGTTCGGCCCGACAAATCGTTGAAGGCATGAGCGACCTGTTGTTGTTCGCTGACGTGGACTCCAGCGATGAGCGTGTGCTCAGGACGAAGCCATCTAACAGGTGGGTAGCGGGTGATCGCACGGGAAACCTCCCCGAGACGCTGCCATTGAGCTATGAAGCACTATCGTCTGCCATGAATGGCGGACAACAAAAGGAGACAAGTGATGAGTGACAGTTTTGATTGGAGCAAGATAGATAAAAGCTGGGGCGATGCTGCCCCTGGGGACAAGGGCTCTGCCAGCAAGGGAGTGTTCGACACAGTGCCGGACGGACCTTATTCGGTGGTGATTGACAAGGCTGAGTTCAAGAACTCCAAGGCAGGTAACCCATACCTGAACCTGGTTCTGGTTGTGCAGTCTGGCCCTCACGAGGGGCGCTGGTTGTTCAAGCGGTGCATGCTATCCACATCCCAGAACATGACCTTCCTAAAGAAGGACCTGGCTGTGTGCGGTGTGAAGGTACCTGATCGCATCAGCGAACTGAACCTTGAGTCACTGCTTGACCGTAAGCTTAAGGTAACGAAGAAGACGAAGGATGACTTCGAGAACATCTACTTCGATAACCTTATCGATAACTTTGACATGACCCCGAAGCAGGGGGCCACTGACCTTGCCAAGAGGCTCAGTGACGAGGACATACCGTTTTAGCATGGGTAAATCGCAACGCGACAAAGGACATCGCTTCGAGCGTCAGGTGGCGGCAGATGCCACCGACGCTCTGGGCGAGAAGGTTCAACGTACTATCCAGTTCAGGGGCGGGCAGTCCGAGGGCTCTGACGTGGTGGTGGAGCCCTTCGCTATTGAATGCAAACACTACAAGAAGCTCGGCGGTCTCATCAACAGGGCGTACGAGCAGGCCAAGCGTGATGCCAAGGATGGGTTCATACCTGTTTGTATATGCAAAGGAGATAGGCAAGAGCCGCTGGTCACGATGGGCTACAGGGATTTCTGGGAACTAATCAAAGAATGGAGGGAGAGAGGTGAGTGAGGCAGCACAGCTTATGCTGTTTGGCAACGACACCCTCGCTGAGGCAAGGGCGCTTGTTGAGAGCAACCTTGATGAAGGGATGGAATGCCCATGCTGTGGGCAGCTTGCCAGGAAGTACAAACGAAAACTGAACAGCACTATGGCGCGAGGCTTGATCTGGTTGGTAAGGCAGGGGCCGAGGTGGGTTGATGTGCCCGCTGAAGGGCCGAGGTGGCTGACAAAGACAAATCAACACGCCACGCTTCGTTGGTGGGACCTCGTTGAGAGACTCTCATCGGACGATCCAGCGAAGAAGCACTCTGGCATGTGGCAGGCAACGCAGGTGGGGATTGATTTTGTTTGCAGAAGAACAACTGTCCCCGCCCACGTATACCACTTCAACAACACCGTTATGGGTTTTAGCAGCGAATCAATAGGCATTGAGGCCGCGCTCGGGAGCCACTTTGACTACGCTGAGATGATGGGATGGAGGTAAGTAATGTTTGAATGCCCGACGTGCGGTGCCCTTATGGAGGGCTCATGCAAGTATCGTGGTGGCAGGAAGCACGTAAAGAAATGCGAAGCTGCAACACCCGCGCAACGCAAATACTACAAGAGGACAGGGCACTGGCCCAAGAAAGGGAGGACAATTGCAGGCGATAGAAGCGAAGTATCAGTGTGACAACTGTAAGCGAATAACCTACATTCAACAGGGGAGGACGCCCACTGGGTGGCACTCCCTGAAACTCTGGAACGACAGTGATGAACCATCAGACCCACAAGATATCTGCGACAGTTGTTCGCAGGCGTTACTTCAAGTCATCGGAAGAAGAAAAAGCATTGAACGCGGAAGCTTCAACGAGCCCCCCATGCAACACCACCCCAAGTCACCGGAGCAGTGTGACGCGCAAGCAAAAAGCTTTGCCGCCAGAATGGCCAGCACCACCACCGACTGAGGAGGTGTAGATGCTTCCGTCAGCGCTACTGCATTAGCGCCAGGTTCTTCTTCCCACCCATAGGCAGGCCAGTGACGCCCCGCCTCCTGCTTCCTCCCATGGGGAAACTGGTATGAGCTTCCGTACCCTTGATGGTCTTGAAGATAGCGCCTCGTAGCTGCGGCCAGCGCACGGGGTAGCTGATGCCGTGCTGGTTGCACCAGAACTTATAGACCTCGTGAAGATGGTTGCTTGCCATGAAGCCTGACCTTGCGTCAGTGAACGGGCCGTGCCTCTTCTCGCCGAGGGCTGCTTCCCAGTCCTTCATGATGGCGGTCAAGCCGATGTCCATGATTGCCTCTGCAAACTGTATTTCGCTTGGCTTTGACTGATCCAAGAGCAGCGCCCGGTCTGGGTTGTTGAACGGTGCCGCAAGGTCACGCTCTATTGTCCTGTCCAGGAGCATGTGCAGGAAGTGCTTCGCACCAGGCCACCCGTGATTCCGCTCCGTTATCATCGTAGTGATAACACCTGGGTCCAACTTTTTGTCTTGATGGAACACGTTGTACCTGCGGTCGCCGGGCTCCAGCCTAATCGGAAGCACGTCGTTGGACAGCATGACCATGTTGAACCATATAGGCACACCGTCCGCTGCCTTGTGCATGCGGCGCACCTGTATGGTGGGCTCAGTTATCCAGGCCTTCAGCCGGTTCAGCGTCTTCGCATCACGGTAGCCTGAGCAGGCCACCTCGTTGGCCACAACCAAAAGAGCAGAGGCAAGCGAGCCAGGCTCGAACTTGTCCTCCATCTGTGACTGCATGATCTCAATCATCATCCGGCCATAGATGGCCTTCATCATACCATCCGTACCCCAGAACAAGCCCTTGCCTGTGCCCTGGACACCATGGAATATCAGCGCCGTCTTGTTCCTGCGGGCCCCCTTGCCACGGTACAGGCTCTGTAACGGCTGTGCTATCCAGTCAAGGCAGTACTCCAACGACTCCGAATCCTCACCGCACAGCCAGTGAAGCAGCCACGTGTAAGGTGTGCAGTCACCAGGCTCTGCCTCCAGCGGTAGCCCACGGAACTGATTGAGCCAGGTATTACCGCGCTCCACCACAACGGGCTGTGTTGAGTTGGGGTTGAAGACGATGTCACGCGCAGGGGGTAGTGCCTGAGCCATTCCCTGAGCTTCCTCTATGTCGTAACCCGAGTTGCGCAGTCGCGAGACGAGAGAGGTACGTCCAGAGCCGTCAAACCAATGCCCACCCGCCAGGTATGCATAGCGCCCACTGTCCAACTGGTAGAACTTGTAGTGACTACGCGCTGAAGCGTTGAGCAGTGCCACGACTTCGTTGATACCGTACTTAAACACAGTGTCAGTGAGGTCGGTGTGGTCGGGAAGGATGACCCGCTGTGCGTTCGGGAAGGCACGGGCAGAGCGTTGCCAGTACCGGTCGCCCGCTGTGTCTGCATCCATGACCAGCACCACGCTGGTTGGTGGGTCGGTGATTAGCTTGGCAGTCTCCTCCCACCAGTTGAGGCTACCAGCGGCACCACCCTGCGAGCCTATGATGCCGCCCTCGATGAATCCCTGTTCACGCAGGCACATCAAAAGCAGCGTATCAATCTCACCCTCGGCCACATACAACACCTTGGACTTGCATTGAGTTGCTGCTACCGGCGGTGGGTCACCGAACCATACCGGCGAGCCAGAGGGCAGGCCAACGGCTTCGTTGGACAAACGTAAAGACTTGATCTTGGTCTTACCGAGAGAGACGTACCGCCTAACTGCGGTGACGACACTACCAAACTGGTCGTACAAAGGAACGACTAGCGTGTGGTCTGGGAAAGAGGTCCAGTAATCAGTCTTCAAGCCGCTGGCCCACCCAATGAATTGTATCGCGTCTTCAGCGAGCGTATCGTCTCGCCACCGACGCTTGAAATATTGGAAGGCCTTCCTTGATTGTGGTGCTGTGGCCTGTGCCTTCAGCCATGTCTCCTGGATGTCGATGGGTTCGGTGGGAGGCCGCTCCTTCCGCTTCCTCTGCGCCACCCTTGGCGGCACGTACCGCTCGTTGCCACTGAGGACCTCATGCGTTACAGCTAGCTCCTCAGCCAGACCTATGGCGCTCCAGTTCTGGTCACAGTTGCGGCAGGTTATGCCGCCTGGATCCTTTGGGCCATCGCAGCCAGGAGGGTACACCATGGCAGGACCAGTGTTCCTGCTCTGGTTCTTGTGTTCAACGACAGGGCACGGAAGGTTGCGGATGGGAGATGTGCCGAGTATCTTCCCGATGGCAGGGTAATCCACCTGCTCAAGTACTTTACGAATGTCCATTTAGCCAAGGTTGCACGTTGGAATAGTGGTGTCAACAGGAACCTTGTGACACCCAGGTGTACTACAGGGAAAGCTAGCGACCTTTGCCGATTCTGCTGGCTAGATTAGCCGCTGCCTGTGCCCGTGGATTCTTTTTCTTTTTCTTTTTCTTCTTTGCCTTGGCTGCTGCCGCGTAACCTTCCTTGGTATACGGGTAACTCTTTCCATCTACTTTAGGCATTAGTCTTTATCCTTTCCATATTTCCTTGCCCATTCGCGGCGCTCCTTGGCAGTCATATCTTTCTTGGCCACATCTTCAAGCGGTCTCGTCCTGGCCCGGTGTATTCCACGCTTCTTCCGCATCAATTTTCTTGCTGCTTCTTTGCGTGCAATGCTGGGCATCAGTGAAGGCTTTAGCACTCCCTTTTTTATTAGTTTCTTTATGCTTTCAGGTCTGTTGTATACGTCCATGCCCTTCTTGTGGTACAGCCATTTGTCAACACCGGTATCTAGATGCCCTTCTCCCCAAGCTTGCTCTTCGGGATAATTTTTAGCCAAATCTGAGTACCATTGTTTGTTGGTTTTATTTTTGTAGTTACTACCTTCTTTCGTCCCATGCAGGTACTCCTTCTTAGCCTTGCTTGTAAGGTCAGACAGCTTGATGGACCTCCCCTTTTCTAGGTCGCCGGAAGTCCTCCCACCTCTGCGGGAAATTACTCTTGCCGTCAGGGTCTCCTTTTCCTCTTCAGCCTTACGTCTCTTCAGTAGATTCTCGGCAGCTTTCTTTTTTGGGCTAGGCATCTAGTCCTCCCGCTCGTCAATGATTTCTGCGGTGTCCGATTCTATACGGGTGATGGTGATGTCTTCTATGACCTTGACCAGCGCCTGCTTTAGACCGTGGCCGATGAGGTCAGCGAACGCACCCAACCAACTGGCCTTGACGTAGCTCGGGAGGCGCTTGCGTGCGTGGCTCTCGATGCTCGCGACGAGCAGGTCAACTACCTGCTCTGGGCTCATTTGAGGACCTCTTTGCTGACGATGATGGCCTTGTCCTTGCCGTCACATTTCACTGTGATCTTACCTGCTGGCTTAGGCAACTCAGGGTGCTTGCTGACTACAACGCTTGCATGATTGCAAACCGAAGGCCCACAATGTATTCCGCTAAGCGGAATGAGGCACGCCACAACAAGCGGAAGAGCGCGTCGCAGGCCGATGCCTGCACCCAAACCAAAAATTCCAAGTAGGGTAGAAAACAACTCATCGCTAAATTGCTCCGGGAAGAAGGCTCGCGCAATGATGAGCGCCGCCAGTAGTACAGAGGACTGTACCGTGAGTGATTTATAGAGAGGCTTCTTTTCTTTGTCAGCCATTATTTCTCCAGCTTATTAAGGATGCGCGTTTGGTTCTGCAAAATCTGGTTCTGGTTCGTCTCTATGCGGATGACCGACTCGCTGGTTGAGCCCACCTTCTTTCGTAGTCGGCTGACCTTCTTGTCCGTGGAGTCGATCCGCTTGTAAATGCGGACATCCTCCTCCTGCAGGTCTACACGCTGCTCTGCCGCGCTCGCGTTCTGGTGCTTGACCTCCGACTTCATCTCACCCAACTCTATTGAGCCGGTGACCAACCATACCAACGCACCAATGACACCCACCACAACGGGCCAAAATTTAAGTAACTGCCTCATGCATTCACCTTCAACCTCTCCAGAGATCCCGCCTTCATTCGGTTGCGATCACACTTGCCTTCGATGCCTGCCACCTTGCCGCCGCCGGTCCACTGCCACACGTCCCACGCTCGCCACGGAGCGAGGTTCTTGGTCGGTGCTACGGTCTTTGCAGGTCTGTATTCAGCCCACCATAACGGGAACTCAGCCAAGCGGTCCAGCAATTCCCTGGACGCTCGCAGGATGCGACTGGTTGAGGCCCACCGTGCGGTGTAGATAATCGGTGTGACGCCGAGGGCATCCTCGACAGTCGCTGCCCACTCAAGCACCCACAGCAGGTTATAATCATGGTCGTTCTTCAGCAGGCCCGACTCCAGGTCAAGCGCAGGCACCAGGTCATCTGGTTGAGCAGTGCCGTAACAGTTCAGGAAGTTCTTGGCTTCGCGCCTGGCGTCCTCCATGTTCAGTCGTTGGTAGGTATCTGGTCTGGCGAAGTGATAGCCACCGACAGCGATGCCAGCGCCACGTGCGCCATCGAGGTTCTGTTGCCGCCGCTTGTTCTTGTGGGTGGTGCCCTCGCTACACTTCACCCATGCGAACTTTATCCCAGCGTTGGCCACCTTCTGCCAGTCCACCACGCCCTGGTAGGAGGACACGTCCACGCCTTCCAGATGTGCGGGTGCAATGGCCTCGACGTTACGTCCTGTGGCGGCGTCAAGGGCCTGCCTTGTCCTTGGCCCGTAGATGCCATCGATTGGTCCAGGGTTGAAGTGCAGGTCAACAAGCAGTTGCTGCACCCGCTTTATATCATCAGGGCTCATTTCTTTTTGGCCGTCTTCTTCTTGGCCTTAGCCTTGGGCTTAGCCTTGGGCTTAGGTGCAGCCTTGGTTCGTCTTCGTCGTGTGATGATAGAGAACATACCTACCTCCTAATCGTTC
>TARA_R110000824_G_scaffold13973_1_pt1 | contig 11475 bp, 12 predicted proteins | sample TARA_R110000824 | Tara Oceans TARA_R110000824 (sample SAMEA4397747) | marine metagenome | biome: Polar Biome; feature: [MES] marine water layer (ENVO:01000295) within the mesopelagic zone...; material: water (ENVO:00002006), including particulate matter (ENVO:01000060) such as...... | reverse complement strand
CAGTGCAAATATTGTGCCCCCGGTGTTTTTTATTCATTTTACTTTTGTGTTTACTGGCATGAAAATTGCAGGGTGGTTCAAACAAAATTGACTTAAAATATTTATATATGTCTTAGCCAATAGTATCAGACTGCCCCCTGATAGACCCAAATAGCCCCCCCATATACCCTTTTGAGTGTATATAACTGTGTCTTATGATACAAATGGTACAGATAACATGTAGACACTGTAAAATAACCGGGAGGCACTATGTCTAAAAAAGAAGCAAAGAATGTGGAAATGGAGTTGCATATCAAAAGTAGCGCGGAGCTGAGCAAAGAGGTGGCAGATATCTTGGAACAGGACATTCCCGATCCCGATGACGAAACCACCCTAGAAGAAATTCTAGCCAACGCAGAAAAGGAAAAAGCTGCCCTACATGAAAATTCCAAAGAACCTCAATGAACAGGAAGTTGTTGACATCATTACGAGAGTCGCCCACAAGCTGGCCCCCAAATATGTTTTCGCCTCATACGAGGTTGAAGATATAGAACAGGAAGCCTTCATGATGGGTGTAGAGGCCCTCGACAGATATGATCCCACAAAGCCCCTTGAAAACTTCCTATACGCCCACATCAATAACCGCCTAAAGAATTTTAAGCGCGACAACTACTATAGATTTGATTACGGTAACGCCCAAAAAATACAGGATTGTAAAAAAAGCATCCTCGAACCCATGGACATTGCCGCCCTCTATAGCGTCTGCACACAGGACGACATCAGCAACGATGCCCAGATAGCAGAGACCCTCGACACCATTGATGAAAAGCTGCCCCCCGAACTACGCCGCGACTATCTAAAACTCCGCACTAACTCTTTCCTGCCAAAAGGCCGCAAGGCCAATATCATTAGAGTCATAGAACAAATTATAAACGGGGAGTATGATAATGAAGAAGGGTAGATTCTCAAATGAAGAAATGTCTTTTATCGAGGCGAATGCCGAGGTTCTTTCTCCAGACCAGATTGGAGAGAAACTAGATCGTGACCCAGACTCAGTTAGGGACTGGATAAGCAAAAATATAGGCTTCTCGGCCACGCAGAAAAAAGAAGCGGCTGTTGCTAATGAATTAAAGGGAAAACCATACTATCGGGAACTGTCAAAGCAATTCTCTTCTGAGGAGTTGGAATTGTTTGAGTTCCATTTCAAAAAAATGTGGAGCCAATTTAAGGATGATGTGTTTCACACGGAAGAAATGCAGATCATTGATACGATCAAGCTCGAAATACTCATGAATCGAATTCTTCTGTCGCAGCGAAGCAATCAAGAGGAGATAGCGTTGGCTGATAGATTGGTGCGGGATGAAAAGGCGCGCGACAAGGATCAACGAGACATGGACTTAATTATCAATCTGGAGCGTCAGGTGGCCATTCTGAGAGCCTCACAGGAAACCCTATCCAAAGACTACAAAGACCTCCAAGCGCGTAAGGCGACGATGCTGAAAGATCTAAAGGGCACTAGGGAGCAACGTGTCAAAGCTATTGAAGATTCTAAGTTAACATTCGCATCGCTCGTGAAACAAATTGCAACAGATCCTGCGTATCGCACAGAGATCGGTATCGAAATGGAAAAAATGCGACTCGCAATGGAAAAGGAGAAAGAACGGTTGTCAGATTACATGGAGTATAATGACGGTCAGGTGGACCAGCCATTTTTAACACCGGAAACGACTAAGGAGTAGGAATTTTATGAAGGCGATCATTTTTGGAATTACAGGACAAGACGGCAGTTATCTCGCGGAGCTTCTTCTAGAGAAGGACTATGAGGTCGTGGGTGTGACGAGACGGGTGAGTGTGGATACTCTTTCGAGAATCAATCATATTTTGCCCAAAATTAAAATTGTTGAGGGCGATATTACGGACGCCTTTAGTGTGGGCAACATTGTGAATACCGAGTCACCAGATGAGGTCTACAATCTGGCTGCGCAATCACATGTGGGCACTTCTTTCAATCAACCCTCCCTAACGTGGGACGTAACTGCTGGTGGAGTGCTGAATATTCTGGAAGCAATAAGATATTCTGGCAGAAAAGACGAGATTAAGTTTTATCAGGCCAGTTCTAGTGAAATGTTTGGTAAGAATTATGACACAAGGGAAATTGATCAATATAATTCGGAACCTCTAGCTGTGCAATCTAGCGTACTGGAGATTAATTATCAAGACGAGGATACGGCACTTGCTCCCCAGTCTCCATATGCTATTGCAAAACTTGCGGCACATCACTTAGTACGTAACTACAGGGATGCCTACGGCATTTTTGGTTGTAGCGGCATATTGTTCAATCATGAGAGTGAGAGAAGGGGCGAAAAGTTTGTAACGCGCAAAATTACCAAATGGGTTGGAGAATTTGTGGAGTGGATGGAAAGACACGATGTGGCTCCAAGTGGCTTGATAACCGACGAGGACAATATACGCATAGGGGGGGGAGATATTCGATTTCCCAAGTTGAAGCTGGGTAACCTAGACGCTAAGCGGGACTGGGGTCATGCTGAGGATTATGTCAACGCTATGTGGCTAATGTTACAGCACGACATCCCCGACGATTATGTAGTTGCGACAGGTGAAACGTATTCTGTAAGAGAGTTCTTGGATGTGGCCTTCAGTTGCGTAGGTATTCCCGCTTGGGGTGAATATGTGGGTATAGATCCAAAGTTTTATCGTCCATCCGAGGTTGACTACCTATTGGGGTGTCCTGATAAGGCAAAGCGTGTTTTGGGCTGGAATATAAGCGTTTCCTTTGAATCACTGGTAGAAAGAATGGTAGAAAGCGACATAAATGCGACGAAACTACAAAGATCCGGCTTACAAGCGATTTAGGACTGAGGTCCTTAAAAGAGACAAGTTTACCTGTCAAATGTGTAAAAAGAGAGGGAAGGGCGCTAGATTGGCTGTTCATCATATAATGAAATGGTCTTCTGCGGCTTCCCTGAGATACGATATCGACAACGGTATAACCTTATGTAAGGTCTGCCATGAAAGCATCACGGGCAAAGAAAATCACTATATTGCCTATCTTGTGGCCCTATTAAAAAGGAATAAGTAAATGTCAAAATTTTTTAAAGATAAGCCGGAAGACGGCACAGATCCGGCCCCTGAAGCAGCTCCTGAAGTAGCCCCCGAGCCGACGCCCGAGGAAGCTCCAGCCCCCGCACCCAACAAGGGCTATTAATACCACACACAGTCTTGAAAAAAGAAAGGTTAAGTCATGGCAAAGATAGACAAAACAAAAAAATCGCCTAAAGCAGCCCCCGTTCCAGCACCGAAGGAAAAACCGACACCAAAACCAGTGGAAAAACCAGCGACTCCGCATGAGCCCCACTACCCGAACGGTGTTTGACAAAAGTTAATGTCAAAAAAGTATACTGTAATCAAAGACACGAGAGAAAAAGACGGATGGTTTTTTTCTGAATATAATCGGTGTGCGGGCATGGAGGTGGGGACCTTGCATACCGGCGATTACACCATTCAGGGGTTCGAGGATGTAGTATGTGTAGAGCGTAAGGCCTGTGCTTCCGAAATAGCCATGAATTTAGGCAGGAAGAAAAAAGCTTTTCAGGCTGAAATAGAGCGAATGAGAGATTATGAGTTTTCGTTCATTGTATGCGAATTTAGCATGGAGGATGTACTAAAATTTCCAGAGGGATCGAGAGTACCGAAACAAGCAAGGTCTAGCGTGCGAATTACTGGCAAATATTTGCTAAAGTGCCTTATGGAGTTTCAGATATGGTACGATACAAAGATTATATTTTGTGGCAACAAGGGCAATGCCTTTCTTGTGTGCGATAGTATTTTCAAGCGTTTAAATGAGTTGTTTCACATGAGGAATAAAGATGGTCCAAGCCAAGATGCTACCTTCTAACGTTTATGTACTGGGTCATGAATACATCGTAGAGGCTATGTCTGAGAGACTATTTAAAGAGCGAGAAGCATACGGGGACTGCTGTAACGAGCAAAAAAAAATTAGAATCTATTGTGGTGTTGCTGGTTCCGTGATAAGGGATACATTGTTACACGAGATATTACACGCCTCGTGGCATCTATTATATTTAAGTAACGAGGGAGAGGAAAAAATCGTATCACGCTTGGCCACATCTTTGGTTGGCTTCTTTGATGACCCGAGAAACGCGAAGGCTAAGAGCATGATACTCGGAAAGGAATCTTGATAATAGGACCACACTTCTTCAAAACACACAACACACAAAAAGGAAAAATAGGATGAATCATTTTATTTCTGTCATGACATTAGTAGTGGCTTTTGCAATCTCTTCAGCCTCCCACGCACAAAATAAAGTTGCTCAACACCTACAAGACGTTAGTGTTACTATCAAGGCTGCAAATTCAGAGGGTTCCGGCGTGATTGTCTCTCGGGAAATGCCTCTATCTAAGGATTCAAAAGACACGATTAAAGTAAATTTTGTTTGGACCTGTGCGCACGTCGTGGATAGTCTTAGATCGACACGCATTGTCATTGATGGTCAGGGTAAGTCCAAGACGGTTATTGAATTTAAAGATGCTCAGGTTGTGAAGGAGCTAATTGAAAACGGTAGGAAAGTTGGCGAGCTTAAAATGGATGCTAAGGTTATTCTGTATTCCGACGCGACCGATGGCGAAGACTTGGCGCTGTTAATGGTGAGAAAGAGAGGTTTCGTTGACAAGAACACAGAGTTCTATCTGGATGAAAACAATATAGAAATCGGTGAGCCATTATTGCATGTTGGCTCGCTGTTGGGACAGGCTGGCGCCAATTCGATGACAAGCGGTATCATGTCTCAAGTTGGCAGAGTTTTAAACATTGGTTCCGGCGATGGTACAGTATTTGACCAGACTACGGTAACGGCTTTTCCCGGCTCGTCTGGCGGCGGCGTGTTCTTAAAAGATGGAAAATACGTTGGAATGCTGGTGCGGGGAGCCGGTGAAACATTTAATCTTATTGTGCCAGTGAGACGTATGAAAAAGTGGGCTAAGGCTAGAAACGTATCTTGGGCCTTGGATGACTCCAAGATTACGCCAAGCGTAGAAGAGGTAAGTACACTTGAACCAGAAGACGCTGCGTTGGACCATAAGTCTGTCGGCGCGCCTCTAGAATCTCTTCTGTTTCCACATTTAATAAGAACCATTAAACCGGAAAAAATAAATACACAAAAATGATTGACGATGCCAACAAAATAGAGGACGCTTGGCTTGGGATAGAGGTTGATGAATCTAAGTTATTCAATCCCATGGACTTTGTGATAGACGGGGCCAATAAGGATCAGCTTCTAGAAAGAATAGCTTGGCTGATGATGCGGCCTGAGTATTTTTCTTTTGCCTGTAAGCATATTCTAAACATAGAGCTATCTCCATTTCAATCGCTTCTTCTTTATGAGCTATGGAATAGAAAATTTCCTATGTTGATCGGTAGTCGTGGTATGGGCAAATCCTTTATGTTGTCGGTATATCCTCTTTTAAGAGCCTTGTTTATGCCACGGCGTAAGATTATTGTTGTGGGTGCGGCTTTTCGGCAGTCTAAGGTTCTGTTTGAGTACATGGACACCATCTGGAAGAACGCTCCGGTTCTTCGGGATTTATGTGGGACCAATAGTGGGCCACGCCGAGATGTGGATCGCTGTGTTATGCATATTGGGGATAGTACTATCACCTGTCTCCCTCTGGGCGATGGAAGTAAAATTCGTGGCCAGAGAGCAAATGATATCATCGCAGACGAGTTCGCGTCTATTCCACGAGATATTTTTGAAAATGTAGTTGCGGGTTTTGCTGCTGTGGCGGCATCTCCCATAGAAAAGGTTAAGGCTAGGGCAAAAAACAAGAGGGCTAAAGAATTGGGCGTTGAGCTTCATAATGAAGACATCGACCCTATGGCGCAGAAATCCAACCAAATTATATTGTCTGGAACCGCTTATTACGATTTCAATCATTTTGCGGACTACTGGAAGCGATACAAAAAAATTATTAATAGTCGGGGCAATTCTACCCAACTTGCGGAAGTCTTTGGGGAAAAGCCTCCTAGTGAATTTGATTGGAGGGAGTATTCGATAATCAGGATGCCCGTAGACAAGCTGCCTGACGGCTTCATGGATGAGGGACAAGTAGCTAGGGCCAAGGCCACCATTCATTCCGGAATATACAATATGGAATATGGGGCCTGTTTTACAACCGATAGTCAGGGCTTTTTCAAGCGTAGCTTATTGGAGGCCTGTACCACCTCGCAGGCTGAGCCTATTGTGCTGCCCTCTGGTGATGTGTTTTTTGAATCTATGTTACGCGGAGATCCAAGCAAGAAGTATGTTTTTGGGGTTGATCCCGCTTCCGAAGTAGATAACTTCAGTATAGTTGTGTTAGAGGTTAACCCAGACCACAGGAGGATAGTTCATACTTGGACCACAAACCGACAGCAACATAAGGACAAGCTTCGATCTAAGATTGTAGATGAGGACGATTTTTATTCCTATTGTGCCAAAAAAATTAGACAACTCATGGGGGTATTTCCCTGTGCGGAGATCGCCCTTGATGCGCAGGGGGGTGGTATTGCGGTCATGGAGGCGTTGCATGATAGAGACAAGATACCAGAAGGGGAGGTTGCGATATGGCCAGTCGTAGAAGATAAACCAAAAGATACGGATGATCACGCGGGCCTCCATATACTGAGATTGTGTCAATTTGCCAGAGCCGATTGGCTTGCTGAAGCCAATCACGGACTGAGAAAAGATTTTGAGGACAGGGTATTGTTGTTTCCATTTTTTGATTCCGCGAGCTTAGGATTGTCTTTAGAGGAAGACAAAGCCTCTGGTCGGAAATACGATACGCTGGAAGATTGCGTTATGGAAATAGAGGAACTTAAAGACGAGCTATCCATGATAGTTATGACCCAAACGTCGGCGGGCCGAGAGAGATGGGACACTCCAGAAATAAAAACGGGGGTCGGTAGAAAAAGTAGATTAAGAAAAGATCGCTATTCCTCATTACTAATGGCAAATATGTCCGCTAGGATGTTAGCAATAGAAAAAAGTGTTGTGGAGCATGGTGCGATTGGGGGATTTGCTCGCCCGGATGCGTCCGAGAAATTTAACAATGAAAAGCTGTATCATGGCCCTAACTGGTTTTCGGAAAAGATACAGGATGTTTATTAATTTGTGTATAGTATGATTAGTGATACTATCGTTAATACTATTGATTGGAGAACAATATAAATGTCTGATCCTTCTCTATATAGAACATGGGAGAGTGACTCTCAAAAACAACAGGCATACGCCGAAACCTCAGACACGCTGGACGCTTATGACGGTATACAAAAAGCCGCTGCCTATGGTAGAAGATCTAGCTTTATAGATATTGAATCCAATAGATCTGTGCGTACAAGTTTTTTGCGTCAGGATTATGATAACTTTAGGCCGGGAGAATCTGTTTCCTCCCAACAGAAAAAGGCCATGAAGCAGTGTATGCAGGCATACGACAAAGTAGGTATTGTTCGCAATGTTATTGATTTGATGGGTGACTTTGCCTCGCAGGGGCTGGTATTGGTGCATCCCAATAGGACAATTGAAAAATTCTACAGAAAATGGTTTACCCAGATTGGCGGCATGGACAGGTCGGAAAGATTTTTAAACTATCTGTATCGTTGTGGTAACGTGGTGGTTAAAAGACGAACGGCCAAGCTCAACAAACAGCGGGAAAAAGAACTAAAGAGGGCTGGCGGGGCAGACATCAAGATAGGGGACCTCAAGGTTAAGAGCAGGGAGATACCTTGGATGTACGATTTCCTAAATCCCTTGGCTGTTGACGTTAGGGACGGGTCACAGGTGCTTGGTAAGCCAGAATATGTTCTCAATATATCTAAATATACATATGAGTCGTTAATAAAAAGTACCGACAACAATAAGCAAATATTTAAATCGCTTCCTAATGATTTGCAGAAAAGACTGCACAATGGTGACAGAACCATACCTCTAGATCCTGATCAAGTTGGCTTTTACCACTATAAAAAAGACGACTGGCTGATGTGGTCTAATCCCATGATATATGCTATATTGGATGATATCATGATGCTAGAGAAGATGAAACTAGCAGATCTGGCGGCCCTCGATGGCGCCATTTCCAATGTGAGATTGTGGACTGTGGGTGATCTGGACCATAAGATCATTCCCACGAAAGCGGCTATCAACAAACTGCGCGACATATTGGCTAGTAATGTTGGTGGCGGCACAATGGATTTGGTTTGGGGGCCAGAGCTTCAGTTTACTGAAAGTAATTCTCAGGTGTTCAAATTCTTGGGATCTGAAAAATATCAGCCCGTATTAACTAGTATCTATGCTGGTCTTGGGATACCTCCTACCCTGACGGGTGCTAGTACGGGTGGTGGTTATACCAATAACTATGTGTCGCTTAAGACGTTAATTGAAAGGCTGGAATATGGACGACAAATTTTGGCTCAGTTTTGGCGACATGAGATAGAACTTGTGAGAAAGGCTATGGGTTTCCGTCTTCCGGCGGAGATTCATTTTGATTCTATTATACTATCCGACGAGGCCGCGCAAAAGCAACTGCTCATCAATTTGGCTGATCGAGATATTATATCTAATGAAACCCTGCTTGAGAGATTTAGGGAAATGCCGGGAATCGAAAAGGTTAGAGTTAGGAGAGAAGGGCGAGACAGGGCTAATGATACGGTTATGCCCAAGAAAGCTAGCCCCTACCATAATCCCCATCATAAAGAGGATATGGCTAAAATGGCCCTCACCAAAGACGTGTTAGATACAGAAAAGTATTTGGAGAAGATGGATATTCCAGTAGTCGTTAAAGAAAAAGAAGAGGCGCCACGGTCACCATCGGATGAAGGGGTTCCGGATGGACATAAACCATCAGGGGTTCCGGGTCGCCCAAAATTAGCCAGAGATAAACAAAAGAGAAAAGAAAAGAGGGTTTTGCCCAGAAGTGGTGGAGATGTCACAACTACTACGCTTTGGGCAATGGAATGCCAAACAAAGATATCAGATGTGGTATCTCCTATAGCCTTGGCGCACTTCAACAAGAAAAACGTTAGAAGTCTCAATAAGTCTGAGGTTGATAAACTAGAACACCTAAAGCTGTGTATTCTTACGGGCATGACGCCGTTTATGGGAGTCAATGCGGAAATCATCAAGCGGCTTTTAGACATGAATACTAAGCCCTCCGGAGAATTTGACTCCATTGCTTTGGCCAAGATTGAGTCCTTTAGGTTATCCAATAATAGGGGGCCCAACACTTCGGAAATGAAATACATCAACGCCTCCACATTTGCCGAGATGGCGCATTTTACCCAATAAATCATCAAATTTAAAATTTTTGTGTATTATGACAACGGAGGCACCTACATGAAAATATACGAATCTGAAGTTAAAGATGGTTTAACTGAATCGCTATTAAAAAATAACACAATTGCGTGCTGCGCCGTGGCAGAAGCATATAGGCCCAAACGGGAGGCGGTTAGTAAGTTACAGAGCGTACTTGCTGATAATGTCAAACGAGACGGTCTAGCTGTTGCTCAAAATGAAGACCAGATGGATTTATATTATCTCAAGTCCATATTGGTCAGCACGGGGTGGAATAAGAACGATGATGTTTTTGAGCCACAAGAACTTTGGGCGGCTAGAAATACTCCCGAAGACAAGCCGTTTAACTTCATGCATAATGAAAAAGATATAATCGGCCACATTACCGGCAATAAGGTTGTTGATTTTAGTGGTGTCGAAATGGAAGACGTAGACGAAAATTCGCCCGGCCAATTCAATATTTTAACTACTGCCGTTATTTATACCGAATGGAGCGATCCGGATCAGAGACAAAGGATGAGTAAGATCGTAGAGGAAATAGAAGACGGCAAATGGTTTGTTTCAATGGAATGCTTGTTTCCTGATTTTGACTATGCTTTAGCAAAAGAAGATGGAACCACGAGTGTAATTTCTAGAAACGAAGCTTCTGCATTTTTAACTAAACACTTAAGATCGTATGGTGGGAGCGGAAAATATCAAGACTATAGCGTTGGCAGGCTGCTGAGAAACTTATCGTTCTCTGGTAAAGGCTTAGTTTCCAAGCCTGCAAATCCCCGTAGTGTAATATTGGAAGGAAGTGAATTTTTCGATGAGACAAAATCACAAGTTTTAACAATATCTTCAATTAAGGAGAATAGTATGTCTGACAATCATGAAAAACAGATCTCAGATCTGAAGGATGCATTAGCCGAAGCTAAGGCATCTAATGATGCCCTCAAGGAAAAGGTGATCAGTGAACAGCGGGCGGAATTCGCCAGCAAAATCGAAGAGCTTGAGTCTACGGTTGCTGGACAAGCCACCCAGATTAAAGAGCAGCTAGAAGCCAGTCAAGCATTGGTGGAAGCGGCTGAAAAGCACGCCGAGGCCCTTGAGGCCAAGGATGTCAAGCTGAAAGAACAGGAAGAGGCAATTGCCGTTATGGAGAAGAAGGAAGCCATGTTGCAGCGTAAAGCTAAGCTTGAAGAAGCTGGCTTTGATGCAGCAGAAGCTATTGCAACTGTAGAAGAGTTCGAAGCAGTTGACGAGGACACTTTTGATCGTATTGTTGCGATCATGAAGAAAAAGGCCGTCATTAAGCATGATGAACAGCCCGTAGAGGAATGTCAGGAAGAACCAGCTCAGGCTGAGCTTGAAGAGGAACAAGACGCAGCCGAAGCTAGTGAAGAAGTTCTTGAGTCGGCTGAAGAGTCACAAGAAGTAGCTATTGCAGAAGCGGTTGGGTCTGATGATCCTGCTGAATCACTGCGATCAGTTGCTAGCGAGTGGCTCGGTTCCGTTCTACAGTACGCACCAAAAGAAGACAACTAAGTAATTTTTTAACAAAGGAGATTCATAATGGCTCTTAAATCTGATAGAAGCACATTACAAACTGACATTTCGTTCTTTATGAATGAAGCCGCTACCAGAGGTGGTTGCGTAGTCTTGAGCGCTGGCGGTTCTGGCGCATCAATGGACAACGGTGCCGCTTTGGTTACGTATACCCATGCATCGGGCTTGGCCCCCATGGGAATTCTGCTTAATGACATGGTTAATATTGACCTTACCCGACAGCATCTGAATCAGCATAAAGATGAAGTGCAAAAGGGTGGCAAGGTTACAATTCTCCAAAAAGGCTGGGTTGTTACCAACTCACTGGAATGTAACGTGGCTCCTGTTGCTGGACAACCGGCACATGCGACGTTAGAAGGAAATATCGCCAACAGTGGCGGTAACATTACTGACCAATCTAGCACAGCTAATCAGCCTATCGGCTCATTCCTCTCGGGAATAGACGAAGATGGTTACGCTAAAGTGTACGTTGACCTTCCCGGTACTCCAGTGCGCGTTCGCAATCTGTAAATTAACCCAATAAACTAAGGAGATTAATAATATGTCCATGAAAAAAAGACCAACACCCGAATTTATTGAGTTACTC
>TARA_R110000824_G_scaffold13979_3_pt1 | contig 11483 bp, 11 predicted proteins | sample TARA_R110000824 | Tara Oceans TARA_R110000824 (sample SAMEA4397747) | marine metagenome | biome: Polar Biome; feature: [MES] marine water layer (ENVO:01000295) within the mesopelagic zone...; material: water (ENVO:00002006), including particulate matter (ENVO:01000060) such as...... | reverse complement strand
GACGTTGGCAAGCGATGAGGACTTGCAGGCGGAATGTGAGTCGAGGGAGATGACTGTTGGATCTTAATCATGCCGTCGAACTGAACGACAAGGGCGAGTTGCCCACGGGCGAGACAGATTGGTTTTACCGAAACCTGGTCCCGAAAGACCTGGTCGGAAACCTGAAGTTCCGCGAGTTCTTACTCAAATGGGCTGATGAGGATCCAGAGCATCGCCAGGAACTATGGGAGATTTGCAGCCGGGACATCCTGTTCTATTTGAACGCATTTGGCTGGACTCTAAATCCGAAAGAGCATTCGAAACACCCGTTGAGACCGTTCATCACGTACGGATATCAGGACAAGGCACTGCCGCAGATATGTGCCGCGATCGGTAATCACGACCTTGCGATCCCGAAAACTCGTGACATGGGTGCGTCATGGTTGTGCCTGATCGCACTGGAGCACCGCTGGCACTTCACTGATCTTCAATTGTTCCTGCTGGCTTCTGAGAAAGAAGAGCTCGTTGATGGTCCTTCAGAGAAGGCACTGTTCAACAAGCTGAAATTCTGGTGGAAGCACCTGCCAAGCTGGTTGACTCCGGAAAAGCATACGCAGAAGAAACATGCGTTGAATAAGGAGAACGGCTCGTCTTTCGATGGTGAAGCGACGGTCGAGAACATGGCGACTGGTGACCGCCGAACAGCGATGCTGCTGGATGAGACGTCAAAGATGACCGGCGCCGCAAAGATTTTCACCAGTACGCGGGACGTAACCCGAAGCCGAATCTTCAACTCGACGCCGAATGGTCGGTTTGGCGTCGGCGAACCATTCTACAAGCGGGTTCGTGACGGCCGCACGAAACGCATCTTCATGCACTGGGCGGATCATCCGGATAAGTCCAGAGGGCTCTACAAGCTGGTCGAGGGAAAAAAGGTCGAGCTGGATCCTGAAGAATACAATTGGGAAGACGATTATGACTTCCAAACACTGCAATTTGTTGGGGAAAACAAGCCCCGTAGCCCGTGGTACGACGAGCAGTGCGAACGTGCTCAGTCGAAGACCGAGATTGCCCAGGAGTTGGATATTGACTTCCTCGGGAGTTCTGAACGTTTCGCAGATGACGAGGTCATGTTGAGAGTTCGCGACAGTTTTTGCGAGGAACCTGAGACTCGCGGCCGGCTGATGATCGACAGCGAAGACCTGTCGCCACGGTGGACCAAAAACCGGGTTGGAGAGTTTCGAATCTGGGCGGCTTTGGACGGCGGCATACGTCCTCCGCGTGGCCTTTATTCCGCTGGGGTCGATATATCCGCAGGAACAGGCGGGGCTTACTCCTCGCAGTCGGCATTGGTTATTTGGAACTCGGCAACGAAAGAGCAGGTTGCCTCATACGCGACAAGTCACGTGAGGCCCGAGCCATTCGCAGAGTTTGTCGTAGGGGCTTGCCGCTGGTTTTATGACGCACACCTGGTCCCGGAGATCAACGGGCCACTGGGCGTTACGTTCATGAACAAGGTTAAGTCGCTCGGGTATTGGAATCTCTATGTCCGGGAAGTCAAAGACGTCATCCACAACGAAAAAACGCGAAAAGTCGGATACACGAACACGGACAAGGGTGCTGAGATTCTTGGACGTCTTCAAGAAGCAATGTCCCGAAACAACTGCAAAGTCAGAGATCAGAGAATCGTCGACCAGTTCCTGGAATACGAATGGAAAAACGGGAGGCTGGTCCATGCAGGGTCGGAATCAAGCGAGTCGGAGTCAGACAAGGGATTGACGCACGGCGACATTGCGATTGCGGCAGCTTGTGGTTGGCTGGGAGTCATGGCGAAACCAGCCGCGGTAACTGAAATCAAGGATCCGACCCCGCAGTTCGGGACAGTTGGTTACCGAATGCAACAGCAGGAAGCGGAAGAACTTGCATTACTCAACGCTGGAAACAGCGATTTTGATTGGTAAATAATGATTGATCTCGGCAATACGTCACAGCGGTCAAGCCTGTGGACAGCAATGCGATCGTCGCATCTGGCATTACAGCCATTCCGTGAGAAGCGTCGTCGAACGATCGAAAACTACGTCGGTTCCGAATGGGGAGCCGTGACCGATGACCGCAAGGTGGTATTGGTCAACATTCTGGCGTTGACGGCGCGGACTTACATGATGAGTCTCGCGGCGAATCGCCCTCAGATACTGGTGACGGCCGACGACATTCAACTGAAAGCGTTCGCGAAGAAGTTTGAAGTTGGCGTCAACAACGTAATGAAGGAGATTCAGTTCGAACGGACGCTGCGAAAGATTGTACTCGATGCGTTCTTCTCCATCGGTATCGCGAAAGTCTATTGGGCTGACTCTGAACCGGTTGAGGTTCCCAATCCTGAAATGCCACCAGAGCCGGGTTTCGGTTCATCGGAGAAGGATTGGGCTGACTATCAGATGATTCAGGAGCTGATGTCAGGAACGACGCTGGTCGATCCCGGTCAGCCGTTCGTCGAGCGTGTCTCGCTGGATGATTACATCTACGACACGCAGGCGACGGCATTTACAAAAGCTCGGTTCCATTGCCACGAATACCGAGTCCCGCTGTCGGCGGTGAAGAAGGATGAGCGATTCGACCGGAAGGTTGTCGAGAAGCTGGTGTCCGACAGCAAATGGTCGAGTTCAGCGTACGGATCTCGTGAGCAGCGTACGGAAGAGTTGATTGGCGAAACTCATGATCACGATGAGCTGGAACCGATGGTGACGCTGATTGACACGTATTTGCCGTTCGAAAACAAATGGGCGGTGATGTCAGACGACTCGCTTCCGCCATTGTTCGTTGATGAGTGGAACGGTCCTGAAGGTGGACCATTCAAGCATCTTTGTTTTGACGAAGTCCCTGACAACGCCATGCCGATGGCTCCAGCTCAGAATCTGCGGTTGTTACACCAACTCATGAATTCAGTGATGCGGAAGCAGGCCAGACAGGCCAATCGCCAGAAAGATGTGACGACGTATCAGGGCGACATCAAGGATGCGAACGCCGTCAGGCAGGCGAATGACGGCGATACGGTTCGCGTCAATGATCCGAACAGCATCAACGTCCTGAAGTATGGCGGCGTCGACCAGATGAACATGGCGTTTTATCAGGTCGCCGATGGCATCTATAACCGGATGGCGGGAAACCTGGACGCGATGGCGGGACTTGGACCGCAGAGCAAGACAGCGACTCAGGACCAGTTGATCAATGACGCGGTTTCCGAGTCCGAAGCCAGAATGCAGTACGCGGTTGTCGAATTCGTGGCCGACGTCGGCACCACACTCGGTCAGATGATGTGGGCTGACGAGATGCTGGAAGTCACCGGGTCGTACAAGATTCCGGGACTTTCGAAGCCAGTAGACGCCAACTGGACGCCCGAAATGAGAGAGGGTGACGTGATCCAGTATCAGTTCAACGTTGAGCCTCACTCGATGGCGTACAAGGCGCCAAGTGCTCGTTTGCAGTCGATCGGGTCCGCGATTCAGATGCTGGCACCGGCGATCCAGGCGGGCACGGTGGTGATCAATGGGTCGGCATTGGCGCAGGCGGCAGCCGAGCTGCTGAACGAGCCTCGCATTCTGGACGTCATTCAACCAGCCCCACCGCCAGACCCAATGATGCAGCAGGGTGGTGGCCCTGGCCCTGGCGGAAGTCCGAACAGCCCGACTCACAACATCCGTGAGAACATCAGCACAGGCGGTACGCCGGATTCTCAGCGGATGCAGATGGCGCAGCAGTTCTCAGCAAATGCAGCACAGGGGGGCGGTGCCGGTGGCTGAGGGTCAGCGAGAACAGTTCTTTAACGGCCAGCGTGCATCACGCGCTGACTATCGCGACTTCACGTTACCGACTCAGCCGAGTGACGGGACTGTTGCGTTATGGGACACATGGATTACGGACGGATGTGCGTTGCTTGAGGGAGATTTCACGCTTGAAGACGAGGGGGGAACAACGAGACGGGTTTACGTGCTGTCGCCTGTCTCGGATCTGGTGCTTGTCGTTGAGTACGACGTGACGACGCTCAAGCAGGCGGCAGACCCTGATGGATGGTTCAAAGAAAACATCGGTACGGCACCGGCGATACCACAATGATCTATCGAATCGAAGACAAAATAGTCACGCGTGAGGAGTTCGTTGCGCGGAAACTGAACAAAGGAAAGATTGAAGAGGTCATCGAGTCTCGAACTGCACCAGGTGGTCACGAACCTTATTGGGGCACCGGTCACGACTCGGTTTCGTGCAGTGTCCCAGAAGGTCAGGCAGGGGAACACCAGAAATGGTGCGAGGACAAAGGGCTGGTTGATTTCTCAATCGCAAAAGACGGGACTGTCTCACACGGCAGTCCACGCGGGCGTGACACATATTTGGCGGCACGCGGGATGGCTGATGCGGGATCAGCCGGTAGCGATGCCCGAGCTTCAGTAATCAAACGGGGTAAATGATGTTCTTACGACACATTCGGATGGACGAAGGCGGCGAAGGCGGCGAAGGCGGCGGCGGAATCCCCGACCGAACGGCGGAATTCACTGAGATTCTGGACAAGATGGAAGCCGTGGACGCTGCGGAAGTCGCTCCAGAGCCAGCACCAGTTGCCGAGGCGCAAGAAACCCCAGCGGAGCCAGCACCGGTTGCGGAATCGCCCGAGGCACAAGAAGACCCAGTGGAGCCAGCACCGGTTGCGAAAGCGACTCCAGAGCCACCTGATTGGCTGACGGATGACGTGCGGAGCCGCGCGGCTCAGTATCACATGACTGATGAGATTCTGAGTTCTCATGGGTCGCTGGAAGAAGTCGAAGCAGGAATGCTGCTGATCGACAACTATCAGGCACGGCAATTGGATCTGCGGCGACAAGAGTACAATGCTCAGAATCAAGAGTACAATGCTCAGAATCAACCAGCAGAACCGCCGGCCCCTGGTGAAGAACCGCCGGCTGGTGATCCTGCACAGCCAGAACCGTTCCAGTTCCAGGACTTTGGACCAGCCATTGGCGAGTTGGTGACGGGCGGGTACGACGCTGAACTGACGACGGTCATGGAAGGGATGCACAAGCAGAGCCAGTACCTCCACGACCGCGTGTTGCAGCAGGACCAGGATATTGCACAGTTCCGGGACCATGCCACGAGAGTCCAGCAGGGCGCAATCAGCAACCACAACGATCGAGTAATGACGATGGTCGACGCCCTCGATCGAAAAGACTTGTTCGGGACGGAGCAGACGCATACGCCAGAGCAGGTCCAGAACGCCGAGCGAGTAAATCAGGAAATTGAGGAACTGATTCGGTATCGCGGTCAAACGTTGAGCCCAGACACGGTGCAACAGGCTTATCAGCGTGTCTTTGCTTCGCAATTGATTCAAGAGGCTGGAAGCAAGCGAGTCACGGCATTGAAGAAACAGTCATCAAGACGCATGGGGCAAGGGCAGACCGCGACTCCACGCGACGATCTGGCGTGGGACGGTGATGCCGGAGACGACCCTGTTCTCTTGGCTATGGGCAATCGATTCATCCAAGAGAACGCCGGGATGTGAAGCAGCAACCGATACAGAGACAGCAAATCAAGTATGGAGCACCTACCAGACCTGTTGAATCAGTGTGCTAAATCCACTGAATCAGTGACGTGCCTACTCCGTCGCGAAATGTTGGTGATTGTAAAATTTCACGTTACGTAAACCCCACACGAATTGGTCGTGTGAAAGAGGAGTAGGCAAGCATGTCGCTTTACCCAGAACAACTGGACGACCTGGCAGAACTGACCTTTAACCGCTCAAAGCGGAAACAGTGGGTCGATCTGTCCCTCGACAACCAGGACTACGTCTTCGCCGATCAGTACATGAACGGCAAAAACAAGACACCTGTCAAGGGTGGTCCGCTTCAGCAGTGGAAATTGCAGACTGGAAAAACTGGACAAGCCCGCTGGACCGGGATGTACTCCGAAGACCAAACATCAGTTGCGAATCTGATGACTGGCGCCCAGCAGAATTGGGCGATCATGACCACGAACTTCAGCTACGACGTCAACGAACCTGAGTTTCAGGGCGATGACATCACGATGATCATCAACGAGCTGACGGTTCGCGAGCACGATATGTACTCGGGCTACGTCGAGTTGATGGAGTCTGCTCTGTGGACTGCTCCAACATCCAACACGCAGAATCCCCGACCACTGAGCGGGATCCCGTTCTGGTTGCAGAAGAGTGCGACAGAAGGCTTCAACGGCGGAAACCCATCGGGCTTCGCTGACGGAGCTGGCAACGTCAACACTTCGACGCACAACAACTGGAAGAACTACACGTTCGGCTACGCTGCTGTCACTCGCGAAGACATCATTGCGAAGTGGAAGAAAGCCGTGACGTTCACTCGCTTCAAAGCTCCGCACAGTTACGCGGAACTCGGTGGCGGAACTCCAAACTGGATGTTCTACACCACATACCGTCTTCAGGAACCGCTGATGCAGTTCCTTGATTCTCGTAACGACAAGATCACTGACCTTGCCGGCACGCAGAAGTGCATGTTCAACAGCATTCCAGTCGAAGTCGCCTTCGAATTGGAGAACGCAACTCAGGACGGCTACGACTCGACCGATCCAATCTACGGGATCAACTGGAAGTCGTTCGAATACTTCTGCCAGAAGGGCAAGGAGATGGTTCGACACAAGCCGAAGCAGGCACCGTTGCAGCACAACGTCCGCAACGTGTTCATGGACAGCATTGGAAACCTTCAGTGCTTCAACCGTCGAGCGAATTTCGTCGGCTACTCAACTGTCTGATTCTGATGTGCTGAGATTGCGGCAACTTACTTCAAACTAATCTCGTTGAGAGGCTCAATACCATGAGTGCGTTCACCAAAGGAATTACGAATTTTCAAGAGGAAGGATCGCTGGTCGGTCAGTCCTACAAACTGTGGAAAGATTGTGCGATTGAAACACTGGCCAACGACTACAATCGTGGCTACGTGTTCAAGGACAACTTCCTGACGCTTCCGACCGGGAAGTACACTGCCACTCAAGCTACCGCTGGCACGTTTGCCCTCGGTGACGATGAAGGCGGCGTCGCACTGGCCGACTGCAACAGCACGACCGTTACGCAGGGCATCAACGTCCAGCTTAACTCAACTGTTGGTGCAGCGTTCCGGACACAGGCTTCCGGCAAGTTGTGGTTCGAGGCACGACTCAAGGCTTCGGATATCGCAACCGGCCCGGAATTCTTCTGTGGTCTCAGTTCGATCGACACGACGATCATTGGCACCAGCGCCAATACCAGCGCCAATCACATCGGCTTCGAGTCGGTGAGTGACGATGGTGTCCTGCTGTTTCATGCTGAGGTTGCCGGTGTTCGCACAAGTGGCACGGCAACGATCCACACGCTCGTCGAGGACACGTACGTTCGCCTTGGTTTCAAGGTGGTCGATCGTGCTCGCATTGAGGTGTACGTCAACGGCGCCAAGGTTGACACTCTGACGGCTGGCTTCCCGCTGGTTGGCATGGTGCCATCTTTGGTCTGTCAGTCGGATGGAGCGACTGACTCGATCGTCCACCTCGACTGGTGGGATTGTGCTGTCGAAAAGACTGCTTCGTAATTAAGTGGGGGTAAATCATGCCCCGCGTGATGTGGTTGGCACGCAGTTGTGAGAGGCTGCGTGCCAACCCGTTTTTGAACAAGGAACTACGACGATGACGCCTGAAGAAAAAGCGATCTATCGTGAGAAGGTGAGTCGCAGTCACTACGTCGATCAGCCAGAGGGCGTTCCCGACGAAGTAGTCGAGGACGAGGTTGAAGAAATTGAAACCGACGATGAATCAGAACTCGATGACGATGCGATCGAGACTGACGAATTCGACGAGTAATCAAAGGAGTGCGGGGGATGCACGCGTTTGACCAGGAGAGACTTGAGCATTTGTGCGGAACGCACGATCTCGAAGACGGTTTGCTGAAGTTGTATGCGATCGCTCAGAAGCTCTGGCACACGATACAGACAGGTCCGATGTCGGACGAAATGCTGATGTATCTGGTGATCAACGCTAAAGCGTATTCGATGCCCGAGGACGTGGTGAGTCCGTGGGATAACGTGCCGGCTTATTCGCCTGTCGTTGTTTCTCACCGCGATGAGATTCCATACACGGCAGAGTTTGTCCGGCGAAAGTTCGGGGCAGACGGTCGGGACATTGGGCAGGTCGAAATCCGAATGTTCGGTGACGACTCGATGCTGCGTTCAGAACCGGCTGAGTTCGTGAAGCTCGCGGAACGGACCGGAGTTTCGCACGACTTGCCAGACCATCTTCAAGGTCTACAGCAGGGTGATTTGGTTGGCTGGACAGTCGGCGAGCAGGAAATGACCGAAGTCAGATTCCAAGGAATTACGGACGACGGTCAGATTCACTTGAAGACTGGCAAGACGAACTCGAAGAACAATTACGTTCCTGCTGAGGAAGTCTCAGTGCTTGCTACTGCTGAGATTGGCTGATCATGGCTGAGAGTACCCTATCGCTGACACGCAACGACCTTCGAGAGGCGGTCGGCTTGAAGCTGGGGTACGGCCTTGATACGTCTGGGTGGCAGCCCGAGCAGATTTCACGAATTGACATCTGCGTCCGCGACGGAATGGGCAGCTTCTACTTGCCGCTCGTCCAGGACAAGAAAGAGATTTACGAGTGGTCGTTTCTGCGACTGACGGCGCAAATCGATCTGGTGTCGGGTCAGGCCAACGATGACTTGCCCGAGGACTGTGATGGTGCGATTGACGGATTCGTTGTAATCGCCGGTGATGCAACCGCGACGGTCATACCCGTCATTCCCGTGCGTGAGCTATTGAAACTCCGTGCGACAGTCGAGAGCGGGATTCCGAAGTACGCGGCAATCCGGATCAAATCAACTGATCCAACGACAGCCGTTTCGCAGCGGTACGAAGTGTTGTGGTTTCCGACGCCAGACAGCAGCACTGATGACGTTCAGTTTGAGTACCCGGTTAGGGTCGACACGATCGGGACGACGAACACATACCTGCCAGGTGGTGCTTCGCACTCCCAAACGATCGTAGCCGCGTGCCTGGCTGTTGCAGAGCAATACCTCGAACCTGATGACACGACTCACCGTGAGGCTTACCAGCAGCGTCTGGCAGCGTCCATTGAGTACGACAGGCGGAACCAGTCGACTCAGGCAAATACGACGTGGGACGTCAACGAGCCCACATACGGGACGTGGGACTGGTTTAAGCGGGAGGTTTCCGGATACCTGTTCGGCGTCTGGGATCTGAACCTGCTGACTCATTCTCAGAATGCACAAGTTGAGAGTCTCGTTCAGCGTGGAATGAAAACGTTCTACAAGCCGCCAGGCCAACAGAATGGCTGGTCGTTCCTGTGCCTGTCGGCCCGGATCACTCTTGGGAGCGGAACGACGATTTACTCTCTGCCAGCGGGCTTCAGTGGTTTGTACGGCAAGATGACGTACGTCACGCCAGCCGCTACCGCAGTGCCGCTGCGAGAGATACTCGAAGACGAGCTACGGGCGATTCAAGCGTCTGAAGCAACGTCAGGAAGTCCCGAGTACGTCTGCGTTCGCGAGAATACAGCGACGGGAGTGTCGACCCACGATGGATCTGCGGCGTACCTCTATCAAGTGGAGTTCTTCCCGACTCCCGCAGTGGCTGACGACGGAGATTTGATTCAGTACCGATATAAAGCCAGTCCGCCGATTCTGTCGTCGGGGGCTTCTTATCCTCATGGCAGCGACATTCATTCAGAAACGATGCGGCAAGCAATGATTGCCCACGCGTCGGAGCAGAAACCAGAAGCCAAGCAAGCTGAGGAATGGCAGAAATTCCAACAGGGAATTGTCAGCAGTCAGCTCATGGACGTCACCGTCAATGTTGGCGATTACGGCATGACTCCACCATCAGCACCACCGCAAAGAGAAGAAAGATAAGTCATGGCAAAAGGCACATATCCTCAAACGGCGCCAACGTACGGCACTTATCAGTGGCTTCAGTTACGGGTGGGCCTGTTCCTGCGTGATGACCTGGATACAAACGCGAATTACGAGCAATGGGATTCCTACCAACTTGGGATCGTGGATGAGATCATCCAGTCCGGCGTACGTGACTTTTACTTCCCAACATTGGCGCCCGGCCAGAAGAAGCCACATGCGTGGTCGTTTCTGAAGCAAGCTGGTTCATTCACACTCGGAACGGCAGTGGACGTCGAAGAGTTGCCTGCTGATTTCGGTGGGATGATTGGCGACATGACGTGGGAAGACGCAGACGCAGAACGCAGCATCAAGCTGGTCAGTGAAGCTGAAGTACGCGAATCCTCAGCAATGGAAGATACTGACGGTGCCCCAAAGTACGCATCGATTCGGGCAAAGACAGCAACCGCAACAGCCGCCCAAACGTACGAAGTGAAGCTGTTCCCGAAGCCTGCGGCGGGTCAAAACCTCCAAGTCCTGCTTTACAGGTACACGTCATTGCCGCCGCTGTTGTCGACGACGAACCTGTACCCGAACGGTGTGGTTGGCCATGCCGAAACGATCGCCGCGGCCTGCCTTGCTTGTGCGGAGTTGATGTACAAGGGCGAGGAAGGTCCGATGAGTCAGATGTACCAGTCTCGACTGCAAGCGAGTGTCATGCTGGATTCAACGTTCCTTGATCCAAGCAACGATGATATCCGCAGTATGTTTGACGCGCCATAGAGCCAGACAGATTAACTCACCAGAAAACATCAGGAATTTACGGAAAGACAAGTCATGGCAAAAGGCACATATCCTCAGACAGCACCAACGTACGGCACCTACCAGTGGCTTCAGCTACGGGTTGGTCTGTTCCTGCGTGCCGAACTCGACCTTGGCACAAACGCAAATTACGAGCAATGGGATTCGTACCAGATTGGGATTGTGGACGAGATCATCCAGTCGGGCGTTCGGAACTTCTACTACCCAACCCTGGCACCCGGCCAGAAGAAACCGTATGCGTGGTCCTTCTTGAAGAAGGAAGGCACGATCACGATTGCGACAGATACCAGTGTCTATGCTCTGTCTGCTGATTTCGGCGGCATGATCGGTGACTTGACATGGGATGAGGCAGAAGCAGCCCGCAGCATTAAGCTGGTCAGTGAGGAAGAACTGCGATCATCCGAGTCGATGGAAACGACTGACGGTGCCCCAAAGTACGCGGCGATTCGTGCAGAGGCCACCGCCGCTACTGCGATTCAGGGATTCGAAGTGGTGTTGTTCCCTGTTCCTCCTATTGGACTCAATGCAAAGACACTGCGGTATCGGTACACGTCACTGCCAGGGATCTTGACGACAACGAATCTGTATCCAAATGGAGTGGCCGGTCATGCGGAAACGATCTCCGCTTCTTGTCTCTCGTGTGCGGAGACGATGTATAAGGGGATGCCTGGTGCGATGACCAAGAAGTACCAGTCTCGGCTGCAAGCGAGCGTCATGCTGGACTCGACGTTCCTTGATCCAAGCAACGACGATTTGCGAACACTGTTTA
>TARA_R110000824_G_scaffold16377_3_pt1 | contig 11494 bp, 18 predicted proteins | sample TARA_R110000824 | Tara Oceans TARA_R110000824 (sample SAMEA4397747) | marine metagenome | biome: Polar Biome; feature: [MES] marine water layer (ENVO:01000295) within the mesopelagic zone...; material: water (ENVO:00002006), including particulate matter (ENVO:01000060) such as...... | reverse complement strand
ATCTTGATCAGAGTAATTTTCACCTTGCCAATCTTCACCTTCCCAATCTTCACCGTCGTCATAGTCGTCTTCTGACGAAGAACCATAGTAAAAGGTTTGCAGGGGCTCCCGAGTCTCCCCGTCATCTTCATGAACCCCGATCACTTCGTAAGCACAGGTCCGACACTTCTGGTAGCTTGAGTCACTGGGGACGCTAACGACATCCTTGGGATGGACCTTAACCAAGACTACGTGCCCGCCCGCACCAGAATAGCCTCTGGCATAGTTAAGGCTCCCACAATGGAGCCCGACGTGACACCCTTTGTCTGGATCGTCGCAGACTTCGTTGCGTTCCATAGTCACAATCTGTCCGACTGAATTGTCGATAGTTTTTGTGTGGCAATCTTTGAAATCAGAAGTCACGCCCTTGTAAGCAACGAAGCAACCGTCTGGAGTGATCGTAATACCTTCATGCTCTAGAAACGGGTAGAGCTGCTGGACCGAGTTCTGAGAGCTATTCTCCAGAAGTCCGTCTAGGAAAAGAAGTAGGGCTTTATAAGGCAAATTCTCCCGCATAAACTGAAGAGCCTTGTCGGCGCAGTAGTTATTAACAGGGCGACCTTTATATAGGACTGCTCCTCCCTCAATGGTTATATTCTTAGAGAAGAATGCCTCGACACTTTTCCCTACATCAAGAAGACGACTGAGTTCTTCTGGGTCAGGAGACTCGGAACTTAGCTCTTCAATGACTTGAGAAAAATTCTCATGAGAAGGACGGATAGATTTAGTCTGTCCGTCAATAATTACTGTTGCTGCTTGGTCAGTTAGTAGAAATGAGTTTAATATCATAATATTAGTATCCTTTGCTATTTGTTATTTGTCAAATGTTTTGTTATTATTTTTTGTAAAAACTAGAGGAAAGATCTCTCATTCTTTCTACGCTGTCGTAAGAATACAGGGTTCCTGTCGTTAGGATCTCTCGAAGGTTCTCCATTCTAGAGCGGAGGTCTTTTGTAATACTAAGAGATTCCCGTAGTTCTTCGCTCATTAGGTCTCGATCAACTTCAATCTCTGAGACCTTGCAGAAAGGACATTCATCTGAAACCCATCCGACCGTCGAATACGAATCTCCGCAATCTTCACATTTTGTCATCTTCTCAATTTTATCGCTCATATTTATTTTCTGGGTTCTGTGTTTCTTAACTAGGTCTAGTTTGGGGGAAGATTTAAGAAAAGTCAAGTATTACTTTTTCAAAAGGGGAGGATCTAGCCTCCCCTTTTGGCTCTACGATTCCTTCTCAAGCTCGTAGTCCTCAGGATTTTCGAACATCAACCCTCCGTCCTCGTTTCTCCAAGAACTGGCGATTGCTGCCCGAGCAGTCTTCAAACCCCCATAAGCATTTGGATCGACACGAATGAAATAGTCCTTGAAAGTTCCGTCTGGCTCTGGAGAACTATTAACAACCTTCACTACATACAGGTCTTCATCCCCTTCTAGGACACGGCGATACAAGACCCCGAAATCGTCTTCATTAATGACTTCAGAATGGCCCTCCTTAATGTAGCGATCTTGGCCGAATAGTTCGATCTTCACGCGACGGACTTCCGCATTCGATTCTCCGTCGATATCTTCGATGGTGATCTTCTCAGGCTCTTCGACAACGTAGCGCTCGACGGTGACCCCGTTCAAAGAGTAGATATTGCAAGGGTCGTCATCGCCGTAGTCGATGGCCGGTCCATCGTCTCGGTGAAGGGACGACAGTTCGCCCGCCTTAATCTGCTCCTTTGGAACCTCAAAGTGAACCTCGGGCTTCTGGCAGACGATACAAGCGTCATCATAGAACAGGGTCCAACCTAGTTTAGAAAATTCAACAAGCAATTCTACGGACTCTTCAATCCCTTCGACGCCAACCTCCTTCAGGAAAAACTCATAGAAACCAACAGACCCAGAGTCGTGTGACCCCCATGCAAAATCTAGCTGGTCGTCTTTTGCTCCTAGTTCCTTAGCCTTTTTGACCGCTTCAATTGGACTTTTGGCTAGATAGACAGGGGGAGTCTCCAGTCCAGCTTTCTTGTAAAGCTTTGTGGCGACTTTCTCAGCTAGTTCTTGTGAGATGGTTTCTGAATTCAGACCAATCTGAATCCATTTATTAGCGTACTCTGGCAGCTTCGCTGTCTGTTCGTCTGTTAGCTCTGTAATCATAATGTATGTTTTTTAACTATCTGTTTTTATTTAAAAGTGTGAGCGTGACAGGATGCGCTCCCCCCTGTAAGTTCAGTCAGCGACCCGGAGCAAGCGCTCTGGAGTGTATTCGACCTGTCCCGTCACCTTGTAGTTTCCCTTAGGTAGATTGATAGTGTCATGCTCTTGGTGGGTAAGCGCCGCCTTATTCCCGCCAACGGTGAGGAACTCTGCCAGACCTTTCTCGCTGTCCGCATATCCAACGGCATTGCCGTCGAGAATGCTGTGGTGGTGCCCTGTTGCCTCTCCGAGAGCCAGTGTGACCTTATTGGTCTTAACGAGACCAGTAGGAATCGAGTCAATCTTGGTGATCAGGACATCGCCCTGCCGGTAAACTTTACTTTTCTTTCTCATATTGTTTTATAATGCCTTGTTGTTTGGGTTTTGTCAACTGTTTTATTTTTCTTATCGTTGGGAGGGCTTCATTCCCTCTCCCATTTCGCCACCGTCTTTTTGTATGTGATTCCGTCCATCGTCAGGGACTCCACTGGGGAGTCCAATAGGTTTTCTAGAATCTTAGATTGATCAATCTTAGCTAAGATTCTAGCTAGAATCTTAGCCGCATCGGATGGAATGGCTTCAGCCGTTTCTTCAGATCTGGTGCATGATTCAGTATGCCCGGATACGATTGCCATCCGGGATACCTGAGCATTCCCGAATACCTTTGCATTCCCGGATACCTTTGCATTCCCGGATACCTCAGCATCCTCGTATACATTAGCATTCCGGGATACCTGAGCATACCCGAATACCTTTGCATTGCCGTATACGCATACATTCCCGAATACCAGAGCACACTCGTATACGCTTGCATTCCCGGATACCTTAGCGTCCTCGTATACATTAGCATTCCCGAATACCAGAGCACACTCGTATACGCTTGCATTCCCGGATACCTTAGCGTCCTCGTATACCCAGCAGTTGCCGGATACCTTAGCGTCCTCGTATACCCAGCAGTTGCCTTCCTGTGACAGATTCTCCTCGGATTCAACGAACCCGCCAATGTCGCCTTCCTTCACGTCGTAAAAGGATCTCAGTGCAACGCATCTCCCGTCTTTGTTGATTTCGTATTTTTTGTTTTCCATATTTGAATGGTAAGTTAAGATTGATCACTTGTCAACTTATTTATTTAAATACTGGACTTTCGTCGCCGCCTTCGCCAAACTGCTTGTCAAGCTGACGAACCGCATCGTCTCGCTCGACCAGATTGCTGATCTCCGAGATTGTTGCTAGCAACACTCCGAGCCTAAGAAGGAACTCTCTTCGGTTATTCCCTAGATAAATATTGGGCTCAAAACCTTCGAGAATAGCTGCGGCTTCTTTGAGTTTCTGTAGTCTGAATACTGCTGATGATGTTGTAATTTGCATATCTGTTTACTTATTTGTTGCCGTCGATAAGGTTGACGTAATCGTTAACAGCCTTATTGTAATTTATAGAATCGTAGCTGTAATTACCAATGACTAACGGTAGCATAGGGTAAGCCTCTTTGAGAGCTGTCCAACCATTAGCAAGATCAACAGAAGAGTCAGGTAGCTCGATGTCCACTTTGCAACTATCAATTAACGCCTTAACAGCTCTAGCTGACGACCGAGAGCCCTCTCCCTGCATTTTTATAACTGAAGCCTTCCACTTCTCGAAGGCCCCTTTTTTGATAGGGTTTACTCGTAAGAGAAGATCAAGATTAGTCGGTTGACGAAAACTACTTCGAAAACTATCGAAAGATATCCGGTCGATTGCTACTTGTGCGGAGTCAGATCTAAGCAACCAACAGGTCACCTCTTTCTTAATCCAGTCGCCAATCTCAATCCATTTTTTATTATCGACGAACTTTCCAATGCTCTTCGTTTTTACCGCTTTGATTGCTGGGACATCGATTCCCATCTCCTTACAAGTGCTTGCCACCACATCTTGGAAACGTCGAGGACAGGCGACCGAAACGGAAGGAGACTCCACAAGAAACCTGTCGATCTTAACGAAGACTCCTCCTTCATCCATGTCTACTTCTGTAGGCCGGAAGAAATTAGAGGAAGTAGAACTGTAGCCGGTAAAGTCAGGGTTAAACTCAAGGACTTTTAGGGTGTGCTTGCTGTTAGAGCTTCCAGTCCCAGAACCGCTGGTTGTATAGCCCAGTTCTCGTAGGGTCATCTTAGGGAGATCGCTCATCTTAGTTAGCGGGGCGTCAAACCCATTTTCCTCGACGAACTTATCCCAAGACTCCTGATTAGTTATGGTGATCACATAAACAGAGGAACACTTTCTTTCCAGAAAATTGTCGTCTGTCTCGCAAAGGGGGGCTACATAGGAGATTGGGTTTCCTTTCGGTAGATCATTTAAAACGTAAGCCTTGGAAGCTGATGCCGCTATTGAGTAGCAGGTTCGAATTGCTTTAACTTTATTCCGACTCGAACGACGGGTAGCGGGTTGGACGCTGTATTCTTTAACCCCAACCCCTTGATGGTTGACGCTTTCAGGAGTGCTCCAGTAATCCCCTTTGACTCTGTTTTCATTAAAATGGAATTCATCATCTGAGATAAATTTAAAAAAGCGATTATAGTTATAGTTACCAGAGCGAAGCTTGTTGAGAAGACATTTTACTTCAAATGCAGATTTACAGTTAGCGATTTCTTTTCTAGTTTCCTTGAGACACTCCTCTTTTACCTTTATTAGCTTATTGCTAATAGTCCGCTGAGTCTTTTCATTATATTGTAGCGACTCTCTGGAGCCGGTTACTTTGAGTTCCCCTATTTCGAAATCGAGAACGGCGCCAATCCTGAGAACGTCTGGCAAAAAAGAATTTTGCTCTTCATTTGTCCATTTTATAGATTCAGGATCAATTGGATAACCAGTATTTCCCATCACGGCATAAGAGGTGGTTCTTGACCTATCTTTATAGATTTTAAAACAGTCGCCACTAACCAATAGTTCCCCGCTCTCCTCTAATTCGAAATCCGCATTCGTAAAAATAGGCTTGACTTTGAAAAACCTGAAGAGCTTTTGGGCAGCTTCGTGGAAGGTCCAAATGTCGCTGGATTTAACGGGAATCGTAACCTCTAATCCCGAAGATTCGGAGCTTTGCTCTTTATGCATCAGAACTGTCTCTCCGATCCCATCCTCTGAAATCAGAATATTAAAAATAGATTTGAAGCCGCCGAAGAAAGAGGTTACGGTGAAGGAGTCCGAGTATCCCAATGGACTAAATTTCCCCACGCCGAAATGACCTGCGAAACGATTAGACTCTCTTTTTGTCGATTCACCAGCAGTGGAGTAAAGCCCGTACATATCTTCAGTCGATAGCCCGCTGCCAAAGTCTCGACAGGTAAAAGATAGGTCGAATCTCGTAGGGAGGGTGATCTTGATAGGAGTGTCCTCAATTCCGGCTTCAACGTGTGCGTCTGTAGCGTTGATGGAGACCTCCCTTAATGGAGAGCCGATTTTATCGCTGTAGAGAGAGTCACGGATTAGACCAAACATATATTCGGCCCCGGCGTCAGAAATCGTATGCTTTGAAGATTTGAATTCTTCTGATTTCGTAATTCTTCGATTTTCTTGCTCAATGATCATAATGGCTTTTCTTTCTGTTTGCTGGTGTTCTCTTAACTTGAAACAGTATCGCAGGAGATTTGGAGAATGTCAACAGATTAATCAAGGCTAGCCGCAAAAACTTCTACCTGCCTCTCAATCAAATCAGCGGCTTCAGAATATCCGGCAGCTCTTAGCACATCGGGAACAAACAAGGTAAGACATTCTGGAGAATCTTCTCTCGAAACTTTTAGATTCACGCGGAGATCATCGCTATCGCTAAATAGTTCAGGTGTTTTGATTAAACTAGCAGTAGCCTGTAGGGCCGCTTCCCATTTATCTGATATCCCGCTATCATCAAAATCAATTTCTTTGGTCCATTCTAGTGAGCTAATTGTATATTTCATATATATTTCTTTCTTTCTTTTTTGTTTTTACTGCTGTTTGCTTTTATTAAGTTCGCGGGCGCTGATGTCTTTTAACCATCCTTGTTCATAAGATCCATCTTTCATGTAAAAGTAATTAGTGCTTTTAACCATCTCTGAATGCTTCATTTTCTTTAGAGCCTTCCTCATTAGTAGGCAAGCCTCTTTCTCTGTTGAGGCTTGAACGGTCCCCATTACGTTTAGCTGGAATTGATATGTCATTTTTTCTCTTTGTTTATTTTCTCTAGTTTTGTTCTTACTTTTCTTAAAGCTTGGTTCTGTATCTTTCGAACCGCTTCTTTTGTGAATCCTAATTCGATTCCAATTTCTTCAAGAGTCCTCGCTCTTCCCCCGTCAAGAGGGAATCTATCCCTTAGAATATTTTGCTCTCTAGGAGACAGGGTAAGTAGGGCCTTGTTAAGTAGTGAATAGGACTCATTCTTCTTGAGATTCGTTAGGGGAGTGTTCTCGTCATTGAGGCCCTTTTCCTTCTCTGAATTAAAAGAGCAAGAACTGGATGGAGAACTGAATGAGATCGTCTTGGAAGGGAGGCTGGCATCTAATGAGAAGCTCTCACCGCCGCAATTAAGAAGGTTTAATACGGTCTGTTCTTTTAGACCAGTCCGGTCCATTAGCTCGGGTGTGGTGGGATCTCTGCCTAGCTCCCCCCTCAATTCGTCCTCGGCCTTTAGAATCGATGCAAGCTTTCGGGATTCGGGCTTAGGAATTCTAACCGACCTACAGTTCTCACTAAAATGAGAATAGATACTACTCCGAATATAGAAGTTAGCAAACGAAGAGAACTTTTTCCCGACAGGCTTATATTTTCCGATAGCAGTCCAGAGCCCGACGCATCCCTCTGAGAATGCATCTTTAAAGTCGTTAGACGAAGAGCTTTTCTTCATCACTATAGAAGAACAGAAGAATTTGACCAGCTTCAAATTAGAAAGGAACAATTTTACCTTGCTGTCCTCGCATCCCTCTTGAACTTTGTGGGCTAGCTCCTGCTCCTGATCCAGAGAGAGAAGCTCGTGGCTTAGTGCTTTTACTAGAAATTGCGGCTCAGTGTTCTCCATAATTATTTTTCTATATTTCCGTAGTTTCCATTGTCAAGAGTATAAAATACTCGCTTAAAACCTATTTGATTTAACATATCTTCGCAACCGACACAGGGCTTAGATAGGGCTACTTTCCCATCTTTCTTGAGTCTAACATTGATGAACGTCAAGCGAGAACAATCTAATCTGCCGAGTTTAATTACTGCGGCTAACTCGGAATGGGTCCCAATTTGGTATGGGTCCCCGACGTAAGCGAACTCCTGAGTCTTTGGGTTGGTCTTAGCCCCGTTAATTCCTATTGCCAGAATCTTTTTTTTAGCCAAGGCAAAGGTAACGTGAAACTGTCTTACCGAATGACACGGTGGCTGCAACGCTCTCGCTAACTCAATATATTTATTCATTAGAGCCAAGCCAGTTTCTCTTCATCTTTAGTTGCTGGTCGAACCTTTTCCCATCGGAGAAAGTTGCCTTCTCCGTCCGTCCGTCTGAGGAAAACCCAATAGCTTCCGTTAGAATACTGAACTACTTTTTTGTTTTTACGATTCATATTTGTTTCTTACTGATTTATATATCATCTCATGTTATTTGAGAGTCGTCAACCTTTTTTTAAGACTGTCTTTGGTTGGCTCCCTTGCTCCAGTCTGCTTCGAAGTTGAAACAGAACTGTTCACACTCAGCGTTCTCTCCGCAGTCAGGGCACTCTATCAGAGCCTCATCAGAACTAACATTCTTTAGAATGTGAGCGATTACGTCTACTGTCCAGCCATTGCCCAGCATTCGTTTAGACTGGTTGAGAGATACGTTCTTAGTGTATCCCAACGGAACGGTTTGTAATTTTTCTGACTCCAGCCTAGTAGTATATCGAATCTTTCCGTCTTTCATTAAGATTTTGGCGGCGTGAGGGGACCCTGCCCGCAAGCAGCACATTTTAGATGTGGGGAGATATGCCCGGTGGGACGCACTTTGGTGACCCTTGTCCATTACGTCATACTGAAGGTAGTTCTTAGTCGCTCTCCTGCCCTTTTGGGGAGGGTCGGCTATAAACTTATAGTCAGAGTCGCTAGCGTCAACGATATCATTAATCACTAAGCCTTTATCTTCTGGCTGTTCGATGTTAGGAATGTTAGTCCAATACGACCGCTTCCTAGATTGAGATGAGACTAAAGCGGAGTCTATAGTTATAGGCTCTACCCCTAAGAGGCCAGAGATAGTATCTCGATACTCCTTCTTCATTATTACATTCTCTAATAGGAAATATTTAGGACGAACCTCCTTTAGGAGTCTCACAAATTCAAAGAGCAGCTTACTCCTTGGGTCTTCGAAGTTTAGTTGCTTTCCTAGTTGACTAAATCCCTGACATGGAGACCCGCCCATAAGGAGAAATATCTCTGGTAGGTCAGACCCTTTGATTTTAGTCGCATCCCCCAACTGGGTAGTATTAGGGTAATTGCTTTGAGTAACATTTATTGCGTGTTTGTCGATCTCGCTCGCAAAATATTTATCAACCTTGATTCCGGCCCGCTCTAAAGCGATCTGTCCACACGAAATCCCATCGAACAAGCTAAGGACTGAAATTCCCGACTCTTTGTTTTGTTTGTTTTGCATTTGATTAGTAGGCTTATTAATTAAGTAGAATCATCTTCTCACTTGGTTTCTATTTTGTCAACTGTTTATTAAGCGCCGGTCCCGATTGCCTCTCTAAGAGCAACATCTCTCTCTGAAATCTCCTCAAGCTCGTCGAGAGATACGACTGCCCCTTCTTTCACTGAGTCGAAGTCTATTTGATTGTTTTCATCAAAGAATGAAAAATCAAGAGAGTCGATTTCTTGGATGATTGCTTCGATTTTGATGGTTAGATCTTTGATGTTATTCTTTTTCATGTATGTCTTTGTTTTTCTTAATTAATTTTTCTAAGAATGGTTGGAGTGTTTCTTCAGTAGCGACTAGAGCCTCGGCTAAAGTCTCTCCTTTAATTTCAGACCTCTTCTTGTCGTTGTGGAGAGCAATAACCGTCCACATTTTTTTAATTCTAGCCATTTGTTTTTCTTTTGTTTTCTTACCCTGCAAACACTATCTCAGGAGATTTGGAAAAAGTCAAGAGTTTTTAAAAGGTTCTTTTGTGTGATTTTTCGTAAAAATATGTAAAATAGGGTGTTAGCTGGAACTGACAAAAAAATTTAAAGCCGAAAGGTTTCCCAGTGAGTGTTCCAGCGCTTGCTGGTTTTTTTATGAAAACCTGCAAAACGTGTAAGACTGAAAAAGAGAATCAAGAATTCTCGAAAAGAAAAGACGTTAAGAGTGGGCTACAAAGTCTATGTAAGGATTGCTCTAAGACTTACAATAGCGCTCGCTATCTAAAGAATCGGGAGGCGATACTTGAGGATAAAAAGGCTTACAATGCCACCCACAAACCAGAAAGAAACGCCAGTCTCAGGAAAAGGTATATCGAAGATCCAAGCCATAAGCTCGCAAGGAACCTAAGGACCAGAACTTCTCTAGCTCTAAAGGGCCAGAGCAAATCCGCATCGACCCTGAAACTTCTAGGAGGTCTCGAAGCGGCGCGCACTCATATCGAGTCTCTCTGGACTGCCGGAATGACTTGGGCTAATAACAGCGCAGAGGGTTGGCAGGTAGACCACGTTAAAGCAATCTGTCTTTTCGACCTAAGCGATCCTAATCAGCAGAGAGAGTGTTTTCACTACTCGAACCTCCAACCGCTCTGGAGAGAGGATCATAACGCTAAAACTAAGAGAGACGTAAGCCTACTAATCAATAAGGAAACTCAATCCAGTTAGCCGAACTGCCTTCCCTTCCTCATTTCTTACGCAGTGACCGAAAGAAGAAATTTTTCTAACTCCGGTGCTGGTATTAATCCTGAATTCAAGCAAATAGGGAGAGTCCTTGAGAATGCATTTTTTTACCTGTGAGTCTACTAGGTCGAGATCTTCTTTGACAACTAGCCCTCTCCACATCGAAGAGGTTCCATCGAAGCTACTCTTGTTTAATCCATAGATCTCTAAGGCCGTATCGTCTAGAAAAAGTGTATTATTCTCAATATTCCAATCCCAAGACCCCGCCCCGGACTTCTCAAGCGAACAAGCTCTCCTTGCTTCTGTCTTTTCCAGCTTAGTAGTTAGCTCCTTTAAGTTCATTTAAGGACAAGGGCGAGTATTCCAGCGACGACTCCAAAAAGGATCGACATTACGACTCCAAAAACTATTCTCTTGATCGGCTCGAACTCTGACTTGCTAACAAATTTTGATCCGAGAGCTTCGTTTTTCTCATCAAGATCTTTTACCCAGCTTTTTAAATTGGCAATTTCTACTGAGTTGGAGGTCAGGTCACGGATTTCTAACTGAAGGCCCTTGATATCTACTTCTAAACTATCTAATTTAGAAATAATAATACCCCGCCACTCTTTCTGAAGATCATTTTCGTCACCCATAACTGTTCTTACACTTATGCGAGGTAATTGGTAGTTCAATCAGCATAAAAAATCTCTTCAAGATTAGTACATTCTTCAGCTTCTTCTATCGTCAGGTTAATACCGTAACACCCGGAGGAGGTTACAAGGACGGCAGACCCATCTTGACTGAATTCAATATGAGCAGCCCAATCCGAGTGATCGACAATATTGAAAGATCTCATTTACATAGTAATTTACACTAAATCATCTTTTTCTTATTGCTCTTTTTCTTATTGCTCCAATCTATTTTATCATAACGACTGGAGAACTCTTTGGACGAGTTATTTCTTGGACGGTCGCCCTTCCCGTTCTTATTCTTATTTCCTTTCTTTGAGGCCATTAATACCTGTTTTTTATATCTCTGAAAAAACTAAAACCAAAACAGACGGTCCCAACTAACCAGATGAGCGGGCCACTGAGAACGAAGAGTCCAGCTTTCTCAATCCAAGATAAATGGTATCTATTAGAATTAACGTAGATAGCGGCCCCTGCAAGTGTCCAAGCAGTGATCGCTATCCAAATGAGCATTATTAGAAATAAGTTCATCACAGCTCTCCGTCTGGTTCTGTCAATGGGATTACTTTCTCTCCAAAGATAATATCGCAAATATTTCCTGTTGGGCCTCCTTCGCGAGAAGGCCATAGATCCCAAATTTCTTGGCAGTCGTATAATGGTACACGGAACTTATTTATTTGATCAATACAGTTTGTCATTAGATGAATGTAGATGACCCTTTAGGATCTGTCAATCTTTTTGTTTAATTCCTCAAGCCTCGCGCTTAGAATTCGTGCTTCGAAAAGCTCT
>TARA_R110000824_G_scaffold128610_1_pt1 | contig 11495 bp, 15 predicted proteins | sample TARA_R110000824 | Tara Oceans TARA_R110000824 (sample SAMEA4397747) | marine metagenome | biome: Polar Biome; feature: [MES] marine water layer (ENVO:01000295) within the mesopelagic zone...; material: water (ENVO:00002006), including particulate matter (ENVO:01000060) such... | reverse complement strand
CGTAAATACCTCATATACTTTAGGTTTTGGATAATTTAACTCTTGGACAACAGACTCGGGTTTGGGTGGTACAGCTTCAGACTTTGGTTCTGGTTCAAGTATGGGGCTTTCAAGATCGATAAAAGCCTCTTGTAATCCAGACACCTTTCTAAGTCTTCGATTTTGCACTATGCACTTGCCCTATTCTTTGGTCTCCAAAAGAAGTTTCTATTTTGGGGGTTTTAAAAGACAGTGTTTCTTCTGGTATGTCTGGAAGGTCATATTCTTTATTATTACCCAAGATTCGATTTTGTTTATCTACACTTTTCGCGTAACCATGATTAAAATACTTATTTAGTAAGTATATTATTATAATAATAAATAGAAAAGGCCAGAAAGAATATGCCAAGCTATTTATAAATATTTCCGCTGCTTTTATCATCATGGTTAGGTCTCCAATAGTATTTACCCCAATGTGGAGAATTTATGGTCATAGTTCTTCTATATATACAGCTACTTGTTCTGTATACGACACAAACCCTTGTGTTTGACATATTTGGCATGGCTGATCAAAGGATATGCCCTTTCCATAGCAGGTGTGACACACAACCTGTTGGATGGTCTGTGGATTGGGCTTAAACATTTTTCGTCCAGAACCCCCACAGGTTATACAGCCTCTTCTTCCATGTCCACCTTCTCCATTGCAATTGTCACATATCTTATTACGTTTATATGTAATGGTGGAGGTAGCACCTTTTTTTATTTGATCTAGGCTTACTTGGAAATTAAACTGGATATCTTCATCTTCTGTGTGTAGTTTAACCCGTTGTTGTTCGGGTGCGCGAAATGAAAAGAGATCTGCAAATGGGTTAAAGCCCTGTCCAAACACACTCTCAAAACTACTCCTTTGGGGTGGATTGTGGTATTGGTGTCTTTTTTGTTCATCAGAAAGAATTGAGTAAGCTTCTGTAGCTTCTTTAAATTTTGCAACATCTCCACCACGATCAGGATGATGCTTTCGTGCTAGCTGACGATAAGCCTCTTTAATTGTTGCTGTATCAGCATTTTCTTCAATTCCAAGAACGTGATAGGGGTTCATATAGTTTCTTATACTTTGGGCTTATAAATAAACCATCCCTTACTGGGTAAATACCCTCGATGTTTTGTAGCATAAGCTTCTTCATTAGCTCTTTGTTCCTGTTGTTTTTCAGATAGCTGATCCCACCTGATTTTAGGAAATATCAATCCGCCCTTTTTAGTACGACCAAAGATTAGCTTGGCTCGACAGTCTTGACAGGTAACTTCAAGCCAGTCATTATCAGAGCTATCGTGTCTACAAATAAATTTAACATTTGTCGAATTACATGCCCCACAAGATTTATGTTGGAACACTTCTTGTATTCTTGCTATTTGTTTAAAAAGCTCATCTTCTTGTTCAGCCTCAACATCAAACCAAAGACTGTCAGTTGCTCTTATTCTTGCCTTCATGATTAACTCCCATAGAAATTCGTTTTCCAGTTTTCATTATATCCGAGATAAGCTTCTGGAATATCTTTTGGCTTTCTTTGAAACTCGGACAACTTACTAATGAGCAATCTCGCTTCAAGACTTCTCAAAAGGTTGATTTTATCTACTTTATTATATTCGCCCGTTACTAGCGATTCAACTGATATATCCAATCTTTTGCAAAGCTGGTTAATCGCTAATACTTGTTGGTCATTAATAAGCTCATCAGAAGTAACAGCCTCGGCTTCGTCTTCATTCTGAAGCTCTTCAGCAGTCACTACACGAATTTTTAACGCCCGTCTTAACGCCTTACCTTCTGCTCTCGTATCAGCAGTAGCAACTAAGTGATCTTTAAATGGATATGGAGTTTTATGGTAAAGTACGTCCACGCATCCATCTACTCTAATAATACCTATACCATTGTGTTTTTCAATTCCCAGAGTGTGCCTAGCCACACATCTTTGATTGTTTTGAGATGTTGGTGTCTCTATAATTTGAGTATGAGATTCTACTATTTCTCCAAAACATTTTTGTGTTATGCGACGAAGACCGTCTACGGTAGGTGCGCCATTAATTAATTCTGTATCAGATAACTGATCTAAAAGATATTCCGACCATTCAGGATCTTGCTCTGACGGTATTTTTTTATCCTTAGAGGTTTCTAGAGTGTCTTCAACTACCTCTTCTACCATTTCTTCGAACTCTGTTTGTGTGTTCATATTTCAAAATACCTTTCACTTTCCTTGGGATAGTCATTCTTGATTTTATCTAATAGGTTTAATAGATTTTCTAATGTGTTTCTCATAAACCTTTGTGTTAAGGACTGGTTTTGCTTAATCCTAATCATAACCAATCCACTGCTTAATACTAGCCCCGATTTTTGCTGGTCTGCTTTAATATTTTTTTCTAGATTTTCTTGTCCCCATACGGGTTTAAAATGAGAGGGTCCATCAACCTCGATTACAGCTCTATATTCAGGTAAATATAAATCTACTTGAAGATTTTGATTCTGTAACCATTGTTCCTTATGGAATTCTACTCTCACATTTTGTTTTCCCAGCTCTAATAATAAAAAATGTTCCAGTTTTGATCCAACTCGACTACTTTTTCTAATCGCTTCTTGAGCTTGCGATATTAAATCTGACTTTTCTTCTTCGGTTTTTTCTGCCCACGCTCTTTTACCAATTTCCGACCTGTATTCTTTTTCTTCTTTATTTAAAGAGTCCCATACCTGTCCTTGTTTTTCGCTAATTTTTTGCTTGGTCTTTTTAGACATAGGATTTCCGGCGGTAGGGTGTGTGGCTCGTCCGTTTTTTAGCGCATTTTTTTGTGCGCTTTTGGAGTCTCTTAACGCAATTCCGTTTTTTGCTAAGATTCTTCTAACCTTGTTGGGATAGGTTTGCAGTTTTTCTGCAATTTGATAAGTACTCCACTTTTTGTTTTGGTACATATCTACTATTTTTCGTTCTTCTTTATTCATTATTATCAATCTCGATCAATACGTTATAATCCCATTCGTTCATAATATACTTAGGTTTTTTAAACACGTCTTCAATTAAACGTGCGTGTTGTGTATTGCGGGCTATTATGTCTATGTTGTCGTTGTGAAATGCTTTATGTAAATGTGAATAGTTGAGATTGGTTAAATACATCCAATCTAGATGATAAATATATAAAAATTTCTTTTTAGCATAGCTGATATGAATCAAGTCATCGACAAGCGGAAGTTCGTCAGTAATTAAAATACCATTAAAAGTATGAGAAAAAGAAGTTTGAAGCATATTAGTTTGCACATTTAATACAAATCTTGGATTAACCCCATTGCAAAAAAGACAATTATTAGTCGTTGTATTGACCAATTTATTTAAATTCTGTATGGCAAAAAAATCCTTGTCGATATTTGTTACTTCTTTTTTTAAAACACCAATCATGCCGATAGCCTTTCTATGTGTTGTAGTAAAGTCTGACTTATGTTGTCTTCCTGAATAGTTTGAAACAGTTCGGCACAAAGATGATAATATGTATTATTTTCAATAGTTTTTTGATAACACATTTCAATATACTTATCTCTGATTAAATGATTTTTTAATAAGCTATCCATACTATTTTTAAGTGTTGGAATGTCATTAAAGTTTATCATAAATGAATCGGTGGGGTGTAAACAAATTGCAGGAATTTTTAAATATGAAGCATCCCAAAAGTCATACTGATTTATATCAATCACAAGTTGTGCGGATTTTAGAAAGTTCGATCTTTCAAATATATTTACTGTTCCAAGATATTGTGGCAACCTTACTTGTCCGTCACCAATGATTTTAACATTATAATAAGTACTAAGATACGATAGGATCTTATATATTTCGGTAGTGATTTCTACACCACTTGTATGAATTAATATATCAGAGGCCATGCTTTCTTGATATTGCGCGTCATGTATTTGAGCTACGCTAGCCACTGGCCTTAGACCAATAACATTATTTTCCTGTATGCTATGTCTAAATGCCGGGTGTGTGATAACTGCGTTAGGTGGTTTTACTAATCGCGGAGGAAGCGGATTTTCGGTTAATAACACATATTTAAAATTAAACTGTTGGCAAGCAATGTCAAAAGACCCGTCGAGTTGGGATTCGTGTAAAAACACTATATCGGGTTGGGTTTCATCAAACATGTCAAGCATAGACTTATGTTCGTATGCCCAAAATAGTGGTTCAATATTGGCAGTATGCTTGATACTTTCTAAACACTGAATGGTGTTATAGAATATTTGGGTCGGTATTTGTGGAATAATAATTTTCATAATAAAATTTCTTCAGCCCTTTGAATGTCTTTTGAATTATCAATATCAATAATTTTAATTTTATCGTTTTCTATACATTTAAACCTTCCTCCTTGTTGAATAATTTGGTTAATAATTTCAAAGCCAAATTTTTTATAGTTTTTTTCATCCCAACATAGACGTTTTAATAAACCAAGCTCTTTATTAACAAAAATTGATATTTGACCCCATTTGTTTGGAAGGTCATACATTAAATTACAAAGATATCCTTGATTAGTCACGCAACCTACCTCATCTTCACCCATAGTATGGTTGGTTATTATTATACTAGAATTATCTAGAGATATGCTTTTGATAGTATCAGAATTAAAAACCAAATCTCCATAAATTATAATTACTTTTGTACAGCTGGATAATGCCCTTAGTCCCATTCCGATACTACGTACCACATTGGTTTCCTCATATCGTTCATTTTCAATTTTTACAATATCGTCAGGCGTTTCATTCATCAATGCATTTGATTGAAAACCACATACTAAGGTTATATAACACTTAGGTAAGTATGTTCGTAATAAGCTAATTTGATTTTTTATAATAGTTGAATTACCTATTTGTATTAACGGCTTAGGACCATATGATTTCATTCTTCGTCCCATTCCAGCTGCTGGAATGATAACGTTAATACATTCTGTATCGTCTATCATACAGGACTTTCATTTGTGGTAATAATTAACGGTTCTCCTACATGAAAAATAATTCGTTGTTGTTGTGTAAGATCGTTCAAAACTTCTGTAAACATTTCTGCGGTGTCTGGAAAGTTAATTTCTTTTAAAACAGAACCACGAATAAAGAAGGGTATATTATGTTCTATCCCTCGTGGGTTTATATATTCATATGATTGAAAAATACTGTTCTTATTTAGGATATCACAAACCACGATCTCTATACGCTCGTCTTGTTGAAAAAACTTAACAACGTGTTCGATACTATAGTCATAACTTAAGTCGGTATTGGTTGATATAAATCCATAAATGTCTTTAGGTGACTCTTTTTCAATAGATATAATACTGTTGTAAAATTCCGACTCTGCCTTGATAGATAATAGCTGGGATGGACTTTGAGTAATAGAAAGATTAGTATATGTTTGTGCTTTTAAACTACTATTATGTTCTGCACAAGCAATGGAAACTACTGGAGACTCGGACATATTTCTTCGACCTTTTTAATTAAATGTGGAGCATCATCATAATGAACTATTTTGTCTTCTAACAGTATTCCAAAAGAATTACCCGCATATTTTTGATGCGCAACCTTTAATACCGTCTTACCAACATTGTTCTTATTTGGCAGTAAAACTACAAAAGACTTCATTTCATCATGAAGAGAACGATGAATATCTTTAGACATGGAGTGTGGAATTTTGTGACCACACTCTAAAGTAATATAAAACATATATTGGTGTTTTTTAGTGTTGTCATAGGCTAGATCGATAATGTCGTTATCTATTTGATCAATTGCTGGAATTGTTTGCACTCTCCAATAATCAAAATTATAATCTTGAAACATTTTCATTAACTCACCGGTTATACTTTTCACTCCATGTGAACGATCAATAAGGCTTACCATTTTAGGTTTAATATCTTGATTTTCTAATTCGGTTAACCTTTCTTTTAAAGACACTAAGGTGTCTGTTTGTCTAAAAAATACGATAACATGATATGGAATCTTTAATTCTTGTTTAACCTTTTTGACAATCTCTTTAGTATTTTTAGTATTATATTGCGATTGGGACCATGCGTTGTTTCTATAATATACACAAGCCTTACCCTCTAAAACAAAACACGTTTTATCGTCTATGGTTACGTTTTTAATTTCGTGTCCGGTATTCTCAAATAATTCCAAACGATTTGCTTTACATCCAGTTTGTATGTTTTTTTTATTATAATCTGCAAATATACAATTTAAACATATAGTGGAAGATATACTTGTTGGTTGTAGCTCTTCTGTCATGGTCGTTTAACTTTCAGATAAAAAGAAAGATTGTCTGTTGTTCCTGCCGATTCGATCATATATCCATTGTTTTGAAACATAGTTTGTAATTCTACTAAAGTATGTAGGTCGTTACTCCCTCGTACTAATGATGAAAGAGTTGGAAGATCAATTTCATTTCTATAGAACGCAGATGTTAATAAGACAGCATCAACACAGCTTATAGAAATCGTACCCTGATGTCGTACCTTGGTTAGTATTAACTGTACTTGATCGTTGGTTAAGTAATTAAGAACGCTATTTATTATTAAACTTTGGCAAGACGATATAGGAATATTGTCTAGGTTTGTAATCACGACATTCTCATGATCTATTACAGGCTCGCTATTGGGGTCTATAACTAAATTAACATTCATTCGACTACCTTTCCTTTGCATATTTTACTATTAAAAAATCTTATTATAAAGAGGGCGTATAAAAAGACGGTCTGATTTTTTCAAAAACCTTATTCCATCTATTCACAAATTCATCTAATGGATGTTCGGAAATAATTTTTTTTCGTGCCAACCTACCTATTTTGAACCTTAGTCCGTCTGGGTCGGTTTCAAGCATATTTAAAACGGCGGGTATCTCATCAAGCGTTTCAATTAGTATTCCAGTCGATAAGTGATCAATCACACTTTCGGTGTCTGGGTTTTTTAATGCAATAACTACCGTTTCCGCAGACATTGCCTCTAGCATTTTTATTGTTACGGTTTTATACGTATTGATAAAGTACCTTGCTTTGTTTACCGATATATCATTAAGGTCTTTGTGATCTGTGGGTATTAGTTGGTAAGACGAACCAATTCGTCGTTCAACCATATGCCCTACTTCGGAAGGTGTGTGATTGTCAATCACAATCAGCGGTGGGTTTTGTTCGGGCGGTTCTGTGTTATGAAATTTGGTACTGTCTATACCAATAGGGATTATCATAGATGATTGAATAGAATTCCAAGAGCTTTGTATATGTTTATTACAGGCGACTTGAAAACACGGTTCTTTATTTAATAGGTCAGCATTTTTGGCAGTTACGGTTTCGCCCAGATGTTGTGGTCTAATAAACATCCTACTACACATATCTACTAAAATTATAGGTAGGTGTAGTTGCTTAGAAAGTTGTTGAGCTTGGTCATATTGTTCGGCACGATTACAACATAGGATATAGTCTAGCGGACCCGTACACATGTTAATGTTTTGTGATTTTGAAGGTAGAGATTCTATGAGGGGATTCCACGGTTGCTCTGGGAGAAAATAAAAGTTATTTTCAGTTTGAGACAATAACGAAATATATTTTTCATTACCCGCACCTATCGCTAAGATATTTAGTTTTGTAATATTAGAATCTACAGACATTCGTTGTATTGTACGTATAATGTTCTGAACAGCTATCATATTGATCCTTTGTCTAAAATCTTTTCATAAGAAATATTTTCAAATTGTTTACGTAGCTTTTGATTGGCTAATTTTTTTTGGTCTCTCTCTAATTTATTAATATAACAGTTTTTCATGACCTTACCTAATGATTCTATATTGGGCTTATTCCATAGCTCTCCACCAGTATATCGATATGGTAGGGGTCGATTGGAATACAAACAAAAATCAGTATACGAATCTACACCCCATAAATTTTCTTCTCCTAATAGTTCATAGGCCGCATTTTGGTTATTAACAATGGGGCTTTTTTGACATATTGCTGCTTCCAAAACGCTAGAACTTGCACAAACAGAACGAGACACAGAGACCAAGCTGTCCCCATATGTATGGATATTAATTTTATCGACTCCAGTCCAAAAGTTATTTTGAGGCATCTTTACATTAATTAAAGGTTGACTATAGGATGAGGCATGATTACCAATAGACTTTTTACATTCTTCTAACATATTTGTAATTTCTTGTTGATCTAGTTGAGAATCAGTAAAAATTGTAAACCCTACGGCGTCATGTGAAGTAAAAGTGTTTAAATATGCCGTACATATCTCTCGACAACCTTCTTTTTCATCTAAAGGGTTACCGATATAATAAAACATAAAACGATTTTGTAGCTCGGGCTCACGATTCAAAGCTTGAGTGGGCTGCTCTGGGATGCTATCCAAATCCAATGTGGGGGGTACGTTTACAACCTTGGTTTCGATATTGTTCTTTTGAAAAATATTTTCTAGACCGTCCTTAATCAATGCGCTATCAGTCCATATTTCATCCATGAGTATTTCAGATATTAATAAGTCCTTAGATCGACTGTGTGGGATTGTTTCGTAATTAAATATGCCAATGTTTTTTGACGCTCCTCCAAAATACATTGCATGTGGTTCAAGCACATATTGTATGATAACGTCATAATTATCAAATATGGTTTGCTCTGTGTTCTCAATATAGTTATCAAAGCTTGGATTGTTAGATAAAAATATAGGTCTAGACGTGATATTGTGACTGGTTTTTTGTAGAGATTTTAATACGGCACGACTTTTATACCCCCACTCATCATATTGTCTATATGGGCCAATAAATAAGATATTCATTCTTTTTCCTTTTTTAATCGACTACGTGCTTCAACGATAAATGGATCAGGGTTAAACGATAAATTACCAGTTCGTATAAGTTCTACGTTGTTGATGTTTATCATTCTTTGTTTGAATCCATCAAAAAGCTGTTGCGCATTAATTGGGTCTAATAATCCATGGCTGATTTGTGCGCCAAACGTTAAGTTCCTAACCATCTGTTTGCCTTCATATTGATGGGCTCGTTCTGGTAGGTTTAAAACGTGGTAAATCCAACGCGCAAAATCGTCATGTGATTGTATATTGGGGTCTATGTTTTCTGGTACGGTAATCATATTGGGAGGAGTATCCCATTGTCCTTGTAGTCCTGTAGGTTTATAAGAATCAATGTAGTCTTCCCAGACTTTTGCGGTCTTATCCCAGCTATATCTTTCTAAGGTTTTTTTACGAACAGTAATAGATTTATTTAGTCTATAATGATCGCTTTCAGCAAAGAAAGTTGTTAATATTTCAGCAAATTTTTGATTGTCTGGATAGGCTCGTTCAGCATCGGTTTCAAGTTCTCTAAAAAATGTTTTAACAGGTACTGCGTAGCCTTCCGTATTGTGAACTACGTCTTGCATTGCACTATAGTCTGTTGCTACTACAGGAACACCACAGGACGAAGCCTCTACTTGCGGCATTCCAAAACCCTCGCAAATAGCATATTGTGCATATATATCAAATAGGTTATAAACCTTTGCTAAGTCTGGTATGGATAAACCCAAACCAACAGTTGGACACACTGCCGACATACTGCCACAATGTTTACATTTACACAGGGCGTCTTGAAACATGTTGGGGAAAAATCCACCACAAGCGCGACAGATATATGTCATTAATACTTTGCCGCCAAGACTGCTCTCCATTATACCTTGCCCTATATCCCAGCCTACTTTTTCGGGATAGCTTGTATGTAAGTATAAGAAGGTTTTTTCAGCTATTTCTGGAGATGATTGATCTAAATATAATCTAAACCCTTTCATAAGCTCAAAAAAGAGTTTGCGTTTTTGATTTCTCATAACCGATCCGACAATAAAGATGTCAGGATCTAATCCCATAGATATACGATGATCTTGTTTATTAGGTGTGGGTTTATATATAGACGGATCAATACCGGGAGAAGCACATCCTATATAGTTTATTCGTTCCTTACCCTGTGCCATTAGTGTTTTACCACCAAATTCAGAGTAGGATAAAACAGCATCGCACCGAGAGAAGGTTTCTACCCATTCTTGTCTTTGAGGCGCAGAATCTACAGTGGGCATCCACACCCAGTTAAAATATGGTCTAAGGGCAGAGTCTTGAATCCAATTATCCATCCAAGGATCTCTATAACACAATACTATATCTGGTTTAAAATCCAGACAAACCTTATCAAATCTCCATGATCCGAATTGGTGCGTGGGGTTGCTATTGAATTTATCTAATTCTTCTTTATCATCATCGTTTGGCATATTAGGATAATACAACCAAGGAGGATTAACAGTGTTGGGTTTTCCATAAGACGCAAACTCTGCTAACTCATACTTATTGGTTTTATGTAGCCTAGTCATCAATTCTTGAGAATAGGTGCCAAATCCCGAGTGTAGATGATGAGCTTCGCTAACTAATAACACACGTTTTTTCATTTGTTGGTTTCTCTTATTTTATTGATAGCACTATCAAAAATCTTTTTGATATTGGATCTATGGCGATTTAATTTAACCGATATCTCTTTAAAGTTATACCCTTTACGTTTTAATAAAATAACTTGAGATTCTAGTTCTGTTAAATTTTCTGGTAAAAAGTCGTCAAAATCAATTGTAGACCTTGTACTATTCACATACATTTCTTCTGCTTCTGTATCATATTCATAAATATCTTTAAATGTACCCTTGCCTAGAATCAGCCTTATCTCCTTAATAATTTCCCATCTTATAGGATTCCAAGCGTATGGAGAAAACTTGCTACCTCCAGTTTCAGAAAACTTTGTTAGTGCCTTCCACAATCCTATTCGACCAGCTTGGATATAGGCCTCTTTATCATGTTGGTTCGTGGGTTTAAACTTATCAACAACAGTAAGTACTAGCCCCATGTTCTTTTCAATTAAGTCGTCCATTTATATTCCCTTATATGTTATTATATTAGCTAAACTAGATTTTTGATCTTAGATATTGACTTTATTAAGAAACTTCCTCGTTTTTTATCTCTACTGCCTATTAATAGTAGCACATTTCCTTCTTTAATATCTTTCCCATATTTACTCCATTCTTCAGAAAAAACTGTTACACTATCGAGACTACATGTTCCATCGCTTATCGTTACAAAACCCATGTTTTGCCCCTTAGAGTTGCCCTTTTTAATTTTCCATTCTCTGACCCCATCCACCTGAGCAGCTATACGTATTGTGCCCTTGGAATTAAAGCCATCCACATATTCCTTACACGTACAGTTCGCTCCGCTGGTATCGTATTCGTCAACCCTAGCACATGTTAACGATACACCCAAGTACTTTTCTTCTTGTCGAGCTTTCCATCCGGGTAAATCGACTAGTTCATATCCGGGATTTTGTAAAGAATCAATAATGCTTTCTACAACTTCAACCCTGTCTTTTCTGAAAATAGGTCTATGTCGATTTGACCAGTTATTTTCATCCACCATTGCTTGAATACAATCAGCAAAGTCTT
>TARA_R110000824_G_scaffold27124_5_pt1 | contig 11497 bp, 11 predicted proteins | sample TARA_R110000824 | Tara Oceans TARA_R110000824 (sample SAMEA4397747) | marine metagenome | biome: Polar Biome; feature: [MES] marine water layer (ENVO:01000295) within the mesopelagic zone...; material: water (ENVO:00002006), including particulate matter (ENVO:01000060) such as...... | reverse complement strand
ATGTTAAGTAGTGGAAGTAAAGTATCTAGTAAAAGAGTCGTAACATTCATATGTCTATTATTTATGTTAATTGGGTATACAGCAAATCTATTTTGGGATTTCACAATAGACGACAACTTATTCCAATCACTACAGTGGATTGTAATGGCGGGATTAGGGTTTACAGCATCTGAAAATTTTGGTAAAACACCACCAGAGCCTACAAAGGAAGAAGACCCAACACCATCACACACAACAGTAACTCATGAATATGATTATGATGAAGGTGGTTACGATGATGAAAGTGACGATGATATATAAAAACAAAAAAACCACCTAATAAGTGGTTTTTTTTATATTTATGTGTTCTATTGTTTATGAGTTAGCATGAAAAGCATCTAAGATACTTTCACAGTCTTTTTTACCTGCACATCCTTTCCAGATACCACCTTTCTTATTGTTTAATATGTGCCAAGGATATTTTTTACCAGATTTGTCAGTATAACTACCTTTTTTAATACAACCAGAACCACCTTCCGATTCTGAACACCCCTTACCGTCAGCTTCGTTTAACTTACCTTTTAATCTATCGACAATACTTTCCATCCAAGCATCCTCATCATCTGAACCAGGTTGTGTTGTTACCGTAATACTATCTGATTTCTCTACTGAAGGGTCTTGGTCCTCATCTACTTCAGTTTCTATATCATCATCCTCATATAGGTCTTTATATTTATCGGTTGGTTTTGCCATTCCTAAATTTGCAAATCCTCCCCCATGAGCACTTAATGACGGTATAGAACCTATATTCTCATTGACTACCTTTTCTATAAGAGATATTAATTCATTTTCGGTTATTTTTATATTTTTCATAATTGGTTAGTTATTTGAAACTTTATTACTTTACTATAAGTATCTACTTGTTGGTTAGAAGTCGCTTTTATATCCAGGTAATACTCGTTAGGTATCAGCCAAGAAGTCTCCAGTAAGAAATAATTATCAGTAAAAGTTTTATTTACTTTAGTCCAAGGAATAACACCTACCTCAGTAGTACCTTGTTTAACATATATTCTATATTGTATATTATCTACTAACACTTCTTGATTGACCGTATAGGGAACCCTAGTAGATACAAATATTTTTCTAGTATCACCAGCTTTAATCTTTTCATCGTCCTTAATACCAGAAACAGAATAACCAAATATCTTTGGTTTCATAACAGTAGTACCTATAGTATAACCGTTAGTGTGAATTATAAACTCGTTAGTTATGTTGGGTTGTGGTAGTATACCCACAAAAAGGTTAGTCCATTCGTCTGTGTATTGTACAGGCGGTGTCTGTGGTAAGGGTGGTAATATCGTATAATCTACATAGTAAACACCACACGTTAATGTAGAAGCGGTTATGGTAGAAGTCAGAATATCATCACAATCTCTAATATAAACCACAGGGTCCTTTGCGAAACACATAGGTTCTCCATTGCAATCATAAGCATATAGAAATAACCTATTTTCACACCCAACCTCAAAGTGGTTCCTACTATCGTTTATATAATCATTAAAAGAAGTTTCCAAGAAAGGCTCAAAATATGTTTGGGTGTGCCTAGAAAAGAAACCAACAGAATAAGCTTCTGTTAAACCGGACAACAATTCAAATTGTGGTAAAAAAGCTATACCATAAGTCACCCCTGTTTGTGGAGATACCAGTTGAGTTCCTATTTCATTATTTAAAGCTACACTACTAAACGCGATATCTTCGTTACCAGCATCAAAACTTTGTGTATCTAAAACTGTGTAAGAAGAGGGAAGTAAGTTATTATAAGTTCCTGGGTTAGGCCAGGTAGAAAGAGTTGTACTATTAATCCAATTACTAGGTCTATTAGACTGTGTAAGGTTATACTCTGGTTCAAGAGCAACAGAAGGTACCTCATAGTCATACCCCACACCTTCATCCCATAGTGAAGATTTTGAAGTAGGGACTTTATATAGCATCAGAGTAAATGATGTAGCTCTTCTAGTATCGTTAACTAAAATCTTACCATTTATCAACTGGTCATCAAAACTAGATGTATTTGTCATACGTAAAGTATGTTGTACTTTATCACTATAACTTATACTATGTTCAGTGACACCATCACAAATGTCATAAGTTTCACCTCCCCCAGTAAAATATACCGTTCCAGCACTAAACACAATATTAGAAATTAAATTAAAGTTACCACTATCAAAACCTAAATTACTAAGATTTCCTGGATATACGGTTGTATTTCCTGACGCACCCAAACCTGTTTGTGTTAAAGTAACGTTAGCACCATCAGACGTACATAAAATACTACCATTATGTCCACTAACCCCATTAACAGCTAAACAAAAGTTTGTAGCTTGATTTGGTATCGTAGTACCCATATTATATATAAATTGGGTGTATTGATTACCACCCCCATCAGTAATATGTGAACCATTAACAGTGGTAGCAGTATTAGCAGACATGTTAACATAAGTAACAGTTAAACCATCAGAGTCCACTAAAGACATATAAGTAGGTGATAAACCCACAGTTTGACCTGTTGAGGTGAATGTAAAATCAAATGTCGCAGCTACGTCATATATACCAGTATAAGTACAAGACGTAAGAGGCATGCAACAATTAGTATACTTAGTTCTTAAATCAGTTAAATCCAAATCAAAAATAAACCTACTATATCCATGAAGAGCTGTTTTAGTAAACCCAGTTTTATCGTTACAAGTATCACCAGTTAATCCAGTAGGTTTGCATCGAGTGGTGTTTCTACCATAAAATAATTGAGTTACGGGATTTCTACCAGTGTTAGTGCCACTATTAGTTATTATTGTGTTATTTTTATTTAAATATGACCTGTGTATTGACATTAAATTATGTTTATATATAAATATCTAGTTAATCCTAATATTTTTATTTAGGATTGTTTTAGGAGCATCTAACAACAATCTGCTTACATCCTCAATTCTAGTTCCTCCATGTGCTTGAGGAACGGGAGCCAAACCAGGAAAGGCGTGACAATGATTTTGCATAAAATCTACCATCTTTTCTAATAATTTTATTAATTCTTCACCACGTACAATAGAATTTGTTTTGGGGTCAATATCAGCTATGTAAGTTTCTTGAGTTACTCCGTAATGGTTATCTTTAAGATTAAGGGCACCCAGATAATCTGAAGCATGAGACAAAAGGTAGATTTTTTCAGACCCAACGGACACAATACCTTGTTGTCCACGTAGGCCAGAATTCACTTTAAAAACTTTCCTAGTGGTAGACTCAACCGTAACATCTCGTTTCCCAGAATTTTCGGTCAAAGCTAAACCATATCCTTCAGTGGTAACACCATCCAGTTCAATATTAGATTTTATAAAATTAGCAACATCTTTTTTAGCTTGAAAAAATGGTGTGGACGCAACAATGTCGTTTTTATCCATCATATCTAGAGTAATTCTATTAGGTCTAAAGTACAGGGGAAATATTTTTGGTAAATTTTTAATTTTTTCGGGTGGTGTAGCATTACTATCTAACATCTTTGTTAATTTATCCCAATCACCCTCGTCGACATAAGAAATAAATTTTTCTATTTGTTTTGCAACCTTCTTTTTATCAAACCCACTAAAAGAATATTTAACCCAATAATTATCTGGACTAGCTGGTGGTGGGGATATTGTTATCCCAGGAACATCTTGACTTAAGTCGTAATCTCCAGCCATATAAGATTTAACAGTACCTGGGTCATAACCAGCGGTAGTACCACTTACACTACTAACCATACTATAAGCTGCGACCCAACCAGTTAGATTATCCCATTCTAAACCAGCTCCATCTACTAAATTAGACGAATCTAGATGGTAAACAATCATGGTCCTAAGATAATCATCGTTACTACTAGAAACCGGTTCATCAACCTCAACTCTTTCCATTGTAGTAGGAAACGTGTTTAGTTGTACAAAGGTTGATTTTGGGTTAGTATCTGGGACTTCACTACCTACAACCTTTTTAAACTTACCTGAACGAATAAGTATTTGTGGATACCAGTTCTGCACTTCAGAACCCTCATTATCATCAGGTAAGGAATACTCTCTCATACCTAAAACAATGTCTGTGTTATATCTACCTACAATCGCTATATCTTCAGGGTTGGGAAAAACACCTTTTTTACTAATTTCTGGAACCAAGGACGTCTCACCAGACGAACTAGGAGTACCTTTTAAATAGGGTTCACCCAAACGACTATTTTGTTTTTGAGCTGCTGTAATACTTAAAGCGTTAGTCCATTTATCCATTTTAACATTAGATGGGTGGGATATTATAGGACCAATATAGAATTTATTTAGGCTAGTTTTGGGTGACTGTTGAGAAAAAGCTGTAAATAACTCTTTCACCATTGGTATGACGTTTAAATTATAAGGCAATAGAGAATTAAATAAGTAAGGGTCGTCTTTACTCCAGGGAATTACTTTATTACCATTTTCATCTCTAGATGCGTCGGCAACAGTAGGGTCGTTTTTTCTACTTCCAGTAGTTCCACCACCGAAAGGCGATACACCACGAATTCTTCCTAATCGTAAAGGGTCGGAATTGTCAACACAAACAACAAAAGTAAATAACTTATGATTAACATCGTAAGCACCTCGACTCTGCCCTTTACTAAACATACTATCACTAGTTTTGTTAAAAAAATACTTCATAGTTAATCTACTTTACGTTTTTTTAATTCAGACTCTATAAGTTTAAATTTCTTTTCTATATCATCTAAATGATGTGTCAAACCAATCAGCAAAGACTTAGTTTTATCAAACTCAGTCTTTAAACTACCCAACATATCAGATAGCTCGTTATTTGGTTTTTCCTTATACACTTTAAAAAATTCCATAATTTATTTTTTTTTTAAGCTACTGTCCCAGTTACCTTGGTAAACGGGGCTATTGTTGCAGGACCAAAAGCAGTAATTACCTGACCTGTGGGTATAACACCCAATACTTTTTTATGGTCACCATCCTCTTCTTCTTTTGCTTCAAAAGCTTTACGAAATGCCGGCAACATCATATTAGGACTACCATCCGGTAAATCCCCTATAGGTATGCCATCTTGTTGACACTTAGTCAAAAATCTCTCAAACGTACCTAAAGCAGTCGTTCCAGCTCTCATTTCTGCAGCAGCAACTAAAAATGCTGGTACTTTAAATGGCATGTCAGGCATATTAGCCATTAACAAACCTAGTAATATGTTATATATTTCTTGACAATTTTTTGCGTTATTTAGAGCACTTATTAACGGTAATAATAAATCTAATAACCTCCTAATCATTCGTATTCTTTTCTTCGCTTGTTCACTTAACTTCCTCCTAATCAACTCTCGTATTTTTTGTAACAAATACTGTTTAACCATTTTCATAATTTCTTTTGTTACTTCTTGAAGTATTTCTTTGATGACACGAATAATAACTCGCTTAAACACTTTAGCAAATAAGTCTATAGAACTACATAATTGACCATTCTGATTTAATACTTTACCGGTTATAACCAAAGGAAGGACCGCTTTAGGGTTCATAATACAATACATCAATATCTGAGGTAATTTCTTTAGTATATTTTCTTTAAAATCAATTTCTACAGGCAAAGAAATAGTACCCAAACCTAAATCATATCCAGCTTTTTTTGCTGAGGACCTAGCAAGCTTTTGAAGTAACAAATCAAAGATTTGTAATTTCTCTTCCATTACTTGTGTAGCTAACATGTCATCTACAGCAGCATCCACCATACTATTATCTATGGGGATATCTAAAGAACCACAACTTTGTAAAGTTAACACATTATTTTGTTTACGACCTACTTCTAACATCATAGCACGCTCTTCTTCTACTGTAAAGTTAAAATAATTGTCCTCATCTGTTAATTCTGCGTGGTGACCAATAGACTCACTATTAGGACCAATTAAATCATCCCCGTCACAAGCCTTTAGAACATTTTCCACAAAACCAACAAACCATTGTAGGTGTTTTGAATCTTGAATACTGAAAGCCTCATTTGTCGTACTCATAAAACCAGTTAATATCTCTAGTAAAGCACCTGCTAAATTTTGTAACTCTATTAATTCTATATTATTGAAATAGTCGTGTAAGAAGTCTATAAAAGTAAATTTAGCTCCATTACCTGGAGCAGCAATAGGAGTACCGTTACACCCTGGAGCATTAGCAAATTGGGTATTACCTACTTCAGTTTTATAATAAGGGTATATCTTTAGTATGGTAGGATTACCTAACACAGCAAGAACCTCAACATCAAATAAAGCTTTACCGCTCTTACCATATATTGTTCTAATAGTATTTGGTGCTGCAGGAACTCCGTTACCTATAAGAGTAGCGTTATTATATATTAAGTCCCGTAAAAAACGATTAACTGGGTAAGGGCTAGTACCAACTGGGTACGCACCACCATTTAATCCGTTTTGTTCGTACATGTATTTAGCTGCAGAATTAGGTTCAGCGGGTGGTGGTGGGGCTGGATTAGGGTCATTAAACAGTTGTTTAAGTAAGTCTATTTCCGCAACCTCAATAACAACAGGTCCAGACAACCCATCACCTACAACAGGAACTAAAGTTGTTAAATCACAATTGAAAGCTTTTATTATTTCTTCTACAAAAATATCTTTAACTCTTGGTAGTACAGTTAATACAGCATTCTTAATAAGTTTATTTAACGTGGCTAACCATACGTTAGCGTAATTATCTTTTAAATGTTTTTCTTTAAAAGATTTTTTAGTTTCTTTAAAATCGTCATCACCCTTTTTACCAGCTCTTTTTTTCTTTCTTGCCGCTTTAAAGCCTTTAACTTTAGCGGTTACATTTTGACCAAACTTAGTCTCCTGCAGTGCCTTTAACAAGCCCAATAAAAAAGGTATGGGGTTATTTTGGATGTCCCTTAAAGACTCAATCAGGTCTTGCCATTCTTGAGTATTTTCACGAACTTTTTTTTCGTCGGTAGTATCTAAAAAAGCTATTAAACCTTCTACTTTTGAAAATATATCTTTTTGGGTGTTTTGAGTATCTGGCATTACATCTTATATTCTAAACTATTATCACCATCATTTTTAGTGTCCTTACTAATATCACTAAGTAACTCCGTTAAAGTTTCTCTAACATCACCATCAAGGACAGAACCCGCAATCTTACCTTCATTATTTTTACTCATAATGGTAGCCATTAGTTTAGATAATTGTAATTTTTTGTCTATAGCGGAATCGATAATCTTTTGTTGCTCCTTTAACACAGGACCAATCAAAGCCATATCAGTAGCTTCTTTCATAAACCCAATCATTTTATTTTGGATACGTATAGCGGTAGTACGCTGCTCAACACATTCATTATAAATTTCCTGCATTAAACTTAAAGCACTTTCGTTAGTTAAATTTATTTGTTTTCTTTTAGGTCTTGGCATATTAATAAATATCTGTATTATCTATTTACCAACTTCTCTATAAGTTCTTTGTATAAGGATTTAAATGGTTTAAGAGCAGAACGAATTTCTTTTGTGGTTAACCCACTCATCTCTCTTAATTGGTATAGTATTATATTCTTGTTGAACTTATTACCTTTTCCAGCTATAAATATTTGTTCATAGTTTTCAAACACATCAATTAAACAATATCCTACTTTTTCTTCATTAACATTCAACCTGTTTTCGACAGTAAATCGTTTAAGTTCCTCAATTAGTGAAGTCATTATAGTCTCCACCTCAATATCACCATCAAGAATAGTATAGGAATATTTTTCATCTTGTTCTATGCTATAGGATATGTCTTCATAAGAAATTTTTCTATTTCTATCTCTATTATCTTTCATTATTTGACCCATTAGATAGTTTTTACAGATAGTGCCAAAATATGAGTAAGCTTTTTTTCCTTTAGCGGGCTTAAACTTCTCCATCTTAGTCACTAGAAAAGATAGGGTATCCGTATGTATATCAGTATAGTCCATATTTGGTCTATATAGTTTATACCTCCTTATTATACTTTCAATCATCTTAATTAATGGGTCCCTAAGATATTCATTATATACTAAGTTTTTTTCATCCCAAGTACTCGCAGTAAGAAATATTCTTACCGCTTCTTCTTGAGGTGGACCAAAATACTGTTTAGTTAAAGGTTTCCTACCCATTTTAATTTATGAATTAAAAGATACTTCCCTGTCAGAGGTAAAGAAATATTCTTTTTTTGCCGTCTCAACCCAAAACTTAGCTTCATCAGGACTTAACAAGTTTTCATTTGAATACTTATAGTCCCAGAATAAAGAGTTACTTCTTTGGTTAGTATGTTTATAACCTACTTTAGGTATGGTCATAATAGTGGTATCATTATAGGTTGCTCTTAATAAAAACTCATAATTAAAGGTTAACTTAATAGAAGGTTTCATCCCACCTATCTCCTCGAATTTTTCTTTTTTCATAATAAAACCACTTACTTGGAAATTCTGAAATTTTAATAAGGTGTTGTTATCTAAGTAACCTTGTTCCTCTGAGAATCCCATAGCCCACAAAGCTTCATTGGTAAAACCTAGAAACTGACCTTGCTCATCAGTATCAACAACTAAAGGCAAGAACATATCTACATCTGGATAATGTTTCAAGTACTCATCAAAATTCTTAAACCAGATATTGGAATACTCATCATCAAATTCTAAAATAGAGAAATACTCTGTCTCACATTTATCCACCCCATAATTTACTTGGCCACAATAATCAGTCTTATCGTCGTTATATAGTATAGATAAACCTAAATCAGTAGGCTTATCCCAAGAATCCATATACTTTTTAATCTCATCATTATCAGCACATACAATCAATAAGTTATTAGGTTTAACCACCGATTGTTCAACACTTCTTATGGCTTTTTTAAACCACACATCAAAATCACCAGATACGTCGTGTACTGGTAAAATTACACTAACATTTTCATTTTTCATAATATTAAATAGTTTCCTCTACAGGCTTAAGTTTATTTATAGAAATATCTAATTCAGATATTTTCTCAGACATCAACTTATCAAAGTAAGAAATAATGCCCTCACGTTCAGAATCTTTAGGTAAAGATTTCACAGTCTCATCCATCTTTTCATATAAAGAGTCAGGTAGAGAGTCCTCCAACCAATTCTTCATGTAGTTACCCAAAACCTCAATAAGTTTAGATTCATCAAAAGCCCACACCCCATTCTCATTGGTTAACCATGAAGGTTTCATCATTGGTAACACACCAACCACAGGAGTTTTGCACATCATTGACTCCAAAGGAAAAGTACCGTAACTACTAATCCTATCAACCCACACAGAAACACAAGACTCATTTATACTTTTAGCAAAATCTTTTCTAGACAAACCTCTAAGGTCTTTAAATGTAACCCATTTAAATTGTGGGTGTTGTAAATAAAACCCTTTTATGAGTTTCATGGTTTCTCTTTGGTCCCTAGTATGAATACAAACTATAGGTTTTTTAGGTTTTTCTGAATCTTTAAAATATTCTGGAATTGTTGGGGTTATAATCGTAGTTTCTACTGAAGGAAATAATTTTTTTATGTATTCCGATTGTTCTTGTGTTGTAGTTATACACTTATGGACATTATAGTTAGGCCAACCAAAACCAGGATTTAAAGTCTCTAGTATATAATCGTAAGACTGTGATAACATAATTTTAGTGCAAGGCATATCTTTTAACTGTTCTAAAACATGACCAAACAGCTCAGGGATTATCACAAAATCTTGTGGTCCCACTTTTAAGTCTCCACCTTCTATGTTAGCGTGAGGTAGGTTTGAGTATTCTTCATCTAACCAAGAACTAACGCCTTTATAGTCAGTTTTTTCATGTAGTATATACGCTTTATACCCGGCATCTATAAGATGCTTTACATATTGGTAATTGGTATTTACTGACGCAGCAGCATTACCAACGGTATCCTGGGTTAAAAAATAAAGTTTCGACTCTTTATTTTTTAGTTTGGCCAAGGCATTTTCTAATTGTTCTAATTGTTCCATTATTTATTATTTTTTTTTAATTATTTTATACTTTATTAAAGTATTTAGGGCTAATTTATAAGACACAGACATTTTTTCTAAAGATAAGATTCCTAAAGCAGGGTCCACATCTTCTATTATATTACATGTCGTATCAATCATAAGTTTAAAAAATTCAAACTTAGGTAACATTATGTCGGTGCTATTAACATCAGAATCGACAACAACAGATTCTCCATCAAGAGGATTGTACGTCACTTGGTTCATAAACTCATCAACATCATAATACAATACCTCATTACCAACCCTAAGATTCAATGTGCTTAAGTTCTTCATGTATGTTTTCAAATGACTCAATGTCTTTAAGTGTGTTTATACGTAAATTACAAACCAAATCTGAATTGTAAACTTTATCTACGATTATTAATACTTTATCTTTAGGTTTAGATTCTATTATATCTAAATCAGATGTTATAAATAAATCTGTTTTTTTCCATAGTTCATTTATGGTAGAAGTGTTATAAAATGATATTTCATCACAAGAACAACCATATTTAGCTAAAAACCATAGGGTTGATGATTTGGCTCTACCCAAATCATCCCCAACAACACGTAATTTATACCCTTTAGGCATTTCTTTATATAAATCTGTTAGGTGTGTCATTACATTGATAGAAGTCTCCTTAGCCTGACCGAATACCTCCATAGGAGATTCTTCATACATAAACTCAAACAACTCTTTAGGTGTTTCAAAATGAGTATACTCTAGTAAATTAGGTGTCAATACCTCCGACTTTATCCCATCCTCAAAGTACTTGTTATAAACATCCTCAAATCTAGACAAAATATCTCTTAACACACCATTTATGCTTACACTAATTACCATATTTAAACCTAATTATTTAATGTTCTTTTGTAAAGAATCAAAAACCCTTTCTATTTTAGCTACTAATGGATTTCTAACTACATCCGATTTGGTGAATTGCACACACCCTATTTCTTCTATATTAGTAAAATGGTCCATTAAAAATGTTAAACCGTTCCCACCCTTAGAATCCTGTTGTCTTTCGTCACCTAAAAATATCATTTTAGAGTCTTTACCTAATCTAGTCATGATAGTTCTTATATTTTCTTGTGAAATATTTTGTGCCTCGTCTATAATGATAATAGACTTATCTAAGTTAATTCCTCTCATATACGCGATAGGTAACTCCTCTATTGTTTTTAATTCCCTTAATCTAGACGTTATAGACTGACCAACAATCTTTTCGAAGTTGTGCACAAACGAAAACATAAACGGTTCCATTTTTTCACGTAGGTTACCCTTTAAGAAACCTATTTCTTCGTTTTTAAGTGTAGTTACCGACTTAACAATAACAATCTTTTTGTATTTACCATTACGTTTTATTAATTTTAAAGCTTCTGCACAAGCAAGAAAAGTTTTACCGGTACCAGCTGGACCAGAACAAATAACAACTTCTTTTTCCTTAATCGCG
>TARA_R110000824_G_scaffold158542_1_pt1 | contig 11501 bp, 10 predicted proteins | sample TARA_R110000824 | Tara Oceans TARA_R110000824 (sample SAMEA4397747) | marine metagenome | biome: Polar Biome; feature: [MES] marine water layer (ENVO:01000295) within the mesopelagic zone...; material: water (ENVO:00002006), including particulate matter (ENVO:01000060) such... | reverse complement strand
GTGACAGAAATGTTGCCAATCGCAGTATTCAGAGTGTTTAGCTGCGTTTGCACATTAGAGGTAACAGTATCAATAAAGTTAATCGTTGCCGCGCTATCGGCTATGTCTCGTGACTTGCTCATCGTTATACCTCAGGCCAATCTATTGTATTTATATACATTGCTACTATGGACAGGTAGGCCACTCTATATCCCACGGAAACCCATCTTGCTGTGGAATATCTAAAAGCGCCTGTCTGTATACAGTCATTTCAGTTTGCTTTTCGCTAGTTAAAAGCCCCCATCTAATAGGGTTTAATGAGTCAATATCTCGCCGAACTCTCCAATCTCTTTGATCTCTAATGAATAAACTTTGTAACTCATCTTCTTTAGCTTGTTCATCATCAGTAGCATCGCGTAGTACATACTGCTGAACCCAGATAGCATCTTCGCGCCGAGTGATTACATCTCGTTCTACTCGCTTATATTTACCTGTCGGCGGCTCAACCCCAAACTCATAAACTCCATAACCGTACATTTCAGCTAGTTGCGGAGTTATCATTTGACCATGAAAATGTGGTTCACAATCGCGAGCATTTTGCTCTGGTACTGGGTCAGTAATTGCTGCGCCGTCTTCTATTTTGACTAAATACATTTTATAGGTCTCCCGTATTTGTTGACGGATAAGCTCTACCATTACCCCATATTATTCTTACACCACCGCTACCACCATAGCCGCCGATAACGCCAGAATTATTTGAGCCACGTCCTCCACCTCCACCGTATCTACCGCCAGTTCCTGAAGAGCCGCTAGAAAATGGCCCACTTGCGAGACCACCATTGTCTCCACCCGATCCTCCCAGACCGTAAGCATCTGATTGTGAGCTTGTACACTGCCCGCCAGAGGCTCCTTGTCCTAATATACCTACGCCACCACCTCCGTGAGAGCCCGGACTATCAAAATTATAAGACGCACTTCCACCACCACCGGCAGGAGCAGCACTGGGTTGCGTGTCAGTATATGCACAATCACCTCCATTGCCCGCATAACCTCCTGCGCCACACGCACCACCTCTGCTTGAAACTCCTGCACCACCTTCTCCTCCACCACTTCCAATTCTTCCGGTCGTTCTAGCAACTGGACCTTGGTTCCCTGCCGGTCCACCGTTTCCTCCCGCAGCATAAAGAGTGGAAGTGTTTACAAAATAAGAACCAGTTCCGGCGTTTCCAGTTGAATTTGTTGTGCCGTTACCACCCCCACCCACATAAACGGTATAACTATTTCCCGCAACTACGGTGTAGCTAGTTAGATAAGAGAGCGCACCACCGCCGCCACCATTTCCATCATGGGCCTTGGGACCGCCACCACCGCCGCCAATAACTACAGCACTGACTGAAGTAACACCTGTGGGAGCAGTCCAACTATATGAACCTGCACTTGAGTATAACTGTTGCCCAATAGGAGACGCTGATGTAAATGATGTTCCAGTTGAATATGGGGTATAAGTGCCTTGGGAGTCTTTGTACCGCACTCGCCAGTAATGAACAGTTACGGCAGTAAGGGATGAAGACAAAGTAATTTGAGTTGAAGCACCCGCAACTTCACTATCAAAAACCGTGGTAGCAAAATCAGACACAAGTGAAATCTGCCAATGCGCTGCTGCCATAGCAAGGCCGTCTAGATTAATATAAGTGCTACCTATTAAAGTAGCTTGAACTGGTATCGCGGTTGCGCCTTGTGCGGGGCTTGAATTTATTGGAGTTCCAAAACCATTCGTGTCTCCCCATGATGGGTTGGTTCCGTCAGTTGTTAAGACCTTGCCTGCGTTTCCTGTTTGGCTAGGAAGAGCATCAATGTTATCTATCTGAGATTGGATGCTAGAGGTAACGCCGTCCGTGTAGTTTAACTCTGTAGCCGTAGCAGTTAAGCCGAGGTTAGTTAGAGCCGTGGCTGCGCTATTAAGCTCAGAAAGGTTATTGCTATCCTGTAGATAACCATTAGTGTTAATTAAGTAGCCAAGACTTGACCAAGCCGTAGAGCCGTCACCAATCTTAACCTTACTTGTATCTGTCTCCGCACCTAACTCACCTTGAGCAAGCGTAGGATTGGCTGAAGTCCAGTTAGCGGCAGTATCACGCCTAATTTGTATGATGTCAGCCATTAAGCTGTACCTCCGTTAACAGATTGAACTGAAGTGTAAGTGCTGTTCGCAAATCCACCATCAGCATTTTTTAATTCGACTATCGTGTTGTAAGTTGAGTGAGCCAATATTTCTATCAGGTCGCCTGTCACAGCTCCGGTGGCGAGAGTAATGCTAGTGCCATTAGTAGCTGTGAATTCAGTGCCTAGCAGTATCTTAATACCGTTCAAGAACACATCAACATAACCGGCATCATAAGTAGCATTAAACGCCGTTTGCCCTGATGTGGCTGTGTAAAGCGTTCGCGTATATACGAACTCTCCCGCATCGACTGTTGCCCATGAAGAGTTAGTGCCATCTGTGCTTAGATACTTACCGCTGTTTCCTGTCTGACTAGGGAGCGCGTCTACATCACCAAAGGCGATTGCGCCAGAGCCGTTAGTCAGCAACGCTTGACCGTTTGTTCCATCAGCCGTTGGTACAGTAAACGCGGTGACAAACGCCTGTAGGTTAGTGTCAAATGCCAGAACAGACACACCAATATCAGTAGTTGTCACATAAGATGTTAGGTCAGCAGGCGCGAAGGTAAACACTCCAGACGTATACGCTAGAGTGCCTCCCCCGCTTGCCGATGCTGCCGTAACGGATAAATCAGTATCTTCTAACTTATCCGTATTGAGGTTGGTAAAATTAGCATCTACCTCAGCATTAGTAAGAGGAGAACCTTTACCCGCTCTCGTGGTAATTGTAGCCATGTTCGCCTCATACTATTTAAGATGCAGAAAGAGTTATAGTCCAAGTGATGCTCAGCGTATCATTAACGTCTTTATTGACAACGCTGAAAACAGTTCGGGCAAGCATATCGCCTGACGAAGAGGCGTTAAAAATACCCGCTTCTGTGATTGCTCCAGTGCCATCACCCGCAGCCCATGTCGTAACATAAGCAATTGCCGCGCCAGTAGCTGTCACAGAAGATACTGCATTTCGGTCAAGCTCAGTTCCAAGCGTAGTGTCACCCGCCGCCGCAGCGCCTGTTCCAGTACCGATAGCCATCCACCCCATTGCTGTCGCAGTCGCATCTTTCATGCGAGAAGCGATGTAAGTCAGACCGGATGTCACAACTAAATTATTAATTTGTCTCTCTTCTTTCGTGTTGCCTTCGGAGTCTTTCAAAACGACAGAAAGCGTACCTATAGCGTTTACCTTATTGATGATCATATCAGTTCCTTAAAAGATGCGTTTTAGGCCGACATAGTCGTCAGCAAAATACAGGTTGTTGTCAATATAGCCTTGATTGAGCAATATCCCTGCTTCAACAGCAGACATTGTATCAGATACGCGGTTTCCGACCAATAATGCCGCCTGATCAGTCAGTGACGGGTTCTCTGATGCTGTGCGCGAGTAACCCGCAGCGAGAATGATTTCATCGCTAGTTTGGGAAATATCGCCAAAATTCTTTTGAAACGAATTTTGAAATTCTATCTCGTCTGACATACCAGCAGAATCAGAGAGCTGGCGAGAGTATGCAACATCCCTCGTGAATGCGTCAGATACATAGCCGATTTCATTTCGAGTCTTTTGAAAGTGTATAGTTTGATTATCGTCGGCTGAAGCGTCAAAATCGTCAGTTGCGTAAGCGGTATCGGTCAGGCTCTTGGTTATCCCAAGCGTCTGAGAATCAGAAAGACTTGCAATATCAACAGGCTGCTTTCCAAAAGCTATATCTGAAACATCCGAAACCGATCCGCTGTCAGTAGGTGACTGCCCAGTAGTTAAAGCGGTTATTGCTGTATCTGTGAAATTAACCAAATCTGACAATGTTTTGGAGAAAGACTTGGCTGAAATGTCGGTAGTCGTAGAAGTGTCTTCTATAGCCTTAGCGAAAGATAAGTTCAGAATATCTGTGGAGCCGACAGAATCGAAAGGCTGTTTTCCGACTTCAAAAAACTGAACATCGGTTACAAGCCCGCTATCAAATTTCAGAGTGGCTTGGGTGAGCAACGGCACTACGAGATCAGATGTCATAACAACATCATTAAATTGCTTTGTCAGAGTCTTCGCTGCAATTTCAGACGCGAAAGAATTATCAGTAAACGGCTTGGAAATATCAAATGATTGCGATTCAGCGATGGTGGCTGCGTCTTGCACAGAAACCCCAACATCCAGATTGGCTGCATCTGTGCTAGTCGCTGCATCCGTAACGCCTTTGCCAAAAATCTGAGATAGCGAATCTACAAAGGCTGCGAGATCAGTATTAATGATGCCTTTGCCTACCAATCCAATCAACAACTCTGCTAACGCCACAAGTCTGCTAGAACTCGCTTTCATCCTTAGTCTTTGTTGTACTGCCTTGACTTTTGCCATTAAAAGTCTTCTCGGACGGTAAAATCGAGTTCTTCAAATATAGTTTCAATCGTCCCGTCACTAAAAGTGATCTCTATTTCTCCAACGTAATCTCCAGAATTGATATTCAAATCAGTTCCAGAGAAAGCAAACTGACAGATTCCCGCCTCTTTATCTGCCGTCACCGTAGTCGAGGATGCAATGGTAGATAATACGGTTCCAGTGTTCTTCTTCTTAAACTTGAGTTTTGGTGTGGCATCGCTTAGATCAACCGCCACGCCTGTATCGCTGCGCGTGATAGTTGCTTTGATTCGAGAACCATTGTCGTTTTTAACTAAGAAAAATTTGCTCATAATTTTATCCACATAGATAGATACAGGCAATTTGCTTGATCTCTGAACCGCTAAATGTAGCCGCCTCTCGCGCTTTAGCGACGGTATAGGAGCGTAGTATATCATCTGCCTGCTTCATGCCCTTTCCAAGCGTAGAGCTAGTGACAATTAAGTCGCCAGCTTGAATATTCCCACCCTCGCCACAGACATTGACCTGCCCTTCTCCAAGCGCATTTACAATTATCGTCTTTCTGTTTGTAAATAATGGAGCATACTGCGGGTCAAGCTCTGGAGAGTTCTCATGATCCCAATTTGTTATATTTCTATCAGGGGTTACGGGATCAGAAGCCGCTGATACAGGAATGTAGCCATCAGCTCTTTCGCCGGAATAGATGCCTATTGTTGGCTGATTAGCAGAGCTGCAAGACTCCATTAAGCAAAGGGTGTTGGAGACATTTCTCTTAATTAACACTTCCGTATCAACAAGAATATCACCTATTTCTGGAGTAGCTGTGTCAGCCATTAAGCCATCGTGCATTCCTGTAAAGGGAGTAATCGTTCCTGTCGCAGTAATATCCCCGTTAATATACAGGTCGCCCGTTGTTCTTAGTGCGTAGGTTGAGTCACAGACGTAAGCAATATTTTGCGGGGATGCGTTATCAGCCGCAAGAATTGCTCTAGTATTGTTACATAAGCCCACTTGCGACCTGTGGGTAGTTGATCCTAATGCCAGAGAGTTTGCCCAATAAGCGGCGTAAGAGTTAGTACCGTTATAGGCTTGTTGCCCTACTACAGCTATTGAGTTATCAGCGTTAGCTAGCCCTGCCACCCCAAATCCATACGCCACTCCTGCCCGCAAAATTCCCGCGCCAGTAAATCCCGCCACGCTAGTGCTAGTGCCAAACTCAAATTTAAAATTATTACTGCTACCGCCACCAAACTCCTTGCTAGTATTTGAAATCAGCTTGTTGATGGACAGTGAGTCAGCCGCGATCTCTGTAGCTGATATTGCTCCCGCAGCTATCTGGCCCGCTGTTATGGTGTTAGCTAGTATCTTGTTCGCCGTGATTGTACCTGTGGCTATTTCGTTTGCTGTAATAGTTCCCGCCGCAATCTTAGCCGCGGTAATAGTGTTAGCTGCTATTTCATTAGCGGTTACTGCTAAAGCGCCTATCTTGCCTGCAATCACTGCTCCGGCCTGTATCTTGGCTGAAGTTATAGCGTTAGTGCCTACCTTGGTTTCAGTAATTGCTGAAGCCTGTATAGCTGCGCTTTGTATAGCATTAACCGCAACTTGTCCGGCGGCTAACTGACCTGTAAGTCCAGAGAAATCACTAACTCCCGTAGCACTTACATATTGAGAGCCATCCCAACGGTAAAGCAGATTGTCTGTAGTGTTATAAATTGTCTCTGTTGATTTCGTGCTAGGGACTGAGGTGACTATACCTACAGGCTCAATGCTAGAGGCAAATTTAGCTATGGTGACAGAGCCATCTGCTACTTCCCCGCTCACGACCGTCGCATTAGTCGAGGCGCTTGCCGAGAATCCTGAATAATTGCCAGAATAATCCACCGCTTTTAACCAATAGAAATAAGTAGTGTTGGCCGTAATATTCTGATCAACAAACGATTCGCCAGTTATGCTGGCTATTTTGACTGCCGAGCCAGAGCTGTTCGAGGTGTAACGATAAACATCAGTAGACTTGTAATCCGTTGCCGTTGGGTTTACCCAGTCGAGTCTGATGTTCAACATTCCTTGAGTTAAGACAAAACCCGTTGGAGCGTTCGGAGCAGCGACATCACCCGTGATGGTATAAGTCGTGGTTGTCCATGCGCTGTAACTGCCCATTGAATTAATGGATCGAATACGAATAGTCACGCTCACACCAACCGCTACATTGAAAAACTCATATCGTGCAAGTCCAGTGATTATGCTTTCAAAAAACGAATCAGCCTGACTAGCCAACTTATATTGAATTTCAAAACTGTTGACCAATTTATCGTAAGGTCTAGTCCAAGTTATTAAGCCAGAAGGAATAACTGTGCCATCTACACCAAGAGTTGTGGTTTCAGTAATTGCAATATTTGAGACACCGCCGACAGTGAAAGGATCAGCGAGGCTGGTGTCAGGATATGTCTGTTGTACTGTTCCCACTTCCCACGTATAGATCGTGGAGTCATATTCTAAAAGAGCAATATCGACCGTCCCGTCATCATTTAATTGCATACCCATGACTTGAAATGGCTTGGCAGTCCATGCTGGTGTTGGGTGAGTAACTGTAATGACATCAGCTATTTCTAGCTGTAAAGCCTCGGATGTGACTTTGATTCCGCAAGTTATGCCATTTCTAGACCTGAGCAGTAAAACCCTTGCTAGATCGCGAGCTTGGTAATAGCTAGTAATTGTGTCTAGCTCGATTTCTTCCTGAAGTAATATTCCACCATCTGCCGCAAGATATGCCGTTTCCTCTGTAGACCCAGCAGCAGGCCAAATAGCCGTATCTGGTTGCCAGTTAGCGTCAGGATTAGGAAACTTCACAGTCACTCGGTTGTATTTATCGCTCTTGCTCTCGCCCTGAATTGATATGCCGCCAATGATATGGTCAGTTGTAAAGGCGAACTGACTAGCACTTGAACCGTCGATCTTTAAACGATACTCCCCTTGTGAGTAAGGCAAGAAACCTCGACAGCCCAAAAGCAAGATGTTGAGGTTATCGAACAGCGTCTTGGACGTATCAAGAACGGTATTGCAAGTAAAGAGTTTCCCCGTCACGCCTCCACTGTATTCCGTAACCGACTCATCGCAAGCTGTTGCAGCGACTCCAATCGCAGTATCGTCAACCGCGCTGGTGGCAAGCCCCTTGCCATATCTAGTATTGGTTAAATAATCCCGAATACAAAGAGCTGGATTATCCGACCACGCGGTTGTGGTAGTGCGTGGGTCATATAGCTTTTTGCCTTTCACCAAAGCAGTGACATCAGGCACACCAGCAAAAGCCTCTTCGTCCCACTTGAAGCGAAGACCAAGAAACGCCACGCCGCGTAATCTATGATCAGCCGTCCAGAACTCATTAACGCCACGCAAGAGCGCAGTGGTCGGCATTGTTTGAGCGTCACTGCCTAGATAAACATCATAGTCGATTAGACCGCTAAACTTAGCGTCAGTGACGGGAACATCATCAATCAGAAGCTCTGTGATGCTCTCGACTTCGCCTTCAGCTAATACGAGCGCCACATATAAATATTCATTCGTTGGTGAATTCTCAAACTCTGCATAGGCTTCCGTGTCTGCATCGTAGCCAGATTTCCACGTATAAGCGCCCGAAGAGGTTGTTCCGTCAGTGGAAACAAACACCCGAACACCGCCCACTCTGCGCTCGCCGTAAATTACAGGAATCTGCTCAATATTAGATTCCTTGTTAACTAGAACGCCGCGCTGATCATCGTTCGGACGTTTCGCTGCTTTTTGAGCTTTCTTTGCCGCTACATAAGAGGCTGCGCCAGTGAATAGGCTTGCAACGATTAAAAATGGAACCCAAAAACCCATCAGCTTTTACCCCATTTAATCTCTTTTGTGCTTTTAGCAGCAAAGCGAAAGCCTTCGTCGCCTGCAAAGAAAAGCTGTTGAGTATTATGATTTGTTTTTCTGCCCTTCGTGAGCTGGAAGTCTTTCCAGTGACTCGCGATCTCAACTTCGACAGTGCTTGTGTTGTCCGTGTCAGCTATGTTGTAAGCCGTGATTCGACCGTCAAATGTCAAAATCGGAGCGCCTATGATTGCATCTGAATTATCTAACACCGCTTTCCAGATTCTCGCTCTCACATCGATATAGTCATTCGATAAGAACAAAGCGACGAAAGTTTGGCTCACTCCTGAAAAGGTAATATTTAACGAGTTGACTTGAAGGTCAGATGTTTCGGAGACTTCATCAATCTCAAGAAGGTCGGAACTGCTCAGAAATGTCGTGCTAAGTGCTGAAACATTTCTGGCCCAATTGGTCATCTTGATAGGCGTGGAGAAATCCAACTGAACTAAAGTCGCCATATTCAGATTGTCGCTGTTCAAAGCAGCGATAGTTGCCGCATCTATTTGACGGGTCATATTGCCTCAATGAAATCGACTTCGTACTTATAATGCAGATCAGTAGATATTGCGTATTCTTGCACATCATTGGCAAGCCTTACGGTGAAAGCAATATTGTTGTGAGAGATGGCTGTATTATCGCCAACGGCGGTGATTAGTGCTGGCTGAAAACTTAGAGAACCAGTTCCTGACCTATCGGCTGTTGCCATATAGATTTTGTCGTGACCTGTGAACTTAATGACATCACCCGCTTTCAGAACGCCTGTAAAGCCGTCTACGGCAATTGATGTAGCACCTATACTACCAGCACCATTTGAGGTTATTGTTCCTGACACGCTCCCAGACGAGCTAGAAACTTCAGGCAGCACGATGGTAAAGGTATCAGCCATTCCTCTTTGAGCCATTAAAAATCCCATCACTGGAGCAAATTCAGCCCTAGTCATTGATGGATAAGCTGCTGAAAAACCAAATCTCTGACCCCCGATATTCCGCACCTGTATCCGACCGGATATGGTTTCTGATGACAGATTGAAAAACTGCCCTTGAAAGTTCAGAGAGCTAAAGACTGGTGTTGTGGGATATGAGCCGCTCATGCTAAAGATGTCCTGCCGCGATTGTTAATCGCTTGGTTGATTATATTCACAAGCTGACCTCTGCGCTTATACAGCAGCTCGTCAAATCCCTTGGTGTCATTAGCGTTAATATTGACGTTGACAGTCATTCCTGTTCCTTGACCCTTGGTATGGTCGATAACAGTCTCATTGGGGTGAAGGATAGCAGCGAAGCCGCCTTTGCCATCCATGCCGCCAGTTCGAGAACCCATGCCAGTGAATCCACCACCATCAAATGAGCCTTGAAAAGTTTGCGAACTGATCTTGGCAACATTAGCCATGCCCGCTGCCACAGTGGTTGCCGCCATAGCTATACCCACTGGCCCTGCATAAGTCGCTAGAGCAAGAGTTGCGCCCTGATAAGTATTCATAATTGCTTGAGCAATACGAACACCTTTGTCGATTTGGAATCCTTTCTTAGAGTGTGCTGCTAAGTCAGCGGTCTGTTTTGCAAAAGCATTAGTAATCGCGACTGCATCTTTCTCTTTCAGCATATTTTGCTGATGCTGCCCGAACGCTTGGATTCTCTGGAATTCTGTTAGCTTTCTTATACTGTTGCTAATGCCTGCATTAACTGAAATGACACCCTTGCCCATCTTGTCGTAGTCTGCAAGATACCGAGCAATAGCTTCAGACGGAAGTCCCTCGTCTCGCAATTCCCTGAAGGCAATACGCGCTTCAGCAGCGCCCACCACTATCCGCTTTGCAAAGTCTTCCAGTGGGTTATTCATCAGCGGAAGCTGTAGCACTCCAGCCATCGCATTATATGTAGCAGTAATTCCTGCCATCATAAGCCGCAGACCATTTACAATAAAATCGACTTGGGTCATAGCGACAGAGGAAAGAACATGAAAGGCTAGTTTGAGGTTATGAATAACATCCAAGACAAAACCAAAAGCACTCATCACTCCATGAGCCGCCCCGACTGCTCTCTTTTTAAATGTATCAGCTCCAAATCCAGCGTCACTGAATCCAGTGAAAAGACCCTCGATAGCAGGAAGAAGCTCGGAAACAAAAACAGTGGTTGAGGCAGAAGCAGCAAACTTCATTTTAGTGATGGCATCGTTCATCTCTTCAAAGCGAGCCGCTTCAAGATCAGTTAGAGTAAGACCTAAGTCTCTAGCCTCTTGCGCCATCTCTCGCAAGCCGGCAGAGCCTGCGCCTAAAGTGTTGACCAGCGCAACACCCTCTGAGTCGAACAGCTTCATCGACAGGCGAACTTTGTCAGCCTGACTATCTACGCCTTCAAAAGCGTCAGCAAGCGCCTCCATTTGCTTGTCGAGAGGCATCTTTTCTAGCTTAGCCGCGTTCAGACCCAGCTCTCGCAGTGCGCCTTTAGCTTCACCAAACCCACCAGCAGCCTCAGATACGCGGCGAGTCAACCGCTGCATCGCCATGTCCATCGTGTTGGCAGAAACGCCAGTCAGTTCTGCCGCGAATTGCAACTCTTGCAGTGTGGATACGGTCGTTCCTAACTTCCTTGCTGTTTTTGCAACTTTATCAATCTTTTCGGTTTGCTTAGATAACGCAAAACCCATGCCCGCAACAGCCGCCGCAGCCATTGCCGCTCCGCGAGCGACTGACTTAGCCATCTTCAGACTGGCTGAAGAGATTGATTTTAGGGATCGTGTGACTTTATTGAAAGCGGCTTGCGTGGTATTCACTGCCGAGATAACAATTTTAACTTTTTCGGTTGCCATTTTTCATCTCAATGTAGTGAATCCAGCCTTGATACTCGATGACTTCCATCTGCATTATCTCTGAGACTGTTTTGTGAAGAGTCTCGGCAAGATAATACGCGAACTGGAGGTCGCCATCGCTTGTTAGTTTTTTCCCACTTCCTCTTCAGTGGTTGTTCCGTCACTAATCACAGTGATTATGCGAGACAACACATCAGGATCGACAGAACGTAATAGCTCGTTCTTTTCAGACTTCCTGAAGACTGGATTTCCTTCCGCATCGATCAAGCGGTGAATCAATGTCATAACCATTGCTTCCGCGCTTTTCCCGTTA
>TARA_R110000824_G_scaffold244639_2_pt1 | contig 11504 bp, 11 predicted proteins | sample TARA_R110000824 | Tara Oceans TARA_R110000824 (sample SAMEA4397747) | marine metagenome | biome: Polar Biome; feature: [MES] marine water layer (ENVO:01000295) within the mesopelagic zone...; material: water (ENVO:00002006), including particulate matter (ENVO:01000060) such... | reverse complement strand
ATGACATTCGCGCTTTCATGGATATGCGACATCACTTCCTTGCTCGCGCGCGGCTCGCCATGGAAGGTCATGAACAGCAGACGCCAGGAATAGAAGGCCGTCAGCACTGCCGCCGCAACGCCCATCCAGAAGGCATACATGCCGACATTGCTGCCGGAGGCAAACGCCGCTTCAATAATTGCATCCTTCGAGAAGTAACCGGCAAACCAGGGAACCCCGGCAAGCGCCAGCGATCCGATCCACATCATCACATAGGTGATCTTGATATGCTTCCACAGCCCGCCCATGTTGCGCATGTCCTGCTCATCGGAAACCGCATGAATGACGGACCCCGCGCCGAGGAACAGCAGCGCCTTGAAGAAAGCATGGGTGAAAAGATGGAAGATGGCGACCGGATAAGCGCCAACGCCAATCGCAAAAAACATATAGCCGAGCTGTGAGCAGGTCGAATAGGCGATCACCCGCTTGATGTCATTCTGCACAAGACCGATGGTTGCGGCAAAGAAGGCAGTGGACGCGCCGATTACTGTCACGAACATCAATGCATCGGGCGAATATTCGAAAAGCGGGGAACAGCGGGCCACCATGAAGACACCCGCCGTCACCATCGTCGCCGCATGGATCAGCGCGGACACCGGTGTCGGGCCCTCCATGGCGTCCGGCAACCAGGTATGCAGCCCGAGCTGTGCCGATTTACCCATGGCGCCGATAAACAGCAGCAGGCAGAGCGTCGTCAGGATATCGACCTGATAACCAAGAAATTCAAAGCTCTGTCCAACCTGATCCGGCGCGGCGGCAAAAACCTCGTCAAAACTGACGGAGTTGAAAACGAAATAGATCCCCATGATACCGAGCGCAAAGCCGAAGTCGCCCACGCGGTTGACAACAAAGGCCTTGATCGCCGCTGCGTTAGCCGTTGGTTTCTTGTACCAGAAACCGATCAGCAGATAACTGGCAAGGCCGACCCCTTCCCAGCCAAAATAGAGCTGGACGAAGTTATCAGAGGTGACCAGCATCAGCATCGCAAAGGTGAAGAGCGACAGATAGGACATAAACCGCGGCTTGTGCGGATCATGGGACATATAGCCGATAGAATAGACATGAACGACGGCAGACACCGTGTTCACCACAACAAGCATTACCGCCGTCAGGCTGTCGATCCGGAGCGCCCAGGACACATCGAAATCACCGGAATCGATCCAGGTCAGCAATTCCACGACTTCCGTCGTCTGTTGAAACGCAATCTGGTACAGCGAAATCCAGGAGAGAATGGCGGCGATTATCACCGCGCCGCTCGTAACCAGCTGGCTTCCCCGATCGCCGATGGAGCGCCCAAACAGGCCGGCAATCAGCGCCGCGAGCAATGGCAGAAAAACAATGAGGACGTACATCATGATACTGTCTTAACCCTTCATGTGATGAATGTCCTCAACCGCAATCGTGCCACGGTTTCGGAAGTATACGACGAGAATGGCAAGCCCGATGGCCGCCTCACCGGCCGCCACCGTCAGGATGAACAGCGCGAAGACCTGCCCGACAAGATTGTCCAGATAGGCGGAAAAGGCGACGAGGTTAATATTGACGGCGAGCAGCATCAGCTCCACCGACATCAGGATCACGATGACATTCTTCCGGTTCAGGAAAATGCCGAAGATACCGAGGGTCAGCAAGATAGCGGACACTGTCAGGTAATGTGCAAGACCGATTTCCATGTTCCCCCCTACACGCCCTGTCCGGGCTCGACCTTGCGGACAGCCATTGACTCTTCCGGCCGACGATAAACCTGTTTCGCAATATTCTGCCGGCGCACTCCGGCGCGCTGACGATTGGTGAGGACAATCGCACCGATCATCGCCACTAGCAGGATCATGCCGGCAATCTGGAACAGATAGGCATATTTTGTATAGATCACATGTCCAAGCTGTTCCGTATTCGTTAGATCAGAGACAATCGGCGCCGTTTCCGCGCCGACCCTTATCGCATCGGGCGACAGGGCCCAGCCGCTGACCACCAGGATCAGCTCAATTAATAGAATCAAACCGACCAATCCCCCGATCGGCAGATACTGCAAAAAACCCTGGCGAAGTTCGGCAAAATTGATGTCCAGCATCATGACAACGAACAGGAACAGAACCGCAACCGCTCCGACATATACGACGACAAGGATCATCGCGAGGAATTCCGCCCCCAGCAGGACAAACAGCGCCGCCGAGTTAAAGAAGGCCAGGATCAGGTAAAGTACAGAATGCACGGGGTTTTTCGCCGAGATCACCATAAAGGCCGAGGCAATGGTCATCGCCGCAAAAAGATAGAAAGCAATCGTCGAGATAATCATCGCGCCCCTCTTCCCGTGAATATCAGTTCCGTTTTGCACATAGCTGTCACTTGTTACTTTCGATTATCTGTAGGGCGCGTCAGCGACCAGGTTCTGGGCAATTTCCTGCTCCCAGCGGTCCCCGTTATCGAGCAGTTTCTGCTTGTCGAAGAAGAGCTCTTCCCGGGTTTCGGTCGCGAACTCGAAGTTCGGTCCCTGCACAATGGCGTCCACCGGGCAAGCCTCCTGACAGAAACCGCAATAGATGCATTTGGTCATATCGATGTCATAGCGGGTGGTCCGCCGACTGCCATCGTCGCGCGGCTCAGACTCAATCGTGATCGCTAGCGCCGGACAGGCCGCCTCGCACAATTTGCAGGCGATACAGCGCTCTTCCCCGTTGGGATAGCGGCGCAGCACATGCTCCCCGCGAAACCGCGGGCTGAGCGGGCCCTTTTCATAGGGATAGTTGATGGTCGCTTTTGTCTTGAACATATAGCGGAAGGTCGTCGCCAGACCGGTGACGATTTCCGCCAACAGCAGACTGCGTGCCTGTTTATCGATAAAGCTCATATTCAAACAGCCTTTTCACTATCTCGTTTCACCTCCGCCCGTTCGGACGAAGGACATTCAATCATTCTTTCCTATGCCGGGATCATGTCGAAATAGACAAGGAAACCGGCCGTCAATATCACCCACAGCAGTGAGAAGGGTAAAAATACTTTCCATCCGAGCCGCATCAGCTGGTCATAGCGATAGCGCGGCAAGGTCGCGCGGACCCAGATAAAGACAAACAGCAACAGGGCGATCTTGATCCCGAACCAGATAATTCCCGGAATCCATGTGAAAATCGCCCAATCGGCCGGCGGCAGCCAGCCACCCAGGAACAGAACGGTGCAAATACCACTCATCAGGATCATATTCGCATACTCACCCAGGAAAAAGAGCGCAAACGCCATCGAGGAATATTCCGTCTGATACCCGGCGACCAGCTCCGCTTCTGCCTCCGGCAAGTCGAAGGGATGCCGGTTGGTTTCCGCAAGGATCGAGACGAAGAAAATGATGAACATCGGGAACAGCGGGATAAACCACCAGTTCAAGAGACCGAGGCTGCCCTTCTGCGAGAGGACAATGCCTGTCAGGTTCATCGTCCCGGCGCATAGCAGGACCGTCACGATCACAAAACCGATCGATACTTCATAGGAGACCATCTGCGCGGCCGAGCGCAAGGCGCCCAGAAAGGGATAGCGTGAGTTGGAAGCCCAGCCCGCCACAATGATTCCATAGACACCGAGCGAGGAAATCGCGAACAGATACAGCACGCCCACATTGATATTGGCCAGCACTATCCCTTCATCAAAGGGAATAACCGCCCAGGCAATCAGGCTCAGGATAAAGGTGAGCATCGGCGCCACAAGGAAGAGGACCTTGTTGGCGCCTGTCGGCACGACAGTTTCCTTAAAGAACAGCTTGGCGCCGTCAGCAAGCGGTTGCAGCAGGCCGAACGGTCCCACCACATTCGGCCCCTTGCGGAGTTGCATCACTGCCATGACTTTCCGCTCATACAGCGTCAGATAGGCCACCGCGACCAGCAGCGGCACCACGATCAGCAGTATCTGGCCAACAATAATCAGCGCGGGGAGCAGGTAAACATCCCAGAACTCAACCATTTGTGCCCGTCCCCTCAGTTTTTACTTTAGAAAAGGCCGCACTGCACTGGGCCATAATCCGGCTTGACCGCGAAATCGGATTTGTCAGGTAATAATCGGTGATCGGATTGACGAAAGCGCTGTCTTCTGTCGCGCCCTCTGCCCCGAAGTCCTCCCAGGGCGCCGGTGTCACCACATCGATATCGGCGAAATGCGGTGCCGCTTCCATCATCGCTGCCCGAAGTTCGGCCAGTGTGTTGTAAGGCAGGGTTTTGCCAAGCTTCTCCGAAAGCGCCCGGAGAATCGTCCAGTCCTCGCGCGCATCACCGGGAGGGAAAATCGCCCGCCGACCAAGTTGGGGCCGTCCTTCCGTATTGACCCATATGGCATCCTTCTCTGTATAGGCCGCGCCCGGCAGGATAACATCCGCGGCAGAGGCACCCGCATCACCATGACTGCCCTGATAAACCACAAAGCTGTTGCCGAGCTTTGAGGTGTCAATCTCGTCCGCGCCCAGCAGGAAGAGAACATCCAGCGATCCATCCAGCATATCCGATGCAGATTTGCCCCCCTCTCCCGGCAGAAGACCGAGATCAAGGCCACCAACACGGGCCGCCGCCGTATGGAGCACGTTGAAACCGTTCCAGTCATCGGAGAAAAGACCGAAGTCATCAGCGATCTTCTTGGCGAGAGCGAGTACCGCCGCCCCGTCAGATCTACTGAGCGCGCCCTGCCCGACGATGATCATCGGACGTTTTGCCTTTTTCAGAGTTTTAGCAAAAGAATGCTTGCCCGAGGCAACATCTGCCAATGTCGCGGGACCGGCGCCCAGATATTCATGCCCATAACCGAGATCACGCTGTTCACCCAACAGCGCGATCGGAAAGTTCCCCATCTTCCAGCGTTTACGGATGCGAGCATTGATCAGGGCCGCCTCATGACGCGGGTTGCTGCCGACAATCAGCAAGGCGTCCGCCTCTTCAATCCCGGCAATCGTGCTGTTGAAAAGATATCCGCTGCGAACAGCGGGAAGTGCGGCACCGTCCTGACGGCAGTCAATATTCGGGGAGCCGAGAAGATCCATGAGATCTTTCAGCGCCTTCATGCTTTCCGTACAGACAAGATCACCCGCAATCGCACCGATTTTCGTGCCGTCAAGGCCATCCAGCTTGGCGGCAATTGTCTCAAATGCCTCACTCCAGCTCGCCGGTTGCAGCTTGCCGTCCTTGCGGACATAGGGCGTATCCAGCCGCTGTGTCTTCAATCCGTCATAGGAAAAACGGGACCGGTCCGAGAGCCATTCCTCATTCACGTCTTCATGAAGACGCGGGAGAATGCGCATGACTTCCTTGCCGCGGCTGTCGACGCGGATATTCGCTCCGACAGCGTCCAGCGCGTCAATGCTCTCAGTCTTGGAGAGTTCCCAGGGGCGGGCCGCAAAGGCATAGGGTTTCGATGTCAGGGCGCCGACCGGGCACAGATCGATGATATTACCGGATAACTCACTATCCAGCGCCTGCTCCAGGTAGGTCGCAATTTCCATATTCTCGCCACGGTTAATCGCCCCGAGATCTTCGACCCCAGCCACTTCCGTCGCGAAGCGGACACAGCGCGTGCAATGAATGCAGCGGGTCATGGTCGTCTTGATCAGCGGTCCCATATTCTTCTCGGCAACCGCGCGCTTCATCTCATGATAGCGGCTGTTACCGGAGCCATAGGCCATTGACTGATCCTGCAAGTCGCATTCACCGCCCTGGTCACAAATCGGGCAATCCAGCGGGTGATTGATCAGAAGGAACTCCATAGCCCCTTCCCGGCCTTCCTTCACTTTCTGGGTATTGGTATGAATCACCATGCCATCACCGGCGGGCATGGCGCAGGAGGCGATAAGCTTCGGCGCCTTCTCCATCTCCACCAGGCACATGCGGCAGTTCCCGGCGATCGATAGCCGTTCGTGATAGCAAAAGCGCGGGATTTCCGCGCCCGCTTCCTCACAGGCCTGAAGGACCGTGGTTCCCGGCTCGACTGTTACTTCTATACCATCTACTGTAAGTGTCGGCATTCTTCACTCCCCACGTACGGCCTCAGGCCGCCCGCGCAGCCTTCCGTGATTTGATACGTTCCTCGATGACCGGGCGGAAATGCCGCACCAGCCCCTGAATCGGCCATGCCGCCGCGTCACCAAGGGCGCAGATGGTATGGCCTTCAATCCGTTTTGATACATTGATCAGCATGTCGATTTCCTCAACCTCCGCATCTCCGGAGACGAGACGCTGCATCACCCGCCACATCCAGCCGGTACCCTCACGGCACGGTGTGCACTGGCCGCAGCTCTCATGCTTATAGAAATGCGACAGACGCTCAATCGCGCGGATCACATCCGTAGATTTATCCATGACGATAACGGCCGCCGTCCCGAGACCGCTCTGCGCGTCGCGCAGGCTGTCAAAATCCATCAGCATCGTATCGCAGATTTCCTTGGGCAGCAGGGGAACCGAGGATCCCCCCGGAATAATGGCCAGCAGGTTATCCCAGCCGCCACGGACACCGCCCGCATGCTTCTCGATCAGTTCCTTCAGCGGAATGCCCATTTCCTCTTCGACATTGCAGGGCTTGTTGACATGCCCCGAAATACAGAAAAGCTTGGTCCCGGTGTTGTTTGGGCGGCCAAGACCGGAGAACCAGCCCTCCCCGCGCCGGAGGATTTCCGGTGCAACCGCGATGCTTTCAACGTTATTGACCGTCGACGGACAGCCCCAGACGCCAACGTTGGCCGGAAACGGCGGTTTCAGGCGCGGCTGACCCTTGTTGCCCTCAAGGCTTTCAATCAGCGCTGTCTCTTCACCACAGATATAGGCTCCGGCTCCGCGATGCAGATAAATATCGAAATCATAGCCCGACCCCGAAGCATTCTTGCCGATCAGACCATCTTCATAGGCTTCCTGAATGGCAATTTCGAGATTGATGGCTTCCTGCACGAACTCGCCGCGAATATAGATATAGGCAGCAACGGCTCGCATGGCGAAACCGGCCACCAGGCAGCCTTCCAGAAGGCGATGCGGATCGAACCGCATAATTTCCCGGTCCTTGCAGGTGCCGGGCTCGGATTCGTCGGCATTGACCACGAGGTAGCTCGGACGACCATCCGATTCTTTCGGCATGAAGGACCATTTCAGTCCTGTCGGAAACCCGGCGCCCCCGCGACCGCGCAGGCCGCTTTCCTTCATGGCATCGATAATTCCGTCCTGCCCCATCTCGATTAGGGCCTTGGTATTGTCCCAGATGCCCCGGGATTTCGCCCCGGCAAGCTTCCAGTCATGGATGCCGTAAAGGTTGGTGAAAATCCTGTCTTTATCTTTCAGCATCAGGCGTCCCCCGTCTTTTCCAGCAATGTTTTCGGGCCACCTTCCGGCGCGGAATTGATCCGGTCTATCTGCGGTCCCTTCGGCGCCTCTTCCCCCCTGGCAAGCTTGTCGAGAACAGCCTCGAAATTCTCGGCGTTCAGGTCTTCGTAGAAATCATCATTGATCTGCACGACCGGCGCGTTGACACAGGCACCAAGGCATTCGACCTCAAGAAGGCTGAACATGCCATCTTCCGTCGTCTCGCCGCTGCTGATACCAAGCTTGTTCCTGCAAACTGCCTCCAGGTCATCGCTGCCGCGCAGCCAGCACGGGGTCGTCCGGCAAAGCTGCAGGAAATATTTCCCGACCGGTTTGAGATTATACATGGTGTAGAAGGTCGCGACCTCCAGCACCCGCATATAGGGGACATCCAGAAACTCGCCGACATATTCCAGCGCTTCCTTGGGGAGCCAGTTTTCGTTCTGGCGCTGCGCCAGATCAAGCAGCGGCATCACCGCGCTCTGCTGGCGTCCCTTCGGATACCTGGCGATAAAGACCTTCGCCTTTTTCACATTCTCGGGCGTGAACTCGAACGCCTTGCCCGTTTCAATGACCTGACTCACCGATCCACCTCACCAAATACGATATCCAAACTGCCCAGAATTGCTGACGCATCCGCCAGCATATGCCCCTTGGTCAGGAAATCCATTCCTTGCAGATGAGCAAATCCGGGCGCCCTGATCTTGCAGCGATAGGGCTTGCTCGATCCATCCGATACCAGATAGACACCAAATTCCCCTTTGGGCGCTTCCACCGCCGTATAGGTCTCCCCTTCCGGCACCTTGACCCCTTCGGTATAATGCTTGAAGTGATTGATCAAGGCCTCCATGGAGGTTTTCATGTTTGCGCGGCGCGGCGGGGCCACCTTCGGGTCCGTCGACATTACCGGTCCCGGCTTCATCTGATCCAGACATTGCTCCATAATTCGCAAGGACTGGCGCATTTCCTCCATCCGCATCAGATAGCGGTCAAAGCAATCCCCATTCAGGCCAACCGGAATATCAAAATCCATCTTGCCGTAAACATCATAGGGCTGGCTTTTGCGCAAATCCCATGCAAGACCGGTAGAGCGCAGCATGACACCGGAGAATCCCCAGGCCATCGCATCCTCTTGCGAGACAATGCCGATATCGACATTTCGCTGCTTGAAAATGCGGTTCTCAGTCAGCAAGGCCTCTATGTCATCAAGGACTGCCGGAAACTGCTTGATGAAGGCGCGAATGTCTTCTTCCAGCTTCTCAGTGATATCCTGATGGACGCCGCCCACGCGGAAATAGGCCGCATGCATGCGGGCACCGCTGGCCCGTTCATAGAACTCCATCAGCGTTTCCCGCTCGACAAAGCCCCAGAGCATCGGCGTTGTTGCGCCAACGTCCATGGCCTGCGCGCAAACGTTCATGATGTGATTAAGAACGCGGGAGATTTCCGAAAACAGGACGCGGATGTATTGTGCGCGGATCGGCACCTCGCACCCCAGCAACTTCTCCGCCGCCAGAACAAAGGCATGCTCCTGACTCATCGCCGCGACATAGTCGAGCCGGTCGAAATAGGGCATCGCCTGCATATAGGTCTTGTGCTCGATCAGTTTTTCCGTACCGCGATGCAAAAGCCCGATATGCGGATCGATGCGTTCGACCACCTCACCGTCCAGTTCCATCACCATGCGCAACACGCCATGGGCGGCCGGATGCTGGGGTCCGAAGTTCAGCGTGTAATTCTTGATCTGGATTTCAGCCATCAGCCCTGCCCTTCCGCTTTTTCATCGCCAGGCAATACATATTTGGCTCCTTCCCAGGGGCTTTCGAAATCGAACTTGCGGAATTCCTGTGTCAGGTTAACCGGCTCGTAAACAACCCGTTTCTCATCTTCACTGTAGCGCAACTCGACATATCCCGTCAGCGGGAAATCCTTACGCAACGGATGCCCTTCGAACCCATAGTCGGTCAGCATGCGGCGCAAATCCGGATGCCCAGAGAACATGATGCCATACATGTCCCAGGCTTCCCGCTCGAACCAGTTGGCGGCCGGGAACAGCCCGACGACCGACGGAACCGGCGTCCGGGCATCTGTTCGTGCCTTCACGATGATCCGCTGATTATGACGGAGGCTGAGCAGGTTATAGACGACATCAAAACGCTTGGCGCGCGTCGGATAGTCGACACCGCAAACGTCGCATAAAACCTCAAATTTGCAATTTGAATCGTTGCGGAGGAATTCGAGCACCTTGTCAACCGATTCCGCCCGCACATCGACGATCAACTCATCAAAGGCAACCTTTGTAGAGATCACGTCGGCGGAATTTTCGGCCGTGATTAACTCGCCCAGCTCTTCAAGCGCTTCATTCATGTTACTGACGATCCCTTCCGCTTAGCGCAAAAATGTTCCGGTGCGACGAATTTTCTTCTGCAACTGAAACACGCCGTAAATCAACGCCTCAGCTGTTGGCGGACAGCCAGGCACATAAATATCGACCGGGACGATCCGGTCGCATCCGCGGACAACGGAATAGGAATAGTGATAATAGCCGCCGCCATTGGCGCAGGACCCCATGGAAATCACATAGCGCGGCTCCGCCATCTGGTCATAAACCTTGCGGAGTGCCGGCGCCATTTTGTTGGTGAGGGTTCCTGCAACAATCATCACATCGGACTGGCGGGGCGACCCGCGCGGGACAACGCCCAGACGTTCCATGTCATAACGAGGCTGCCAGGCATGCATCATTTCCACCGCACAACAGGCAAGGCCGAAGGTCATCGGCCACAGCGACCCGGTCCGGGCCCAGTTCGCCAGCTTATCGACCTGCGTTACGACAAACCCCTTGTCGTCAAGCTCGTTGCCGATATCGCGGAAAAAAGCGTCTTGATCCTGTGCGCCGGGACGAGGTTCCACACCGACCGGTTCAGAACTTACTCCCATTCCAGAGCTCCCTTCTTCCATTCATAAATAAAGCCGATTGTCAGGATTCCGAGGAACACTATCATGGACCAGAAACCATACAACCCCACCCCGCCAAGTGAAATCGACCAGGGGAACAAGAACGCCACCTCCAGGTCGAAAATGATGAACAGGATGGCGACCAGGTAAAATCGGACGTCAAACTGATTGCGGGCATCGTCGAAGGGCTCAAACCCACATTCATAGGGAGAGAGTTTCTCGGCATCAGGATGCTGCGCTGCCACAATTATCGAGGCAACCACGATAACCGCTGACAACCCGACCGCAAGCCCCAGAAAAATCAGGATGGGTAAATATTCTATAAGCAAGGCTTCCATAATATTACATTCCGCCACTCCGGAGCAGGCCTTGATTGGCCCGGTGGGTGGCAATCCCTCCTACCAAATACATACAGCATTATAGTGTCGGGTTATAAGGAAGAAAACCGATTTAGCAACAAAATTCCGCCATAATTTAAAATGCCGAACGGCAACGGGAACGCCCGTGAATAATTTGCGCAGACCAGTTGCAAACAATTATCATTTGGAAGAAATGGCGGGAGTGACGGGGCTCGAACCCGCGACCTCCGGCGTGACAGGCCGGCGCTCTAACCAACTGAGCTACACCCCCGCAGGGACGCTGTTTTGTATTGGACCCAAACGGCCCTGTCAAGCAGCATAAACAGTTTTTTGGAATAAATTTTCAAGCACGGTTGATGCCTTGAAAAACACCCGAGTTTTCAAAATAACGGCGCGCGCCACTCACATGAATCGCACGCTCTTTCACCCGAAATAATCCAGCCCTCAGGGAAATCAATCCACTGTTTAAGGAAACCACGATCAAAGCAACAGCCCATACCGACGTCAGTTCGATGCCGCGTTACAGGGATGTATTTTCGGGAAAATGGTGGGTGATGAGAGATTCGAACTCCCGACCCTCTCGGTGTAAACGAGATGCTCTAACCAGCTGAGCTAATCACCCATATTCAAGCGAGCCCGTGTATATCAATCAACACCGGCCATGGGAAGCAAAAAAGACGAAGCCAGACCCAAAAAATTGGATCTGGCTTCCGTATTTCGCCGTAACCGCTTGTGTTACTTGTTAACCGAGTCCTTCAAGGCTTTGCCGGCTTTGAATTTCGGCTGTTTGGAAGCCGGAATCTTGATGGTTTCACCGGTGCGAGGATTGCGGCCTTCGGAGGCT
>TARA_R110000824_G_scaffold7514_1_pt1 | contig 11505 bp, 12 predicted proteins | sample TARA_R110000824 | Tara Oceans TARA_R110000824 (sample SAMEA4397747) | marine metagenome | biome: Polar Biome; feature: [MES] marine water layer (ENVO:01000295) within the mesopelagic zone...; material: water (ENVO:00002006), including particulate matter (ENVO:01000060) such as...... | reverse complement strand
AAAAAACTCCCAACCATCACCTGCGGCACCATCGCCTACGCGCTCTATTGTATTCACCAGAGATGTAAAGTCCATATCTTCGTGAAACAGAGCAGATGTTCCAGTGCTACCAAGATCAACATCGGTGGCACCAGTAATGGCTTCGGTGGTTTGAACGCGAACGAATCCAATAAGATCGCCGGCACTGATATTGGCGATCGCTATTGTCTCAGTAGCGGCCCACGCGCCATTGTTGATTTTGGAAATATCAACAACGACACTATGGATTGCCGATACCGGGTGACTAAACGCAGCCGCGCCCGATACCATTTTGGGTGTAGTAGAACCCTTGGTCAAGTTATAGGTTGCCATGAGTCATGGACTCCTTTTTATGTTGTTTTAGGATTAACCTTGAACTGCGTACAGCAGACCAAGAGCTTCCGCCTTGAGTACGTCATGGCCGTAGACCTGGAGGCCGCGACACTTGTGCCCAGCTTGGAGTTCCGAGATCAGCAGCGCATTTTCAACAAACTGCGAAGCGAACGACAGCGCCTTCTTCTGGCCGAACATGATGTTCGTAACAGTGTCAGAACCATCGGTCGTGGTCGCGAGTTGGTTAGTACGGTACATGCTGAAGGAATGCAGACGACCAATGCGGTTGTTGCCGCGAATCATCGACTCACTGTCTCCGAGCATTTCTGCGTTCTTAGCGTCACTTGTACGAATCAGACGCGCCACCCACTGCGGGATGACAAGCCAGCGATCGTACTCCGGCACGTTCTGCTCTGCCAAAGTCTGCTCACACAAGGCGAGAGTATCGATGACATTGCCCTTGGTAAGGCGGAGCGGGGCGCCGGTTGATCCCAGGTTGATATTACCCGAACGAGAACCCGCCGTCGCACCCTGGTTAGAGGCGTGGGCGTTGGGATACTCATCGGTCAGAACACCACTGTCAATCGCAACTTCAAGGTCTAGCGCAGCCGCCTGCGTCCAGTTCTCCATGAAGTCCAGGTCGCTCTGGAAGCGATCGACGTCATCAACGAGGAAGTTCCAGTACTTCGCCTTGTCGATGGTCAAGGTCACGTTCTGCGGATCGGGAGTCTGCGTCTGGAGGACGCCGCCCTTCTCGTAGTCGTGGATGGTGATAGACGGCGTCGTGCGGATGTTGACTTTGTCGCCAAACCGCTTGACGTCTTCTTCGTAGTCGGTATTCGCTATGGCACCGAAAACTGTGGCGTCGTAAAACTTCACCAACAGGTTTGTGGACCATACATTATTGGGTACAAGCGTACCGCTCAGTTGGGGAAAACCCCCTGCTGCGGTGATAGCCATGTCATTGGTTCCTTATTATAATGGTCAAGCTGTTAAGCCTGGGCCATTGGTTGGTTGCGTTGTGCATTCATCAAGAATTCATACTCCGCCTTACCCTCTTCCGTCTGTGCGTAGGTGCCGCCGCGGGAAACTTCCGTGCGGTAATTGTCCCACCGTTGGGCGAGGTCATCGGGTTGGAGATGAACATCCGATTGGATGTGGTCTTGACGTTGCCCGTTCGGGCCTGGGTAAACTTGCGACTGCAAGTTGGTTTCATTGCCTTGCGTGGTTCTCCACACATCGACATATTGCTTGAGCGTACTCGTATCGCCCTGAAGCGCCTGTTCCCATGCTTGCGAGACAAGTTGTCGCCGCATGGTTCCATTGCCGTCAACAGGGACATCGAGCCAATTCCCCCAGGCATTATCGATCTCGAAGAAGTCTTCACAGACATTCCGGCGAATATAGTCCTGCTTATCCGCCATCTGTATCTGATCAACAGTCTGCATCTGAGTATTCATCTGCGATTGCATGTCATAGACCTGCTGCCGAAGGGTAGAGATTTCCTCTTCCTTCTTTTGCATTTTGGCGTCAGTGAAGGCGCTTAACGCCCTTGGGTCAAATGCATCCGACCCATACTCTGCCGCAGTATCAGGGTCGAGGAAGTCCGAATAATTCGCTTCCTTCTCCTGACGTAACTGATCCAGCTCTGCTTTCTGCGTTTCGACAAGCTGCCGCAGGGGTTCAATTTGCCCCTTGACAGCCGATAACTCGTCACGCATCGGCATCATCTCCGTGTTGAACCGGCCAGCCGCAGACGACGCCTGGGACTGTAACCGTAAATTCTCTTCGCGGAGTTTGGCTAATTCAGTACTTTGATCGGGTCCAGCCGAAGTTATCCCCTGCTGCGCCGGCGTGGCTGCTGGCGAGGCGGGAGGATCGCTTGGAGTTGCAGGGGCGGGGTCTTGAGCCTGAGCTAGCTGCCTGTCTGCCTCTTCTTTCTGCCTTTTCAAAGCTGCGGGTAATTCTGCCATGACTTCTCCTTTGTTCCTACTGTCCTACCGGGGAGCGTAACGCCCTATCCGCTTGGGGCAGGTTATTTTTTGTTACAAACTGGAAGTCGATAAGTCATTCAACCAGGGTGACTGATCTGGGAGAACTCCTTTGTCAAGCCAGTTTCAAATTCCTTCAAGAGTGTTCTTAAGACCTGGGTCCGTCCCTGCATCCGAACTAAGTCTTCGGTATTAGTACACGAAACCATGTCATCAATGTTATCCTGTTCCGCCTCTTCCAGCCATTCAAGGAATTGTTGGAAATCTTGGCTCCGAACCAACCGTTCCCTGATGTCTGGATTAAGCATTATACGAGTGTCGCATCATTCCTACGGTCAATAAGCATGTGAAATCTCTTAACATTAAGTCCAGCGGAGACTGCGGCATGGGTCTTGGCGCACATGAGGATTCTTCCCGGCCCGTGTTCCGCAGTGAGTGTGTGAGCAGTTCCTGGAATCCCGTTGACCCAAGGCGTAACAGTGCCAGCACCGTCCCAGTGCATTCCGAGGCGAACCTCTGTATCTGCCGCGATAACGCCTGACCCAGCTTCCGTTGTTGTTTGAGTAGTTGTCTTTGACGTATGGAACTGGATCGCTGTCGTATCTGTTTCCCGAAAAACGAACAACGCCCCAGTATGGTTGGAATCCGGAATGCCGGTGTCTTCGATGAAGTCTTCACCTTCGTCGTCCGTCCAGCCAACTGCAAAAGATTCGGCACCAGCAGCCGCCTCTGGGACAACCACGAATTCAAGCCAGACAGGAATGCGCTTCCGAAAGGATATCGCACCTTCTTGACCTTCTTGAATGTACGCTTGGCGGTTGTCGATACCCACCACATATATCCGAACGCCGCCGCCAAAAAGCATCCCAGGCGTTGCCGCATCAACCATCGGTCCAATTGAAGAATCTTCATATCCGACCTCCCAGCCGGTTATGTTGCTGACAAGCGTCTGGCCTGAGCCGATATTGTTCGACTGCCGAACTGCCATTTGAACAAATCTTTCTTTCCATTGGATTACCTTATCCGGCGACGCAAATAACGGAGCGCCGCGCCAAAACCCATCCGAAGGGGTAACCATGTCTTCCACATAGGTTACCCCTGTTTCTAGCTCTCCGCGATATTGCATTATACGAGTGTCGGGTCATTCCTGCGGTCGATGATGACGTTCAATTCGCTGACCTCAAGATGGGCAGTAGTACCGTGATGGGCTATCGCGCAGAAGACGATATCCATCAAGCTGGATGCCGGAGTGAATGAAGCCGTTGCATACGGGCGCCCATTCATCCACGGCGTCAATGTGCCTTCGCCATCCCACTTGAAGCCAACCCGGAAGTCCGTAGTTGCTGTTGTAGTACCGAGATTGGAATTGGCTTGGACCGCTTCATTTGAGACATGAAACTGAACTTGACCAGTACTTGCTTCGTTGATGTGGAATAGAGCGCCATCGTGATCGCCTAGCACTGTCCCACCATCCGTAGCTAAGAAATCGGGTGGGACGGCGGTGCCAACGGCGGTGCCGCCATCTGTAACGCCCGCGGCAATCGACGCTAGAGACAAGTCTGATTGGACATTGAGAACAGTCTCAAACCAAACCGGAACCAAGTCCTTAAACTGGACAATAGAGCCTCTGCTGAAGATATACGTCTCGCCACCATCCAACGCAGTTGTCTTAATGCTCATGCCGCCACCGAGTTTACTCGCTGCTATGGCATTGGCCGGACTAGTTTCGGGAGTCCGGCGATCACCCCATACGCCGCCGTCGCCAATCGATGAAAAAAGGGCTGCGGTGAAATCCTCTTGGATGCGGATGACCTTGCCCGGTTCGGCGAAGAGCGGCGCGTCACGCCAGAACCCCTCGTTCGCGGTGATCATCTGCTCAAGGTAGATGTTATATGCTTTTGTTTCGATATCTGACTGCATTAGATGACTCCTTGCGCTTGTTGTGGTGTATTAGCTTGTGACGGTGCCCCTTCCTGTTGAGATTCGTCAACTTGGGCCATCATCATTTGTTGTTGAGCGATAAGTTCCTGTTCAAGCAACTCCTGCTCGTCGGGAATTACATCGGTAGTAAATTCAAGACCCTGGGACAGCGAACGCAGGATGTGCGCCCGCCCTTTCTTGCCCATGATCTCGAAATCAACTGGGTTGGCTGTGCGATCAGCAAATTCTTGCCGGCGCACTTGCAGATTGTCGCGGTTGATAAGTTCCAACGCCCCAATCGGCACAATCATAATGTCGCCCTTGATCTGTTGATCCGGGTTATGGAGCATGTTGAATTCAAAACACCGCATGACCATTTCTTGAATTACGTCCTGATCAATGTTGTGTATGGCTAGTTTTACGCCCCGCGCTGATGCGCCCAGGAGCATACTGAGGCCGGATGCGGTCTGTCCCGCACCGCCGATCTCAGAATTTCCCTGCACATATCGCGGAATCCCGCTTGCGTCATCGGCCTGTTCCTTGAAGTACTGGAACACGCCCATGAGCGAGTTGGCGTTGTTTGCGGGCTGGTAGAACTCAATTGGCTGGCGTCTCCCCGCGCTGGAAGAAAGTGGTCCTCCCCGAAGCATCCAAACACGGAAAGCCTGGTGATAGTTTATCTCCTGGCCCTCCGCAAGCTGCTCCTTGTCAACCATGATCTGCGGCCCTGCGCTGATAGCGAGGTTGTTCATCAGCGATCGACAAGTGGCGTTCACGATACCTTGGATATTGCTGATCCGATCGGGAACAGAAAATCCCCAGAAGCTACCGGGCTTCTTCTCATAGGATGTGGCGGAGTACGGACGGCGTCCGAGCGGATCGGGATTGAGTACGGCGCGTATGACAAAGTCATCGACCAACCACGCCTCAACCTCGTAAAGTTTGTTAGGATCGGCAATGCCCTTGCTCGACTTGCCCCACTTGACGATGTCTTCGCCGCGGGCTTGCCCGAAATATTTTAAGATTCTGATTTGACCATCGCCATCAGCCCCTTGCTGCTGGCCGCGGTCTTCAAGGTTCTCGCGCTCCTTCTGGTTCCCATCCATTCCCACGCCGCCAGTTTTTTGGCGACCTTGAAGGACGGCGTTGATCATGGGGGTATTGAACCCCTCGACCCCGCGCAGCTCCTGGAGGTATCCCATGTCCGAGGGAACAGAGTGGAAGAAGTAATTATGTTGGCAATGACTCATCGACGGCCCAGGAAAGAAGTCGTGCGGTGAGACTCGCTCGAACGTGAGGCGGATGACCTTTTCCACGATCGGCTGGTTGTCAACCCACTTCAAAGACTTGTGCGGCCTCAAGAACGGGCCGGCCATAATCGCAGTCGGGTAGGTCACAAAGTCATCGAGGAACTTGGCGAATTCTTCAGTCCAATCGCCTTCCTCCATCTGGTCAGTGATCACCAATTCCATGCGCCGAGCCTTCTCCCTGGCCTCGTTCTTCGTGTCTTCCTGTAGCTTTTCGGCGTAGCGCCCGCCCCATTCCTTGGCGTCGTCCTGGGGGTAATAGCCTTCCATGACCTCGTACATCACCGTCTGTACGATCTGTCCAATCGCAGCTTCGGGGAGGTCAGGCATGGTTGTGGGGCGTAGCGACCAAGTCTTTTGGCCGGTCGTCATCAAGACATCTGTCAACCAAGCAAGTAGGGCGCGGCATTTCTCACTGGTCAGCGGCATGAAATCCTTGGAGCCACCCACCCGATCAATCTCAGAGGAAGTGGTCGCGCCATATTCGCTGTTGCGCTGGCGGAGATTGTCATTCAGCACATCGCCGATCTCTTCCTTGGCGACCCGCGCTTTTTCCCACTTCTGCTTGAGGAAAGATGTGAGGTTCCCACCAAACGGATCGCCCTGGAGTTTATCGAACTCCTTGTCGATATCCCGCTGGACCTTGTCGAAAGCCTGTAGCTGCTTACCGACAGAGCCGGTCACGCCCGGAGTAGACATTCCTGAGCTACTTGGGGCAAAGCCTTCTGAGGGAGATGGGTTGATCGCTTGTACTGCCATTCAATCCTTCACTGAAAAACGCCATAATTTCGCACGATCAAGTAATTTGGAACAACCATTCCATAAATGCAAGTCCATTTCTACAATAATCAATATTGGAACAATCGTTCTAAAAATAAACAAAAAAAATGCCGGGGGGGAAGGAGGTGGCTTTCCCCCCCAGCGACCCACCATCGGCCAGGAGGATGGCCGTAGGAGAATTCTACAGTAGTCTATAACAAAATTTTTTCAAGGATAATTATAAAAACTATTTTAAGGTGTATATTCTTATCCCAGAATGAATAACACTCCAAAATCAAATTTCTTCCAGCGTGACACGCCCAAACCCACCACGCGCCGGCGGATAGTCGATGACGAGGGTCGCGGGTGGCTGCACATGTATGGCGACGGCATTGAGAAGCCGCGCCCAGGTTCCCATTGGTGGGATGCGAAAAACGCCCAGTGGCAACCGATCCTGGAGAAATCGGACCTTGACAGGCCGATGGTCATCGGGTTCCTGTATGCGCTCCCGCTGAGAATGAGCCAAGCGAAGTTCAAGCAGCAGCTTGACCTGTTGCAGGAGGGTTGTTCGCGGAATATCGCCACGGAGGAAAAAGTCCAGCAGTTCATATACCTCGTCAAGAAGGCAAAGAAGTGGGCCGAGGGCCACCAGTACGAGCGCGGCTGGAAATTGATCTCCTTCAAATACGACGCTCTTGATGCCGACTGCCGGGAGAAAAAAAAGAATCCTACGACGCGAATTTCATGGGATCGGTCGCACGGATATCGATGCACAAGAATAGAAAATGTCAAGACATGGACGAAAAAATACAATCAAGCGGTTATCGTATGGGACGCTACCGATGGAAGACGGTTGCCTGGGAAGACGTATACCAGCATCTTCGATGGCCGACTCGTCAAGAGGAAAAACGATAGGGTGGCTGGACGCTACATACTCCATGCCGCCTGGAACGATTGGGAGGAGAGGAAAAAACCAACTCACGCAAGACTACAAGAACCCAGGCCGGAGGGGCTGGACGCCGTCAAGTGCGTCGTGTGCGGGAAGCGGGGATTGAAAATCAATCCTGAGAAGTGCAGGAAAGACGAATGCCCGCTCAAAGACAAGGACAGCAGGATACTGGAACTAATCAAGGTTGCAAGAGAGAGGAAGGAGGGCACATGAAGTTGGTCAGCTTATTCGATGGGATCGGGGGATTTGCTTTGGGCTTTTGTCGAGCCACAGGGCAAGACCCCAAAGATTTCCACTACTACGCCAGCGAGATCGAAAAATTCCCAATGGCCGCGACACGGAAGAACTTCCCAAAAGTGGAGGAGCTGGGTGATGTTAAGACTGTACAAGGCGAAAGATTGCGGGCAAGCGAGTTGGCGAGAAGCAACGGAGACATCCCCGATCAGAGCGATGACGCAACATGCGGACGGGGATATGATCATAACGACGGAGGAGAATGTGAAGGAAGAGACAATCGTATTCGACCCAAAACAAGTGACGAACAAGGACAACCGGAGCAACCCGCAACCGGGCGACCCGTGCCATTGCCTACACAAGGATGGGACAGCGACACTGATTTCATATGCTCATTTGGCTCACCCTGCCAGGATTTATCAGTCGCAGGTAAACAACAAGGACTCGATGGAGAACGGAGTGGCCTCTTCTATGAAGCAATTAGAGTTGTTCGAGAGCTCAGACCAAAATACTTTGTCTGGGAAAACGTGGCAGGGGCTTTCAGCTCAAATAACAGGGAAGATTTTGCATCAGTTATCCAAGCCATTGCCGACATCGGCTACGATTCGTGTTACACGGTCCTCGACGCCCAATGGTTCGGAGTGCCCCAGCGTAGACGCAGAATTTTTCTCGTCGGGGTCCGTGATGGAATCCCCGCCGGAACCGATCTTCTCGCGTTTAGCCGACGTGCTACTCCAGCATGTCGAGAGCAAATATCGCTTATCACCAAAAGCCGCGGCGGGAATTCTAAGGAGAGCGGAAAAGCGCGGCAAGAAACTCCCGACCATCCTCAAGAAAGCCCTGGAGGACGTAGCTTCGTTATCGACCGAGCAGCCTTCAACCAAGGAGAAAACGCCCTGTACGAGCCTCGCATCGAAGAAGGAGATGTGATGTCCTCGCTGATGTCCAGGGGGCCACACGCAGTCGGGCAGAATCCCGATCCGGTAGCTATGGAAGCGGGGCAAAGCGTTGCCGGAACCCTTACTTCTGGCGGGGCAAATGCTGGCAATCGAAGCGATATAGGGAACTGCGGCGCATTGCCCTTGGAGAATCCCGATCCGGTAGCCTTCGATGGCTATAACCAGACAGTAGATGATACGACACAGTCCTGCCGTGCCTCGCGGTCAGATGCCGACCATGTCGGGATGGTCGCCTATAACGATCCGGTCATCATGCGGCCCTGCTACGTTCGCAATGGCCGAGGGGCGCCCGAAGTTGGTGGCGTTTGCCCACCAATCCACGCCGAGGGTGGTACAACCAGCGATATGCGCCCCGTCGTAGCCTATGACATTCAGACCAATGACGGCGGGCAGCACAAGAGGAAAGACCGGCCCGAAGGCGGAATGTACGTCAACGAGACTGACACATCACTAACTATCGGAAGCCCTGACCAGACAAGGATCGTGGCAACCATCATGGCGCACGGACAGCCCAACGCAGAGATAAGCCGAGAGGCGTGTCCGACCTTGAATTGTAACCACGAACAGCCGATTGCGACCATCACACACGCCGCTCCGGTGGCCCCCATCATCCGCCGGCTTACACCCGTTGAATGCCTACATTTACAAGGGTTCCCAAGCGATTACTTCGATGATGTCCCAGGATACTCCGACACGCAAGCCTACAAGGCAATCGGTAATTCCATAGCCGTACCATGTGTGGAATGGATATTCCGCCGGATATTAGAGTTCGATAATGACCATGCAGGATGACAATCCCATGAAAATCACACATCCAGCCGACATACAAAAACAAAAAAGAGAGGACGAGTATGACGGAGGAACTGAAACTCAAGATTGAATCGTGTATCAAGAGGCATGAATTAGACGAAGATTGGCCCTGGAGCAACAGCCGCATAGGAAAGTATATCAAGCACAAGGGCGCCCACGTCCGTGCTGCGGAGGTTGCCAAGGTGACGGATGCGATGAACTTGGTAACCGCCCTGGGGGTGCCGGCGAAAAAAACCAGTAAACCCGGCTTGACCAAGCGCGAGTTCATGGAGGAGTTCGACCCGTACACCAAGACTATTCGGGATATCCGGCGCGGGATGAAGAAGTTCATCGAGGAAAACCGCTACATCAAAGACCATGAGTTCAGAAAACTCTGCGGCGTCAGCGATCATCGGATGTGGCGGGAGATCGCCATTGACCCCGATGAAGGGTTCACTCCATACCAGTTCCTCTACGGCGAAAACAGATGGTGGACGGCAAAAGAGTCCGCAGCCGAGATGGTCGCCTCAAATAATAAAGCCAAGGCCGTCGAATGAACAACGACAAGCCAGGAATGAGCCGCGACGAGATGGAAGAGATGGTCGATCCGTCACCCAAAACCGTGTCGCTCCAGCAGCAGCTTCGGGACGCATTGACCGACGTCAAGAGACTGAAAACCCAGATCGGCAGCGATCTCGCGCTGTTTGATTACATCAAGGACTCCATCGAACCGCTCAAGGCGTATCCCAGGGCACCCATCACCAAGCCGAAAACGACCAAGAAGATGCTGCGCCCGTCTTTGATCATCACCGACGCGCACTGCGAAGAGGTCGTGGACGCAGAACAGATGGAGGGGATGGCGTCATATGATTGGGACACATTCCTCAGTCGGATGCACCGCACCACAGAACAGTGCTTTGAGTGGACCGAAATCATGCGCCACACCGCGCACGTCGAGGAACTTGATGTATGGTTACTTGGCGATTGGTTTATGGGCATGATCCACCCCGATGACACAGGCTGGGGTAGCTCAATGCCACTGCCATGCGCCCTGCCAGGGGCTGCACTGGTGCTGGGCGATGAGCTGATGCGCTTGGCCGCGCACTTCAAAAAGGTCAGGGTAACCGCAGTCGTCGGCAACCACGGCAGGACAACCCGAAAACCCTCACAGAAAATGACGGCGGATCGGAACTGGGATTTCAGCGTATACCTCATTGCCCAGGCATACACGCAGCGGGCGAAGAACATCGAATGGATAATCCCGCGCTCCAGGGTGCAGGTGATTGATATGCTCGGAAGCAAGGTCGCGTTGACGCACGGGGATATAAGTAGATCCACAGGAACTGTTCCGTATTTCGGGATAATTAACACGATGCGAAAACAGCATCAGTCCAGGCGGCGCACCGGCAAGGATTTCGACTACGCTTTCATGGGTCATTGGCACCATGAAGCACTGCTCGACGGAGAAATATTCATCTGCCCAGCCCTCATCGGCCCGTCACAGTACTCGCAGTACGAGATGCACAGCCGATCTCTCGCACAGCAGATGATGATCTTCTGGAGCGAGGAACATGGACCAATCACTCGATGCCCAATAAACCTATAAACAAAAATCAAGTACCATGAAGATAGAAGACTTCGACCAAAACCTCTTCGGAAGAAGAGTCTCCGTAACATGGCTGGATACTCAAGGCTTCATTAACGATGACCTCGCTGACGTAATACTCGCAGAATGCAAAAGCGAAGGTAGACTCCTGGGATTCGATGAAGAAAAAATCGTCCTCAGAACCGCACTATACACCGGAACATCAACTGGCGATTATACCGCAATCGCAGTCGGATGCGTAGTCGAAGTGAGCCTAATCTAATGGACAATAAAACCAATGGAAATAGACCAAAAACAGATAGAACAAATATTGCAATCAGCTACAGGAGCCGTAGCAACGCTATTCGTCATAGGATGTGCAATATTCCTGTTCAGACAAGTAATCGAAAATTATGTAGCGGGATGGATTTTCAAGCGCTCTACAGAACTCGCATACGACCAGCCTCTACTTATATCAGGTAGACCCGCCAGGATCGTCAGAATCGGTGTCCTATACTCAGTATTCTACCTCGCCGATAAAGGAACCAAGATGGTTATACCAAATAGAAAATTGGGCGACCTAACCATCGAATTGGATTTAGAAAAATATATTGAAAAAAAATGACCCGTATGCATAGATAGCTATATATATATGTATTGG
>TARA_R110000824_G_scaffold78944_1_pt1 | contig 11506 bp, 9 predicted proteins | sample TARA_R110000824 | Tara Oceans TARA_R110000824 (sample SAMEA4397747) | marine metagenome | biome: Polar Biome; feature: [MES] marine water layer (ENVO:01000295) within the mesopelagic zone...; material: water (ENVO:00002006), including particulate matter (ENVO:01000060) such as...... | reverse complement strand
ATCATCCCAGCCATACCTGCACCCAATACGCGACCCCCCATCCCTTCAGCTTGACCCATTACGCCCATTCCAGCCATACCTATACCCACTTTGGTCCCCCCCCAGATACCCTTTCCCGCTTTTCCGAGAAGGGCACCAGCTACATAGTTAGGAACAAATCCTCCTGCCGCACCATGCACAGTGGGATCTATACCGCTTCTTTGAGACCTCCTAATTCCCTGACTTAAGCCTGCGGGCTCATGAATGGTATTATAAACTCCAATACCGCCGGGATTTCCGGCTCCCCTTAAGGTGGGACTGCTTCCGACCCTTATGGCAGAAGCTGGAACTCCAGCCGACAGCTCTCGGCCTATCGCCGATGTTACCGGAGAAAAATTAGGAATAAACCCTAGAGCTTTTCCGCCACGACTCCCTTTTCCTCTTGCTCGAGGTTTATGTAGTATCTTAGAGCCTCCTTCCCCATCCATAAGCTCTTTCGCCATTTTGTTGGTCATACTAGATAAATTTCCTGATGACCGGGAAGCTTTGTAATCGGCTATTGAGTATTTTCCACCAAATATGCGATGAGTTTTTGCCGCTTCCTCTCCTCGAAGATCAAAATCTCCACTTAACTTTTCCTCCTCGGCCGCTTTCGAGTCCAAAGCTAAGTTCATTCCAACTTCGAAGCCTGCTCCAGCCGCCGCTGTCAAAGCTCCCTTAGCCCCCTTTGTGCTATCCAAAGCTGCCATAACTTCCCCCTTCTCGACCTTCCTAGCGGGAGGATCTATGGATTTGGCAAATCTAAGCACAACAGATGCCGCCGCTTTCTTCATCTCTTCTATAATATCCTTCGGGCCTCTGGGCATTTTCTCAGCCAAGAAATCGGGATCATAACTCCTTATTGGAACAGAACCTCGGAAATTACTATAGACTCCCGTTCCCTGTATAAACTTCCCCTGTCCAGAGTCAACTGGTAGCCCATCGGGTGTAAGCATGGATATACCTCCTTGCAAACCCCCCATAACAGAAAGGTCTCCCCCTTGTTTTAAAATGCTCGTTCGATTCTTACCTGTTAGCTTATTTCTTCCTGTACCACTTTTTGCCGGAGCGTAAATACCCCCTTCGAGTCTTTTCAGCCCCCCAACTGCCGCTCTTCCAAAATTAGGAACAAACCCAGCTGCGGCATAAGGATCGAAACCATGAGAAGCACCAAAAGCGGCCCTATACCCGGCCCCAGCAGGGCTCCCTTGTGGGGGCATGATGGCGGATTGGGACATCCCCGGGAAACGTTTAACCGTTTCCGCCGAATTATACATCATGGTTCCGGCACCCGGTTGGTTCATGGTCCTTATCGCTCCAGCTTGGTAACCACCCGCAGCTGCAGCTGACCTTTCTGCACCGGGACTCGCAAAGTTAGGAACAAACCCCCCGGCCCCACCCGGACGACCTCTACCAAAAGCTCCGCGCCCCGAATATTTAATACCCCCAGTATTTCCAACGCGAGCTCCTCCTGCATAAGCCGCTGCGGCTATACTCTTGGAAGCTGTAATAATTTGTTGCTGCTTGAGGGCTTGAGCTTCCATGGTTGCCAATATGCTTTCCTGAACCATTTTTAAACCCGTAGCCCCAGACTTCGTTTTTTCGTACAACCCCGGTTCTTTTTGAAGCGTTAACACAATGGCTTCTTCCAAAGCGGCTCGCTGTTTTGTGGCGGCGCTAATTCCTATAACATCTTTTAAAGCGCTGGTGGCATATTTACCCAATTGAAAGGCTAACTTTCCAAACACGGCTGTAACCATTATTAATCCCGGACCACCTATAAATTTACCCATTCCCTTTAGGATGTCTGACCCGAAACCTTTACCGAACTCTTCAAACTTACCCCCGTCACCAAAAGCGTCAATTATCGCGTTTACCGTTCCTAAGGTATTTTCAATAGCGGGACCAAACATTCCTCCCCCCAAAGCGGCTCCAGCCTGAGTAAGGTTAGCCAATGTTTTGTTAACCAAGGAATCTAAAGTCTGGTTTAATTTTTCATTCTTCTGGTAAGCTTCGTCAGTAGCCGAGTTTGCTGCCTGCAAGGATCCTGCGTATACTGAATTAGCCTGAGATAAATCAGCCATTGCAGCTTTTAAAATATTAACTTGGAACACTCCAGCAACCTGTTCTGATACCGAGGATTGTTGAGCTTTAGTTAATCCGTTGAAACTTTTAGCTAAGTTTTCTACTATCTTGATACCAGAAAGCATTTTGCCACCCATGTCCCTTGTGGCGACACCTATATTCTCCAACCTCTGTTGAACATCGCTACGTTGAATACGGGTAAAGATTGTCTTAAACGCGTTACCTATAACAGCGCCTCCACGAGCAGTTCTTTGTTGAACTGCTGTGGTTATTGCCATCAGTTCATTCATGCTTACTCCGGCCGAAACAGCCGAAGCACCCACACGCGAAATAGACTTCGCCAAATCCTCTGAACTAACAGCAAACTTGGCGTCCACCTTAGCCATACGATTGATTACTTCGGCCGAAGTAACACCCTCCTTATTAAAAGAGTTGACGGCGGCAGTAAGGGATTTAACAGCATCTGCCGCATTCATTCCGGTTAGACGTGTTAAAATAAGGGCGTCTTTTGTACGAAGAAGAGTTTTTTCTATTCCTAAACCTTGACGAGCCAACTCAATTCCCGCCTCGGAAACCACAGCGAAACTTTGGGCAGTTTCCTTTGCTACTTTGAACATCCCCTTCCCGAATCTCTCAAGTTCCTTGTTGGAAACCTGCATGACGACATTAACGTCCATCATAGCTTTCTCTACTTGAAGAGCACTTCTGACCATCGCCTTCAAAGCGCGGTCTATATTCATAATAAGACCAGCTGACGCACCAAAAGCAATAACACGCGCGTTGGAAGCTTCAAGAGATTTGGAGAATTCGTCTGCCTTAACGGTCGCCTTCGACAATCCCGTCCCCAAGGCTCTTACCTTATCGCTTCCCCCACCGGGACCCCCTCCTACCCCTTTAGCCAAAGTTTTACCTAAACGTTCAGCCTGTTTTTCAAGCCTAGCGATCTCTTTTGAAGCCCTCCGCGTGCTTAAATCTAATTCTATTGAGAGTTTGTCCCTAGCCATATTCCTAGGGGTAATTACACTAAATTTAGACTATACTCCGTGAAGTTTCATCATATCTTCCATAGTAAGCTTCCCTCCCTTTGCGGCGGCTTTTTTAGCTAAATTTATAGTTTCCTGAGGATTATCCAGACCGAGCCTCTGGAGGTCTTGTTTTGTGGCTCCCACAAGCGAAGAAGCTGTACCCTCCCCTTTATCGGTTTTATCTAACGCTTCTTTAGCGCTTTTGCTTGATTCGAACCATTCCACCAGCTTTTCGGGATCCGCACTAACCTCTTCCGGAGGTTTATTCTCTGAATTGTCCATCATGCTTTTGTAATACCGACCATACCCAAAAAGCTCGAGTTGATAAAAAGTTAGCTCCACCAAAGGCTTTCCAAAGAACACGTGAGCATTGTTTTCACACAAATAAAACATATTAGTGAAGAAGGATGACACTGATATTTTTTTGAGGGTGGTGGAAGAAAACTTTTCCGTGCCTTCGTTATATGTAGAAATTAACTCTGTTATTTTACTTTCACGCAATTCCTCGAACTCTTCCCGAGAGAACAGAAATTCTCCTTCGGAAGTCCGGAAAGCATTATACATATAATGCTCATTAATTCTTCTGGTGGCATAGGCTTCCGCCGTAAAACCAATAAGCCCTTCCTTCTCGAGCTCCATTTTAGATAATTCCAATTGATTCTTTTCAATTTCTCGATTCAATTGGTCGAGTTGAGCTTGAATAAAGGTTTTAGATTTTGAATTTTTTAAACCAATTATATAACTTCTGGTTTGTAAGATCTTTTTGTTTTTCTCTTCCGTCCATATTTTCTCCTCCAATAGGTAATCTATCTTTTCCTTTCGCGAGGGGAGACCGTTTTCTACAGCTTTGTTATAAAAAGCCCTGTTTCGTATATCTAATTCAGCGGAATCAAAATTATTAAAATGCTTTATCTTAACCTTACCGAAAGATGTTTCAGCGATTGTGTATCCACGCAATACCTCCGAAAAAACTACCTTTAATCCTCCACTTTCCAAAGCTATTCGTCTTTTGTTTCATCTACCTTATCAGCTTCTTCCTCCTCGTCGAGCTTTAAAGCGAGATCTATCATTGCTTGGAACTCATTCTGGGAGTTGGGTCGACCAACAAACCAAAAACTGACGTAATAGGCTATCTTGCGAGCCACGACTATCCTGAATATATCCTCTCCTTCTTCAATTTCGTCATATTGCTCCAACTTTTCTTTTATGGTTCCATCCCCGAAAAAAGGAACCTCATTTCCGTCAGTTTCACAATAGGCCAGATAAAGCATCCACCACAAAATAACCTTGTTGCGAGCGCGACTTTCCGCCGTCTCTTCGTAAAGGCCATCTTCTACAAGCTGCAGGTCTCTAAGAGCCCTTCTCGCGGGTTTAATTTCTCCCTCCAGCTCTTTAAGTCTCTTTTTCTGCGCGGCGGTTCTCTTTTTTTCGGTGACTTCCAAGAGTTTGGTCTGCTCTTTATGGAAGTCTTGAAGTTTTCCAATCGCCTGTTGATATTGCTGGTTTTCGTCGTCGCTTCGTGTCCCACCATCGTTATCAAACCTTTTTTCTAGCAAAGCGCGTGTTAAAAGTCCCGCTTTAATTCCTTCTGCCAGCCTGACTCCATAGTAAAGTTCTGCTTCGTCTGTCATCTCCCGGGTTGGGCGTCGTAAAAAGAACTTGTAGGGAACCTCCTTGGTCACTTCTTTCGCCGTAGTGACCTCTGTGCCGTCTTTTTTCTTCTCGACGCTCTCTTCTTTGACGACTTCCTCTTTATTTACGGTAAACTCGTATATTCGCTTCATTTTGGTTTATTATTGTTATATTCTATGAATTTTTCAAAGTATTCTTCGAGTTCTCGGATGGTATCATTGCCCAAATCGAGTATTCTTTTGCGAATTCTTTGGTGTGTCTCTTCGGGGATTTTTATACCCTCTGCTGAAAGGTCTTCCAGAATGAAGAAGAACTGTTTATATAGATTAGTTATCTTCCTTCGTGTTTGAAACGCGAAAAAATTATTGATAATATCCCTATCCTTACCTTCTTCCTTTGACATACCTTTTACCTTATATCCTACTATAAATTACACTATTTAAACAAAAAAAATCCCCCAAAGGGAGATTTTAATAAAAATATTTTTGATGATTTTACTCGGGTGTATATGGAGTAGCATTATCTGTATAATAGCCACTCATAAACACTCCAACAGCAGGCTGGTCCGGACCTCCAATTTGCGAGGTGAATGAATAACTTACTGTTTTGTTATCCCCCAATGAGGTGCTGTAAGACTGGTCATCCACTTTGAGCCCTCTAACTTCATAAGCCATAATGTATTGATTTTTTCCGCAGTTTTTGTCCTTCAGCATAACAGTGGCGTTATACTCGTCGTCACAATCAATTATATTAGCCACGTCTCCTGTTGCTAAATCAGTAACTATGGCATCAAAGTTAAAACTTGAAGTTATCGGAAAATCTACAGGTCTTGCGTAGGCAAATTTTGTTCCTATTTTTTGGAGAGGGGTTCGAGCCAAGTCAAAACTAATGTTATAGCTTTGAATTGGAGCGCTATTAATAACAATACCCCCTAAGTTGTTAGGATCATTTCCGTCAGATTTTTTCTTGAGGGTAATTGTAATATCTCCCGGTCTTAAAACGCTAATTGAACCACTAGCAGCAACACCGCTCACGGTTTGTTGGTTACTAGACGTTAAGCTAGATGGTGCGACGGGAAGTTTAACGGGAGCTACCTGTCGAACATCAGTTGGACTACCTAAGAAGTCTTCGCTTGTGTTACCTATATTTGGCTGCCATAAATTCAATTCTCCATCTGCGCTATCAACAGAAGGGTTAGACCCTGAAATGTAAGATACTACATCGTTAAACGTACCTGTAAAACCTAAACCAGAAGTAAAACCAGCAGCACCATCTCCCCCTAACTTAGCGTAAATACGTCTATCTCCCTTAACTGCTTCATTCTCCAAAGTTAAAGTAATTTTAGCGCTAGAGGTTCCATCTTGGTTGGTAAACGAGCTACCTGCAGGAATTGTATCTTGGATACCTGTACGATTATAAAATGAATTTGATGTTGTAGCTGGACCTATCCTAGGGTTAAAATTACCTGATTGAATTTCTACCCATTGGATAGGATTGGTAGCATTAGCTGTATAAGCTGTTTGGCTTGGTGCTCCAGTTACAGTGAATACTACTTCTCCTACTGTTTCGAAACCTGCGCCGTCAAAGTTTCCTACTTTAGCGGTAATTCCGGCTATCCCTACTGTTGGATATCCCCAGTAAGGACCAGTGTTAGCAGCGCCCGCTCCAGTAATCCCATCGTAAGAAGCTGTATATGGTGTATTTACCATATTCATGTTCTGCCCTTCAGCAGAGACCGAAACAGTAGGCAGACCCCCTACAGCTCCCTCTGTACTATAAGAGGTAATACTTGCGTTTCCAATACCAATAATACTTTCGTATTTGCCACTTTCAGTATTGTTTGCTACGTCAGCACCTTCTTTAGTAGTAAGAATAAAAATATTTTTTACTCCGTCATTAGTCTCCGAATTTATAAGACCAGAAATACAAGAAACAGGTGTTGAGGGTGTGTTATCTTGGTCTGCCCAAATATGAAACCCTAATTTTTTTTCATTACCAAAATTAGCTAAATAGTAGGAAGTATCAAAAGAAACTGTTGGTGTTTCAGTAATAATACGATCTACGGAAGCTAACTGCCCAAAACAGTTTACGTCTTGACGACTGATACTAAAACTATAGTTAGCATTTTGTATTCCATAAAGGGAAGCTACGTCAAAATCTCCTGTTTCAACTCCAGTTGCGTTTACGTCTTGAGAAACGTAAACTCCTTCACTCTGGTATATTACTCTATTCCTACTAGACATGTTAAACCTTTAAAATATCGCGAACTTAATTAGGTATTCTGAGTTGGACTTCCAATGTATCCACTCATAAATACGCCGACTCCCTTTTGCTCTGGACCTCCAATTTGACTACTAAAATCTAAAGTAACAGATTTATTATCTCCTATCGAGGAAGAAAAAGATTCACTATCAATCTTTAGTCCGCGAGCCACAAAACATACTATATCTCGATTCATGGGAGCATTGGTACTATCTGGGAAAGTACAACGTGGATCTTTCATTTTAATAACTGCATCATATTCATCATCACAGTTGATAATATCAGAGATTGTACCTGTTGTAAGATCAGCCAAAACAGCATTAATACTCAAACTAGATGTGATTGGAAAATCAACAGGACGAGCGAACGCAAATTTAGTACCGAGTCTTTGGATAGGCGATCTACTCAAATCAAAAGATAAAGTATAACCCTGAATATGAGCGTCAGCAATATCCGCACCTTGAATCAAATTGCTTGCTGTAGAGCTTGCGTTGAGTAAAGACTCTGTTAAAGCATCACTAGTTTTCTTAGCTAGAGTAAGGGTAATGTCGCCCGGACGCAAAGCGCTAATCGCGGCTGAATCACCAGCTCCCACAGCATTATTAGTTACCCCGGCATTTCCTGAGGCTACAGGTAAAACTACAAAAGCAGAACTCGTTAAATCAGTGTCAACACCAACCTTTGTCCCGTCGGTAGGATTAATAGCTGGATTAGCGCCAGTAATTCCTTGTATAATACCATTAGCTTGTGCACTAGGGGGGCTCCACCATCCAGCGTTATCATAAGCACCCTTACTTTCCTGACTAGCACCTCCTACACTATATCCGGAATAAGGCAAATTAACGAAATTCATGTTCATGCCTTCGACTGATATATTAGTCGTTGGGAGGCCTCCTACTGCCGCTTCAGTACTATAGCTAGAAAGAAATCCATTACCAATACCAATAATACTTTCGTATCTTCCTGAATCGGTAAGATTAACAGCATCCGCCCCTTCTTTTGTAGTTAGGATAAAATAATTTTTTTGATAAGCGGCGGTTTCTGCATTAATCAAGCCAGAAACACAAGAAACCATTTTACTAGCAGCGTTAGCGGTTCCACTAGGAGTTACCTCAAACCCTAAAAGGTTTTCGTTACTTAAGTTAGCCATTACATAAGACGTATCAAAGGAAACAGTAGGCGTCTCAGTAATAATCCGATCTATAGCGGCTAATTCACCAAACTGATTAACGTCTTGGCGAGATATACTAAAACTATAGTTTGCGCTTTGTACCCGGTCAAGGTTACGAACTCCGGTGGGGACCCCGTTCTGTTTAGACGTTAGATTGGCTCCGCTGTATGCCCCCTGCGTCACGTAAACTGCCTCACTTTGATATATAACTCGATTTCTAGCCATTTTAAGTCCTTTTTAAAATTCTTACTGTGAATTACAGTTTCTATTGTCGAAAGAGAACTAATTTCCTCATAATCGTGGAAATCTAATCTTACTAATCTCGAAATCAATTATAGTGGAATAGACATTAGGATTAAACTTTCTAACTTCATTTTCTAGAACGCGATCAAACCGTGAAACGTTGACTTCTTCCAAATAAAGTCCTTCGGATGAGCTTTTTGGGCCAGTAACTCCAGTATAGTTGTATTGAGTTCCGTCTTTGTAGTACCCAAACTGGTTAAAAGGCATTTCGTCAGCCGTAAAAAGAGAAATCATTTCGCGCGCTTGGTCTCTAAACAAGGATCCTATGGCATCTATTTCAAATTGGCTGTCTGCAATCACTATAGCACGAACATTCATGATAGTGTTGTCTTGTCCTCCAAAAGCGAACGGCTCGTTTGAGCTCCCGTCGTTCTTTAAGTAGACAACTGGGTAAGTTTTTGTGTCGGATTCAAGCCCGGTAGGTATGATATTGGAGATTTTATTACGATTTGTATACTGAGTTTGGAAAAGTATTTCGTCTTCGGTGCTGTTGGTCAAAAATACATTAAAATCCTTTATCGCGAAACTTCCTGTAACAGCCGGAGCTTGAGCACCAGACCAATAAGACCTTCCATTGTTGTAATCTATGGCGTATAAACCGGTCGACCCACCTTCTCCTACGTCTACTAGGCTGCCTCCCACATACAAACCGGTGGGAATGGTAGCTCCCGTAACAGAAGCGTCAGCCACTATTTGGGAATAGGTGCTAGCGTAGGTATCATATCCATAAAATTCATCAGAAACGCTGTAAAATTGACCAGTAGTATTTTGATAAGCTTCCCCTTTGGTTAAAAGCTTGTTATCAAACCATAACAGCATACTGGACATTACTTGGTTGTCGAATTGTGGCTTCATTTAAGTTCTTTGGTAAGCTTTTGTATAATAGGCGTAATATATGGTGTCCGACTAAAGTTTATAAATCCAATTTTTCGTTCCGATTGCAGCGCTACGCCCGATCTACTTCTTTCGGTGTCCTTGAAAATAGTATGAACAGCATTAGTTGTACCTTTTTCCACTCCTTTTACCCAACTTCGCGTAGTCCATTCCAATTCATTCTGGGTTACGTTATATATATCCGCAACCGAAGGGTAATTTATATCAAACTCCCAAAGAAGAGATTTTTTTGTCTGTTGTTTTAGTACTCCCTTTTTATTTTTAATCCCTATATTCTTTTCGAAAGCGTCCCTAACAATAGTTACCGGGTCATATCCACTATCAAAACCCAAAAAACCAAAAAAATTCCCTCTTCCACCCAATAAAGAGCTTCCCATTCCGCTCGGACCCCGCTCCAATTCCTGAGTCACGGGATGAGCATTTAATTCTTCGATAGCTTCCCTTTTTAATCTCTCCGCTTTCTTTTTGGCTGCTCCGTAAGCCAGTCCCTGAAGCTTTTTTGAATTGCCGACGGCTTTCCTAAAGATCTGCTCAACATTTAATCTTTTTTTTCTCGCCATTAAGTTGTTGCCTCCAAATAAAATACGTAATAAGTCTTACTTAAGAAATATCTAACCCCTTCAGAGCTAACAACGTTGAAAAGTTTACCCCCAATATCAATAGAGACCGTTCTTCCTTTTTCAATGTAATCTTTTGCGTCCTTTTCCACCTTAATTCTTACGTCTCCCTTTTCTATGTTCGCTTTAAGTTCGTCCTGATAATCCAAGGGTTGATTTTCTTTGTAATTGACTATGGCGTTAAAGCTCGAACTCACCGGGGTATAGGTGACAGTTTCTTTTGGGGCGCTATACCCAGCGTATATATTTTGAGAAGCTTTTAAAGTGACAGTTTTTGACGGTTCTTTATTGACGGTAATGGTAGTCTTAAAAGTATCGAAATGATCGCCTAAAGCTGTTTCGAATAGCGTTTGCGCTGATGTTGGAACCAAAGATGGCATTATACGTAATTAGGTGCTGTTCTGTTATATGGGTAACCGTCATAATTTATAGAATACTGGCCCACTACCGTATCATCACCAGCTACCTGAACCGGTGAAGCTTTTCTTAGTTTGTAAGCGTTAATTAAATCAGTTAATTCGGCGTACTCTTCTTTTTTCAAGGAAAGATAAGTTTTGCTCAATTCGTTTTTATTTATCTTTCTTACTCTGGAACCGTCAGACGCCACCTCAACAACAGGATCTGAGGACGCAGCACCAACCGTGCTCCTTATCTGTTGGTCGTAATAATGTACGATATACATTTTTTTCAAAATCGAAGCTTCTTCGGGTTGAATTGCGACAATAACAGGAGAAGACGACGTACCGCTGTCTCCGCTTACAGAAAGCCCCAATGCTCCTTCCCCCTCGTTGAAAGCTTGTGGCTCGTTATAGGCAGAAATAAAACTTCCGGAATATTCGTAAGCTGTAGGTCCCGTTTCGGTTATTTTAAAAGCGGTATTGATTCTATTATTCAACTCCCCTACGTTACTCCTAATCCAAAAAGAAATCGCTGGGATAGAAATCGTCGAAGGTTCTCCGAGTTCCCTGAAAATTTCATCTGCAATATCAACAATTTTCATATTTATAGAAATTACACTATTTTTTCCACTACAGGAGGCTTCATTTTATTTATTCTCTATTCATTAAGCGGTAGCCCACGTTACTGACGCCACTCCTGCGCCGTCTGTATAAGTTGATGACTTAAACCAATAACTACCATAACAAGTACCTCCAGACGTCTGCCCAATACCAACAACATAATTACCGTTGTTTTCTGTTGCAGTTACCGTTACATTTCCACCCGATTCATTAGCTAAAATCGTAGCTCCATAAATTTTTGAACCTGAACTCATATGTCCACCGAGCGTTACATGAAAGTTTAACCAAGCTCCACCACCATAAAACCCACAGTGAAATTCAGCAGTGCCATAAGCCATACCAGCAATTGTAAAAGTATAATCTTGATTATTGGCGAGACTCATAGCATGAGAATACTCAACGCCACGGTCGATTCTGATTTTGCCGCCAGATGCTATGTGTAATTTATCGACTGGCGCAGTAGTTCCTATACCGACTTTG
>TARA_R110000824_G_scaffold300225_1_pt1 | contig 11511 bp, 27 predicted proteins | sample TARA_R110000824 | Tara Oceans TARA_R110000824 (sample SAMEA4397747) | marine metagenome | biome: Polar Biome; feature: [MES] marine water layer (ENVO:01000295) within the mesopelagic zone...; material: water (ENVO:00002006), including particulate matter (ENVO:01000060) such... | reverse complement strand
CCGGAGATAAGGCTTTTACTGGCTCGGTCATCTCGTGCAATACAACAAAGCATGATCTTCGCCGCTGTATTTTCGAGGGAATGATGGACGGGCTGATTTTAATCGCCCCAACTCAGAAGATTGAGGAAGAGTACCGCTTCGTAGTAGTAGAAGGCAAGGTAATTACCGGCTCCATCTACAAAACTAGGAAGTGGGGACACCTTGAATTCGCAGAGAAAGAGATTAAGAAGGGTGCAGTGATGGAATACGCCCAAGACATCGTAGATAATCACTGGCAACCATGTAAAGCATACACAATGGACGTGTGTTTAGTGGGTGGGCACTTCAAAGTGCTGGAGCTAAACTCCTTTTCGCACGCTGGACTATATAAGAGCAACATTAAAAAGATTGTAGAGGCATTTAATTGAAATACCATCATTCCTTTCCAGAGCTTGGCATCGAAGGTAGAGTTACAGCAGCGGGAATAGCACGAAAACTGGACTATATTAATCTTCCAGAAGACCTAACCGGGAAAACGGTCCTGGATATTGGGGCTTGGGACGGCTACTACAGTTTTGAATGTGAAAAACGTGGGGCAACAGTCACAGCCCTAGAAAAAGAGCGGCGAACAGGCACCTTAACAGAGCTTAAGAAAAAGTTTAATTCCAAAATAGAGATTCTCTATATGGACGCCTACGATATTCCCACTCTAAACCGACAATGGGACCTAGTTTTATGCATGGGGGTGATTTATCACGTAGAAGACCCATTTAAGATGATCAATATTGTGCATGATGCTTCAAAAGAGAGCTGTATTATCGAATCGGCCCTACGCAATGTACCAGGAGAGCCGGTCATGTTCTTCTATAAGTTGGACAACAAGGACTATCCTATCAGCTGGTTACCAAATTCTTCTGCGGTAATTGCAATGATGGAATTTACGGGCTACGATGTCACACACTACATAGACAGACCAGAAGAAAAAACGCGAGGTGTATTTTGGGGACAGAAATCTCAGGACCAGTAATTTTTACCAAGACACAAAGGAAATGTTATGACTGGCTAATATCTCAGCCCACAGTTGACCTAGTAATACAGGTCGAGAAAAACGGAGACTGGGCAAGAGCGGTATTACACGGAGAGGAAGAGGTGATCCCAAACCCGATGGGATGGAGGAAAGAAGACTTTTATGAATGAGGATCAGTATTGGAAAGATTTTCTCTCTGGGAAAACTCTTACGAAATACAAAGTTAAGACTATTAAGAAATTTATGTTAGATAGATGGCAAATACAAGACCCATCTTTCTTTGCACGACAGAAAAAAGAAACGGAAGACACGAATGAATAAGAACCTAACAGACCTGACCGTAATTATTGATCGAAGCGGCTCAATGTACTCATGCAAAGATGAGGCAGAGGGTGGAGTCAATCAGCTAATCGACGATCAGAAGAAGGAAGAGGGGAAGTGCAACTTTACCCTAGCTCAGTTTGACACTGAGTACGAGCTTGTCAACGATGGGACGCCTATTAATGAGGTAGAATCCTTTACTCTGGTTCCACGAGGTGGCACAGCTCTACTTGACGCCATTGGTAAGACAGTGGCTTCGGTGGGAGAACGACTAGCTAAGATGGACGAGAAGGATCGGCCCGGCCTTGTGAGCGTTGTTATTGTAACAGACGGCCATGAAAACTCAAGTAATGAGTTCACCAAGTCTCAGATTAAAGAGATCATCGACGAACAGACCAATAAGTATAGTTGGAAGTTCTCTTTCCTTGGGGCAAATCAGGACGCCTTCGCTGAGGCAACAAGCATGGGGATTCATACCTCGGCCAGCTACAGTACAAGTAAGTCCCATGAGGCTTTCAGTGGAATTTCTGGTCAAACCTCTCGTATGAGAAGTGCCACTAAGAGTGGTGGGATTGTTAGTGCGGATTACACAGCATCAGAATTGAAGTCAATGAAATGAACAGTGAAGAATTCGACTTTAGTAATCTCGACCAGTTCTGCCTAGAGGTCGCCCTCGATAACATCATCGACCAGTTTGGGCACCAAGCAGTTCAGGACGAGCTGGAAAAACGAGCACTTAAACTAGTAACAAAGTATTTTGATGAGAAGATCAAAACAAACAGCACTGGAATTTCAGGCTAATGTTAAACCACGTAAAGGAGAATACTATCGAACCCCGAGATTTTGCGTATTGGCTTCAGGGATTTTTTGAACTGAGAGAGCCAGGAAAGATTAATGCTAAGCAGGCCGCTATCATTGAAGAGCACCTTGCTTTGGTATTGGATAAAAAAACGACAGGAAGCATGAAGCCCGCTCCTTGGAATGGTACATTTGGGGTGGATAATGCTGATGTTGCGATAAGCTGCTAATGATCTCTTACACAGAACTCGGACACATCCGAAAACTGCTAGAGACTGAAGAGTGGGGGTCGATCTTAATCGATAAGAGAGCCCCCGTAACTCGCCGTCTATTCATTCAGAGAGACGATAAACGCTATTGTCTGCATTATATGAGAAGCGGTAAAACAAAGCCTCACCCTCACAAGTATAATGTTCGCGTTAGAATCTTGGCGGGGCGATACAAGCATCATCTTTACCTAGGCGGAAACAAGCTATACTCTGAGCATATGACTCAGGGGTCAGGCTATGAGATCAATGACCCCCTACTGTTTCACCAGGTAGAAATTGAACCACAGGCGTATTGCTGGTCTCTCATGATTAATGATTATGATTTTGACTATCCACACCCGGACTGCATCAGTACGGCTGGAAACGATCTACAACCTATCGAGCCACAGGAAAAAGCCTGGCTAATGAAAGAGTTTAGAAAACTGTTGTGATTTTTCACGCAGCCTCTTTGGGCAACAGACAATTTAACAAAATCCGACACTGTCCCAAAGGACGGAATTTCGGAGCTTATTCAACAATTAAACTTACTGGAAAACTAAATGTACAAAGCTTTATTGCTGTCTCTTTTTCTGGTTCAGCCTCTGGCTCCACCGGTCGAGCTATTTGAACCAGCCCCTATTCCTGTTGTACGACAAAAGATGGGCGAGGTGGAATATGTGCAACAATACGCTAAAGTGTTGTTTGATGATTACGAATTAGAATATATTCTTCCAGACGGAAGACGGGTTGACGTTTTAACCAGTCGATACGCATATGAGGTAGATTGGAGTACCAAATATTGCGAAGGTTTGGGTCAAAGCTTGAGTTACGCTGTGGCCACCAATAGGAACCCCGGACTGATCCTTCTGATGAAGGGGGCGGATGACGAGAGGTATAATCAATGTCTTGGTGTTATTACTCACCTTAGGAGTCGGGGCTATAACTTTCATTTTATTGCGATCAATGTGGAAAGTGGGAAGATATGGAACCATTAAAATGTGGAATTTGTGGGACAGGCTCCTATGAGGAATATCCTGGCGTAGGAGAGTCTATCGACTGTTTTTGTTGTGATGCGGATGGGTGGGGCACCTATGACAATTCTGGAAACTATATGGTTGAGTGGATAGAGGACGACGAAGAGGACAAATGACAAAAATTAAAGCGATAAGCGGGTGGCCCTGTAGGGCGTTTTGCAATGATCCTATTTCTAAGGGGGATTTTTGCTACATAGTCTATAGCGAACCAGAAACCAAGAGCGATTTATTCTACGGAAGTGGTATTGTGCACAAGTATGATGGGGCCGAACTGAGCGGGGTCAGTCTAAACGATGTTGTAGAAGTAGACCTAAGGGTAGACAGGCCAAAACACGACGAGGTTCAGTGTGGAGGAATGATAAACATTCTTACAGAGGGAGTAGTTGTACTGAAGGTAAAGGGGGAGAATCTTCCTCACAATACTCCGCTCTACCTTACCAAAAAGGGAAACCTTAGCCCCAAAAAGAAAAAGGGACGACCTCTTGTTGGAAACACCTCCTCAAGCCAAGATGAAGATGGATTCGTCCAGGTGAGGATTAGGATTTGATAGTATTGCTAATCGGACCTATCGCTTCAGGCAAGAGTACTATCTGCCGAAAGTGGGCCAAGGATGGACGAATCATTATTAATGATGATAGCATTGTTAACGCGATGCACGCCGGAATTTACGGCCTATACAAGAAGGAAAATAAACCACTCTACAAATCAATTGAAAACCACGTTCTCTGTATGGCGGTAGGAATGGGGCTGGACGTTGTAATAGATAGACCATGCCACACACGAGACTCACGGCTCCGCTACACTATGTTGGCTAAATCACTAGACACGGAGATTATGGCCGTCTGCACTAAGCGTGAAGTGCCCAGGGTACACGCTATGAGACGCTCCACCTATAATGATAGGGGGCACTCTTATGATTACTGGCTGGGTGTCGCAAGAAAACACGAAGAACTTTACGAGCCTCCGACAATGGACGAAGGCTATTCACATATACTACAGAGGGATGACTATGTATCTACCTGACTCGATGGTTGACGAATTCGTTGGTGAAGTTAAAAATCATCACAAGACAGATGTAATTAATGTATACGGCGACCGCTACAGAATAAACGTGTGGACCCTGAAGAAGGGAGACCTGGTTGATCACTATAAAATCGCTAAGAGCTACTTTGTGGTTCATGAGAGCGGAGAGATTGTGGACAAAACACTATGAGTATAACATTTCAAGCAGTGTGTAAAGAGATAGTGGACGCCTGGAACAAAGAGAAGCCAGACTGTATTTTGCACTGGCAGGATTTGTGGGAGCATAAGACGGTCGGTAAATTTCCCCTCCTCTATTTATCGCCTATGCATGAGGCGGCGAAGTCTGGTGATCTAGTTGGCCTACTTCTTACTAATGAGGACTGTGCTAAAATCTTCTGTGAACTTGTCGTGGCCAAGGAAGATGGCGAGCACGAGGAGGAACTATGATCCCGGCTGAGTATCAACATCCCTATGGCCTAATCTATAGAGAAATAAAAGGGCTGCTGGAACGGTATGGTAATGTCAGACTAGAACAGGTCCCCCTAGTTTTTAATGGTCGTCTGCTGGATGAGAAAGGTTTTATTTTTTTGGCTCCTGGACCACCTAAGACGGGCTATACTCGATTAGTTCACGCGGTCACTAGAATAGAGGCCCGCACCCTGGTTGAGGAGGTTCGCGGTGGACTTTAGGACGATGGAACTAGACTATATAGGAAGGGTAATCTACGAGAGCATTAGGCTTTTTGGCCGAGCAAAAGTTAATGGGGCTAAATTTAGGGCCACTCTTACCTTATATAAAGATAACGATGGTGTGGCCGAACGTATGACGTATGCTCCAGCCACACTAAGTGCATATGATATGAGAAAAATGATTACTGATGCTCGCTTCGAGCTAAGTCAGGCAGGTAAAAATGGACCTTGATGATATATTCTTGCCGTCCCCCAAGACAGAAAAAGACCGGCTATACAACGTCTTGTACAGAAGCCTAAAGATATACGGAAGAATTAAGCTTGTTTCAGAGGGACCACATACACAGGTCTGCTATGTTCATAGGGGCCACCTTAACTGTTTCTATCCCCAGATAAGACTAGAAGAGATACGAGAGATCATCTCCCAGGTTAGATTCGATGTGAAAAATGGACGCTAACACAACAACCAGAGCGAAGCAGGCCATCTCGAACCTTCTGCTTAAGTACGGTGGCTGCAAGGTTAAAAAGATCGCCTGGGGAATTGGGTTCTATCCGCCCGGAGCATATAACGATATGGCAATAGGCGTACACGTAATCACTAAGCTAGAGGCACACCGCCTCATCCAGGAGGTGCGATTTGAACTACGACACAACGTTTAATTATCAGCTAAAAAACCTTGTTAGAATGTTTGAGGAGTATGGAAACGTCAGAATCTGGGATGAGGGAGGGGGCTGTTTCTTAGCCCTAAAGCCCGGCGTAAACAATTATGACTTTATAGAGCTGAATGGGACAAGGGCAGAGATTGGCCGCTATGTCTCTACAGCCAGAGCAATAGTACACGAAAGAGGGAAAAATGACTCGGTGGCATCAGTTCGAGGAAGAAGCAATTAAAGCTCTTCACTATAAAAGTGACAAAGAAATCGCAGCACACCTCACAGAAAAGGGGTATCCACGCAATACTCGCCAAGTGGCGGGAAAGCGGCTAAGGATGGGGCTGTACAAATACGATAAAGGGGATAAAAGTTCCAGGGTGGGTGACTAATGGGAGCTAGAATACCAGAGATACCTAAGTATCCGCCTAAACCAAAGTCATTGTTCAGCGACTATACTGGGATTAATTGTAGCGGCTTTATTATGGACCTAGACTTTATGTCCGCTCCCTACAAGCTAAAATCCCGCTGTGAGTATTGTGGCACACTACATGGAGAAAAACGCTGTGAAAGTTGTGGTGCTCCTAATGAAAATTGATCCGGCTAAACATCTAGACGCCCTAGAGTTCATTAGAAAGGTTAAAATTCCCGGCCCTTTTACTGAGGAGATGGTTGCGGAGTTGCTCGTTATGTATAGGGAGCAGCTAGGCCAAGACATATTGGACATTTATTATAAGGGGACCAGAAATAGACAGTATCCTAAACGCTGGGAGAAGAAGATAGAGGCACTATGCTTAGGACCACCGGGATAACCGTTGCTCCGCTGGTGCTTTAGCGTAGACATTTATTATTAATTATAACTTTTAGCCCGCTTGGTGCTAAATTTTGGGCCAAAATAAAGGGGCGGCTATGAGGGCAGAAGAGGCACGCAAGATGACAGAGACGAATCTTGCATATAGAAAAACGTGCAAAGCAGAGATACAAAGGATTGAGAGCCATATTATTACCGCGATTCAGGGCGGGGCGTTTTCAATTCTAACTGATGAGTTTTGTGATGAAGAAAATAAGATCATTACTAAACACTTTAAGAATGAGGGATACACCGTTGGGCCTGTAGATATATGGGTTAGAAGTTTGAGGATAGCGTGGTAACTCAACAAATTAGTGAATACCTAAAGGACAGCTCCTTTTACATTGAGCACGGAGGGAGAGAGGTAAACCCAATAAAAATCGCCCTTTACTTCCATGAGTTAAAGGAGTGTGGAGGGACCAAGGCTGATGCGTGGAAGTACACGATGCAGTATTGCAAAACAACACCTTGGGCCTTTTTAAAGGTGTGGTGCTGATAGTTTATGACCACAGGGTGGATAGATACTAACGGCTCCACTGGATAACGGTTGTCCCGCTGGTGCTAGTTTAGCATAGACATCTTATAATAATTAGTTCGCCTTTTTGGTGACAATAGACCCGCTTCGTAATGAGGCGGGTTTTTTCGTGTTTAGACATAATGGGGTTGATAGCATCAATCTTTTCCCCTGTGTGGATTGATATTGATGGATTGGCTTTGACATAGTGGGAATTTGGGCTTGGTCGTTGTGGGGAGATGCAGGTAGATGCGGGTAGATAGGCTTTGACATAGTGGGAAAATGGGTTTGGTCGTGGGAGGAGGCCGTAGGCTCACAGGCGTCCACTACCCCATTCATTACTGAACAAACATTACCCCCTCTGATTTGATTAGCCAAATTTGGTTCGTTAGATTTGGTTATTCAAATCCCGGCGAGATTATTCTGGCGAGTCTTTAATTTGGTTACCCAAATTTGGTTACCCAAATAACGTCCAGAATCCGGTACTATTTCCTACCACTGTACAAACGTCTGATATGCTGTCAGGCTCCTGTCGTTCGCCTACGCTGGCGATTCTGTCCGCCTACATTCTATCGCATAATCGAATCCAGGCCCATACAGGCGAAATAGCCTTTCCGAAACAACGTCCAAATCTAATCAGATCTAATCAGATCATTCTTTTTCACCTGTCCATATCTGTCAGCGTCCGTCCCGATCTGTCAAAAGTGGAATCTGTCCATATCTAATCATATCTGCCTGGGCAACTATTTCTTTTTTTTTCGGGGATTTTTAGTAAATATCGGTTCCAATGAATGCCGATATCGAATAGCATGGCACCCGGCGGGAATCACTTCTGATTCTTGCCTGGCCATCCTGGCCATGCTTAAACCTCGAAAGGGTTTGCTATGCGAAACGCGACTATCGGCACAATCGGTTCTTCTGTTTTCTCCTCATTCGGTACTGTGTACCGTGTATCGGTACAGTTTGCCGATGGTAGCTACCGGGATTCTGATTTCTTTGACGATGTTTTGACGATGCGTAATTCTGTCCAGACCGGGAAAGACTTGCCGGATTCTGTCCGGGTTTATGCTACCCGGTACCGGGAAGGGTTAACTCCTAGTCAACCAGCCTATTCGAATGCCACAATAGTGGTCGACTATTCGAGACAATCGGTACCGTCACCGGCACGATTCAGCGTAGTTGCCGATGGCCAGGATGTTTACACTTCCGATGGCCAGGATGTTTACCCGGTACCATTCATCGGTACTAGGTTAACGGCCTGGCAAACTGTCCTGGCCTGGCCTATCGTCCCATCGGCTATCGTCACTGATTCGGTTCTCACCGCCCGGGAGAATGCACTATCGGTGAGACAAGCTAAAATCAGCGAGTTTATCGGTAATAAGTACCGGGAAGCCATGCCAGAATTCAGCCTAGATAACGTCGATGATAATTTCGTCCTGGCCATTTTGCTTGATATGGACAAGCTATCCTTTGAAGTTCTGCAGGACGATGGCGAAACCAAAACCATCCGTTATAACCCTATCAAAACAAATTTCTACCGTAAGCATGGCGACAGGTTCGCCCGGCACGGTTATGATGGTGAGAACCTGCAGACTATCGCGAAAAGTATCTTCGCTACGATATGGCTTGAAAGTCGCCGGGACTTCCCGGATAGCTGGACAGCCGTAACCTACCGGGATTCTTATGTCGGTAAAATCAGGTCGGCACGATGGATCAATGCCAGGGTAAACGCCGGCATGAGTTTCTCGAATTCGCAAGAATGGATGGGAAGAAAACCGGTTCGCAGAGAATTAATTTGCGAAAACCAGACTCACTTCATCCTGCTGTTGAGTAGCTACGCTATGGCCCGGGCCATCCAGGAAATTGTCCAACCATTCAAGATGGAATCGGACGATATGAAACACTTGAAAGCAAGCAACGCTCAGGCTATCGTCCTGGAGAATGTCGAAACGCTAACACAGTTTGAGCAGGACGTAGCGAACCTGATCATGACTGACCATACCGAACGACAGGCTGCTGAGAAACTCGGAGTCGAGAGAACTAAGATTCGGCAGGCTAAAATGAAGATCAAGAATAAAATGGCTGAATTCATCGAATAGGCCAGGCCGGTGGGTAACCTCCCCCAAAGTGGGGGAGGCCTCCCGTCTGTCTTGTCTATGCCGATGGAGCATAGGAAGCGTCACTTGTCTTAGGTGGAGAAATTACGATGGTTAACACTAAACGTCCTGGCGACACACTGAGAGAACGTAGACTCGGTTCAACTAAGTTTGTCCGGATCAGTCTGGCTACACTGCGGAGCTATGATGCTGTCGATAAGCATAACATGAGGAAGAAAATCAGGGAAGGGTTTACCTACTGTGTCGTTAATCGACACTCCTTCATTGTTGGCAACATCGATAACCCGAACCAGCTGGTCAACTGGACCAACATTGCGGAAGGATAGTCACTACGCTTGTGCTCCCTGCAATTGTGCAGGGAGCTATCTGCCAACTGTTTTGTCTAGGATTATTGCTATGATCGCTCCACTCAATCACAAGTCCACGTCAATTATGGATCACATCGAACGATATCCGGAGGATAGTATCATGAGGAATGAGATGATTCTGCCTCTGTTGAAACGTTGGAACCGCACACCGAAGTACGTTCAAGAAGTCTACCTGCGAATGATGGACGAAAACACAGACCTGACTATTGAGTGCATCGCAGGAGAACTGTAAGGTTAGGTTGATTGTGGCCGGAGGTAATAGTGCCCCGGCCTCCGTCTAGGCTAAACAAGCGGGGCTGAACGGACGTACAGTAGTGTGGTTTTGGCCACATATAGCCGCACAATGTACTGACCGCATGAGAAGTAGGTGTATAGTATTACAGGTGTACCCGTGTCTAGGTCACAGGCGAACAGCCACGGGGAGCATCCGTACAGTAGTGTCCGCACGAACAGTGGCCACAGACGCACTGAACATCGGAATAGTAGGTATACCCGTGGCCAGGTCACAGGCGAACAGTCACGGGGAGCGTCCGTACAGTAGTGAACGCAAGGCCAGTGGCCGCAGATACACTGAACATAGGAATAGTGAGCAAGAGGATAGTGAACATAGAAATAGTGAACGTGAGACCAGTAGCTGCACAAAGTCACACCTGAACAACCGCAGCCGCCGGGACAAAATGTACAGTGGTGGAGTGTACAGCATGAACGCAGTTTGAATTATGTCCACTGAACACTATGTCACTATCACCATAGCCAGGCAATGTAGTGAACAAACAACAAGTTAACATTCCTATTTTTGAGAAAGCAAAAATTTTGGTATTGACACTTTACCCAATTGGTCGATATCATTAATGATTCAACGGGAGTCATTCAGACTCAAACAACTTTTCTCTTTTCGAAAGTGGTGATGTGATGAAGACTGCAACAATCGGCAACATTGGTGGTTCTGTCAGTGTGAACTTTGTTCCGTTTTCAACGGTCTATGTTGTCAAGACGGAAAACGTCCTGGAACAATCGGCAGAATTTCAGACGGAAGACGTTCAAAGTATGTTAAACCGTGTCAAGGTTTGTCAAAGTTTGTCAGACGTTGTCAATATCGTTGTTGTAAGGTACCGGCGAACAGGTTTGGAATTGTCCAGACCTGCCCAAGTTTGTTCATACTTGCGTGAAATTGTCCCGGCTTACTTGCAAGCTGGTGATTGTGGCCTGGAAAATGGTAGGCAATTTACAAGCTGGAAAACGTTGCAGAATTGGCCAATTAATCCCTCAGCAATTGTGACAACAACGTTTGAAACCGAACGTGAACGTATCCTGACAAAATTGAACACCCGGAAGTCAATTATGACAGGCGAACACTATCGCAACGCAATCCCGGAATTTACTCTCGACAACGTTGATGACCTGTTCGTTGAACGTATCCTGACAGAAATGGACAAACTTGAATTCGAAGTTGAAAATGACGGAGAAACCAAAATTGTCCGATACGATCCAATTCGGACAAACTATTACAGAAAACACGCCGACAGGTTTTCTCGCAACGGATTCGACGGAGAAAACGTTCAAACCATTGCACGTTCAATCTTTACAACGGTGTGGCTAGAATCTCGACAACGTTTTCCCGACACTTGGGTGGCAATTACACACCGGGAACGATACCGGGGCAAAATTCGGTCTGCACGTTGGATCCAAGCTAGAATCAATAAAAATATGTCATTCAGCAACTCGCAAGAATGGTTAGGGAAAGAAAACATCGAACGTTTGACAGAATGTGAAAATCAAACGCATTTTGTTTTGCTTCTGTCATCATATGCGATGGCAAGAGCAATTCAAGAAATTGTCCAACCATTCAAAATGGAACCGGCCGACATGACAATTTTGAAGGCTAGCAACGT
>TARA_R110000824_G_scaffold376736_1_pt1 | contig 11516 bp, 5 predicted proteins | sample TARA_R110000824 | Tara Oceans TARA_R110000824 (sample SAMEA4397747) | marine metagenome | biome: Polar Biome; feature: [MES] marine water layer (ENVO:01000295) within the mesopelagic zone...; material: water (ENVO:00002006), including particulate matter (ENVO:01000060) such as...... | reverse complement strand
CCGCGCGGGATTTTAATCTCATTAAGTTTTCTTGCCTGGCTGGCGCCTAGGTATTGAGGGTCTATGTGAAATACATCTCGAATTGCCACCGATGCCATTCCATTAAATCGTTGCAGCACGGCCATCGTTTTGCCGCTGGAGCCTCCACTGTTAAAAAAGACAAAGGGCTCCTCAATCCAGATCTCTCGGACTGCGGCTTGCAAGAATCTTACATTTTCCAGGAACTCTCGGAATCTATCTATCTTTGCAAACAGTCCTTTTTCTTTTCGGAGATCACAATGTTCGCAAAATATTATTTCGCCATGGGAACTAATGCACGAGATTCCAATAATGCTTGTACTAATATCAAATCCTAGAAACACTAAAGGTCCAACTTCAACTTGAAAGTCAGATCGCGATCTTCCAGCTTCTTGACGGGTTTAGCCAGCTTGGCAACCCCCAACAGATTCCGGTTTTCATCATAGATATTAATCTTGGTGATGTATGTGGTCTTCATAAAACTTCCTGTAGGATCATTATACGATGAACTGACAGTATTTTTAATGCCTAACTGCTCATTTTCAAAATATCCTTGAGAGCCAGTAGATAAAACGCGAGCCTCTGTGTTAGACACCCACGTAGGATTGTTAGAATGGTTGAGTTGATTCTTTTTAGCATGAGCAAACATTGTCAAGGTTGGAGTAATAGTGGTACCCTTAAATCCCAGGTGATAGCTGGAGGAGAGAGTGATATGGGCGGGCGGTGAGCCGCCGACTACGGGCACTATGGACTGCGCGAAATATTTCCATGCCGGCGCGACCTGCCCAGTGCCAATATAATCTTCAGTGTGCCTGCCGTCAGACAAATCCCACGATCCTGTAAGAACAATAAATCCTTCGTTATATAATACAACGCCGGCAACCGAGCCGGAGCGAAAGCTTCCTACTGGCAATGTTTGTATCAGTTCTCCGTTGCGATTAATATCTTCGAGCTGCGCTATTAAAGTACCGCTGATATAGGTTTTTAGTGCCACGGAGCCTCTCTTTATGGTGGACCCATAAAAGATGGAAGGAATGGAGACGAGGCCCACATCGCAGGCACCCGGGTCCACTGATGAATAGACGGTGCCCGGTGCACCATCTGGCATGGAGCTTGGCCCAGTGCTGGCGGCCGATGAGCCCGTAAGATTTCGGCCCGGGCCTACATAAGGCGCCCCGGACGGCAATGACCATTTAGAAGAAGACACAGCATAATGTGGGCTTAGCTTCTGATAGTAATCCATGGTGGTCGCCAATGCTGCCAAATAAGATACACTGCCGTTTCCCTGGATTGTAGTGGGCGCGCCTTGGGAGGGTGGTCCCACGTTTGGGGCGCCCGTTCGAAGATCGGCAGCTAGCCAAAGATTTTTGGAGATCGAAGCGGTCAAGGGATAATGAGTGCTCATCACCTGTCCAATTTGTTCAGCATTAAAAGATGCTTTGCCAGCAGTCTTATAACCTAGACGCGAACCGTCTTTAACAAGAAACGGACGAACAAGAGGATTTCCAGCTATCTTGCCGCCGGCGCGCCCGTCACTGTAAAATAGTGTAGGGCTGACGCCTGCTTTCACAGCAGCCTCAAATGGGGGAAGGCCCGGGGTTCCATCGGACTGATTTGGTAATGCCTTCTCTAGGCCGGCTGATCCTGAGCGATCTACATTCTCTTCGTAAAGAGATATGTAACCAGGGGTACAACTTAAAATACTACCCGTGAACGCTCCGCTAACGGGAAGGCGGTTATTATAATACGCCGTCGATCCATATATGTCAAAAGACACATCTGGATAAGCTTTCAGAGAATTAATGAGAACATCGTTGTTTTCGAACTTAAAGATGTAAGACATGATTATCTACCCTATTAATTAGGTAGAAGATTAGTAATCAAGCCGTACCCTTAAAGTAAACTCATCGTCCGGGGTTTTCTTTAGCGGTTCGCTGAGCTTGGCTGTTGCCAAAAGTTCATTGTCTGCCGAATACATACCGATTGTAGTAATGTAGGATACCGAGGTATCTGTACTGTTGTTCTTCACAACCATCTTACTTGCGGACAAGTATGTAGGATTAGCAGAGTAGTTAAACTCGTTATTGTTGGCACGACAGAAATAAATCGTAGAGTTAAGTTCTGTGGTATTATTGAAAGACATGTTAACAAATCGGTTTCTAAGTCCGTCGCAGGAGGCGCTAATGGCCGACCCGGTGAGAGCCTCGTTCATATTTCCGAAGCCGGCAGGGAGGGGAACTATCGGTCCATAATAGTTAGGAGTGCCGGTGCCTAGAGCGACGTGAGCATCCGGATTGGATCCAGACCTGGTTAGCTTTCCAAAAACGCTAGCAGTGAGAACCACAATGCCTGCTTGATAATAAATATGTCCCACTGGACTTGTGCTCGTTTTTGCATCCGTAATGGCTTGACAGTTCGAGCTCGTATAAAGGAGTCCGTATTCGCCGGCCGGGGAGTTAACCTTATAAGTATTGAGTGCATCGTAATCTTGAATATTTAACGGTCCCACGCCGGCGCCGCCGGCAGTGGGAGCCTGAACGTTACCGCCGGTCAAGACCGACAATGTAAAGCTGCCCTTCTTAACTTCATCTTTGCTTAGTAGGCGCGCAAGATTAATAAAAATACATTCTGTCATCTTGTTGCCGCCGGACAAATCACCATCGCGATCGAAATCGCGGACGCTTCCGCTTACATCATAGCCTGCTAAAATCTGTGCCATCTCGGTATAGATGTTGATTTTCTTAGCTTGTTGAGGATTCAGGGTAGTGGTGGGAGCCGATGCAGAATAGCTAGAGTTGGCTGAGAATCCTGCGGTGATATCAAAAATGTGATTTGCTGAGGAGCTTAGATAAGGATAGTCATAGACTTGCTGGAACATCCCATGGGTAAAGTTTTTGATATTGTTATCAGCATAGGTTCCGGAAACTATAGTCCCCGTTATTGGGATTGCTTCGTGAAGCATAGATCGCGTGGAAACCACGTCGTTATTCAAAAGTGTTTTAAAGGTACTAGCCATTATTATTATCCTTATTAATTCTTCTTAACATACCTGATTGGAATGTCGATTCGATATCCTGTTGTCAGCCCCGTTACTGAAAGTATAGTGTCGATGAACTTGTAGGTTCCGCTCGTCAAGCCCCCCTGGACGGTAACAGTCCCGGAAGACCCTAACACATTCATAAAAAAGCTGTTTGTTTTTAGGGACATGGTCGAGGCTATCTTTATATTAAGAAAAGACCCACGGGGCCCAGCGATATTGGTGCCCCCTCCCGTGGTGGCGTTTGTTACGGAGGAGAGCGACTGAACAAAAGCCGTGTCCGTGTTTTCGGTAAGGTAGTAGGTTGCAATATTATCATCATCTATAAAACTTAGCGTAGCAGCCACGCTAGCGGGGCCACCACTATAAAGGGTTCCCAATCGATTATCCATCTCAATAAGATATTGAGTTTCTCGAAGATCTGGATCTAACGGCAGTGAAAAAGAGATTTGCGTAGTGTCTAACCCTTGATCTGCACGAATAGAGTTTGTTCCTGCGCCGGCCTCGTTTCCGTTTAGAATACCGGCATTGAAAGAAGTCCCGGCCGATCCAATAGCAGATGTAACAGTGCTCTCATCTACCAACACTACAAAAGCTTGTGCGGCTGCATCCATTCCGTAACCAGCCCCATCATAGAGCTTCAAAACCGGCAAGTAAAGCAAGTCGTTTCGAGCAATGCTCAACAACTTAGACTTCATAGAAGAGGCGTTGTTGGTAAATGCTTCCAGCACAGGAGTTTGTAATATTTGGAGATCATAATAAGCGGAGCCGCTGCTATTATTTTTATCATATAACTTGTAGTTGATTTCGTCATCAGCTAAAGCAAACTTAGTAATCTTAAATGTTCCGTCTGCTTTAGCGAGACGCATTCGACCTGTATCCGTTAATACAGCGTCTAAAATAATATCTCCCGAGTTGTCTAAAAATGCCATGGTTGTTCGTCCTTCCTTTTAATTAGTCATTAATATTAAATAAATCCCTTAGTTTAATCCGTCTCATCGGGATTAGGTGACGAGGTTTCTATAAACTGTACATTTAGATCTATTTTTTTACCAGTTTGTTTTGAGGTGAGTCTAATTTTGAAAGTCTTTTGCGCGGTGGACGGGTCGCCGGCATCGGCTACCGGTCGCGACCATACGCCGTCATTAAGCACTCCCAAAAGGCCTATTCCTGGTGCGTCTATGGGGCTTAAGGTTCCCTCTCTAGCCTCCAACTCAGTCTCGTTAACTGTCGTCTGTGATAATGTTGGGGAAATCTGTAGGTATCTGCGGACTGGGGCGGTGGTTTCGGCGGAGCGCGCTGGGCTGTTATTAAGATAGAAGGCATCTATAATGGGATACATTCTGCCATTGTCGTCGACGATCTCTACTTGATAGATCGGCGAAGGAATTGAAAGCGATCCGTGATAATCAATAGTACGGAAAGTATAATAATATTTTGTATTGGGTTTTATATCATCATCATAGCCAATATTCACAGCTCGATGGCCATCGGGAGTTACTCCGACCACACTATCCAGCATTGTCCCCTCGAACGATCTATAGGATATGGGTCGTTCTGTAGTTCGATAAATCTCAAATGTGATTTCTGTATCATCCGATCCAAAAACTAAGGGCCCGGTGGGGCGGCCTTGAAATGTTCTTTGAAGATTATAGTTTTCTGTATCTCCATCGCCAATGATGAAACTATCCGGATTGAATGCGTATCTTACTCCCTGTGTTTGAAGCAATAAACGAATCTTATTATTAACCCCTTTAAATGGAACTACCTCTACTTCCGGAAAAACGGGGGGCAAATCTCTTACTTCGATTGGCTCATATGTGTAGTAGGGGGCTTCTATGATCTTTACTGAAGTAAACTGGTGCGCATCGATGTAGATCCCCTCGCTCCAGGTAGTGGTGTTGGCCAATCCGGGACCCGGCAGATTTGCTTGAGGGACTCTCGGATTTTTATAGTTATATTCGTCGCCTATCACCAGGTTGTACGCATATACTTTATACACATATTTCTGACCATATTTAACCTGAGTATCAATATACTTGAGTTTGGTCATTAGTGTCTCCCCATCTCCAGCTGTCGCATTTCCAATATTGGGAAGATAAAAGTTTTGAATAGGGTGTGTTTGTGCCGTGCCATCAGAAAGAACTTTATGCTTGGCAATACGAAACGCTATTGTTTCACAATAAGCCAGGTCTCCGTTTAATATTTGCGTATAAGTGCGGCGCTCTTCATCTATTACTCTTTCGAGGGCCCTGGATAAATCCCAAAAGGCAGGCATATCTATAAGAAGAGCATCCGTAATACACTCGGTAGCGGTGTAGAGAGAGTCATTGGATATGGGGCCGTGAGCGAGGTGGTGTCTGCCTACAAACATTCCCTTTCCAAAACCCACACCACTCCTGGTGGTGGGGCCCACCATGGTAGTCGGAACAAGGGTTTCTGGAGCGCTGGAGTTTTTCGTCCGAAGCGCATATGCCATGGCGGCCGGTAAATCTAGCATTTTAAGATTATAGGGCCCCTTATTGTCCCATGGGCCCCCGTAGAGAGCGGTTTCGTTGGTACCCCATCTGGACATTCTAAACCCATAATGCTCTATTGGGGCGCCTGTGGAGCTCATCTTTGCATGAAAAGAGCCCGACACACCAAATAACTCTTCACCGCGGTACAGACGTTCATAACCCTGAGCTCCTGGGGGGCTTCCTATTAAGCTCCAGCCGCAGTACTCAGCACACTGAACCTGCGAGTCTGGCGTTTCCGAGATATTCATCATCATTATGTTTTGTAGCAAAAAGTCATGGGCGCCGGGGATTCCTTCAATAGCTGTCACAAGTTTCTTAGGATCGTCCACGCGAGTGTCAAACTCTATATTTATGCCAAATGGTAAATTAACTTGACTATTGTAGTTGGTAAAGTTGTTAGCTACAAAGTCTCTTGCATAACCAATATGCGTAGCGCGCTTTAAGGCCTTCTCAATGCCCGAGGCTTGCATGTCGACATTAGCCACAGCTGAGTAATATTGCTGGAGATAGGTTTTGTTATTATCTCCATAACCAGCGTTGATAGGATTACCCGCGGCATCTCTGTCGACGTTTATGGTCGTATTTATCTGGTCTCGCGAAGTTGGCAGTCGGAATGCACCATCGAGGCACTGAACCTGTTCGTAAAGTTCTAGTACCCGGGGTGTGAGTGGTACTGTCCCGGGCTCAGCATTATCTGGGCCGGCGTCAGCGCCATTAAAGAGCATATAGGGGTTTGGGAGGAGCCTTTCATCAACTTCTCCGATCGCATTTTCGTAATGTTTGGCAAACATATAGTAAGTGGCCTCAATGGATGCCACTTTCATTCCGACGCCGCCGGCAGCGCTTGCGGCCGCTACGGAGACGGGACTCGTAAACACATGTGCGTGATCATAAAATGGGAAACTGCCAGGAGGAAGGAAACCAGGGTAGGCGCCAACCGGCAAGCTCTCCGGCCACTTCATGATACCATGACTGTTATAGTGAGTACCTAACGCATAAGTCCTCCATGTGTCGTTGTCCGAGATAGTCCAGAGGTGGTCGGTATCGGTGAGCTGTTGATAGCTGCTGCCCGCGACCCACGTGTCGACATCTCCTTTAATTAAAATCTTGTTGACTGCGCTCATATTGTGATCTGTTGAAAAGGTCTTGTTGCCGCGGTGACCATAGTCGAATATGCTCGATGCGTTATCCCGAAACAGCGTAGCGGGTTCAATCGTAAGTGGCATTGACGAGCCAAAATACATACTAAGCGCCTGGGGCACAGCCTCATAGTCCTCCAGATTAACCAGCGTCGTCGCGTCTACCCCGGGAAAGGTGGTGCCAGGAGAGGCTACGTTATCTGTCTGCCTGGTGACCTGGTGAATCTCAAATCCTATGAGGTTTCCAGCATTGTTCTCGTCCATGGTGTCCGCGAAGTTATAAGGATTTAGCTCAGTCCAACTAGTAACGTTTAGGTAGCTAAAGTCTCCATAATTGGGGCCGTAGCCACCCCGTGCAAATCCCCAATATCTTGCGCCGGAGCCGCGGAAGCGATCTAAAGCGCGCTCACCATAAACTTTTTTCATGCAAGGATGCCCCACAAAACGCTCTGGATTACCAGGTGATCGCGATCTCTTTCGCACAGTTTTGGCTTGTCCTACAATGCTATTGTCTACTATTAAGTTAACTTTTGCCATATCTAATCTCTTTTAAATAGTTTCCATACTTTTTTGTGATTTTACAAGAGCCCAAACAGGGGACTTACAGTTCCTCCGTAGTCCACCTCAGAATCATATGAACTTGCAAATTCTAAACTCTCAGCAAACTGTTCCAACTCTTGTAGCGCTTCAAGGGGAACCGGATAAGGAGGGACAATAGGATTTGTTCCCGGGGCTACGGTAGGAGAAATGCTTCCATTTCCTAGTATGAAATATTTATCATAGGTCGGTACTTCTAGTCCCTGAATATCTCCCATAGGGCCCGGATTTTTCCTTAATCTACATAAGAATGATTTCCCCTGTCCCACTAGTCCCAAAATAGAATCATTCAGGTAAGCCCAAATTGCCTCAGAAAGAAGTGACTTACCATCTGCCACTTTATATCCTACCATATATTCTACCACATGTACAAACCCATATTTAACCGCATCTAGCGCAATGTTCTCAGGCTTAATATTTCCAGCAATCGCAGAGTTAACATAGGCGACATCCACCTCCGAAACCACCATGGGCTGAGGTTGAGAACGCAAAAGAAGTGTAGGGCCGCCTCCGGCATTTGCCTGAGAAAACTGAGGAGAGTTCATATAACTTACGACAGACTGCTGCTGGATCTTGATCGTTTGCAGTGTAGTGTCGTTATTGTAAATAGATTGTCCAGATTTAGGCAAGCTGGGTAACGGTGACGAGGGCCCGGGGTGAGTAAAGAAGTCGGCCTGTAGCAAATATTCGCTGATTAACGAACTATTAGCCTCTTGTGCTTCTACAATATTGGCACCATCGGCGCTTACCCCGGGAAGCATTAGTGAATCATTGGTGCTTCCTGATAGGGAAAAATTCAAAACTATCGATGGTATCGGATTGGCAAACTTAGATGTTGAAGAAAAATACTCATTCGTATCGATTAAATGCTTATAGTCGTCGGCTGTTACTGTTGTTGCTTCGGATATGGAGAAAATATTGGCTATGGGGTTTTCATTTGATTGTTGAAAAACTGAAACGTTGCACGAGTTCTGTTGCATTATTTGATTTTGAACCAAATATCTAGTGGATTGTGCCATCGGAACCTGGCTGGAGTCGTTGTTGGGTGCAGGGCCATCGTTCCCCAAAACAGGCGGGGAATTGCGCTTCATATTCATGAGTAACAGTTGATATATCTTATTCACCGCAGCTTCATCTTGAAGGTTTCCGTCCGCGTCTACCATGTGTACATTAGATACCGATCCATCCGGCATTTTTAAAAAGTTGGGAGTTAAAAACTTAACATTTGGATTCTCAACTATTCCGCCTTCGCCAGGGCCGGATAGTTTGGTTAGTTGTAGTTGTGTGAGATTATTGAACTGTGACAGTGTCAGGCGTCGAAGAGAAGCAGGAATACCGGCGCCGGCTGGCTGCGGGGCTACACTTAGATAATCAAATCCATAGTCTAGCAGTTCATCAGCATTAAAGGGGTTGAGGAAAAACTGGTGTATTTTAAACACCTTAAGTCGTGATGAGGCCCCCTGTGTAGAAGTCGCGGCAACCTGGGCTGCGCCCGGGGCTCGTGGATGATCTTCCCCGATGGCCGTGCGCAGCGAGGAAGCAAAATTTTGAAGAATCTTAAGCAAAAACTGCATCCCGGCGGGGCCGGAGGCCGCAGGATCAATAGCACTTAATAAGGTGGTGCGCAAAGTTGCCGCAGACCCAAACTTGGTTCCGAAAAGAAGCTGAAGTGCTCCAATATATTTCATGGCTGCACGGACCCATGGGGTCCCAGGCGCCAAAGTAGTACCGTACGTCGCTTTAAGTCGACTTAAAAACTCTTTAGTATAACGATTTGTAATAATATCATAGTTGTTTTTTAACAAAGATTCGGTTAAAAAGTTTTCTATTCCTGGAATGAGCACATCCAGGCCGTCTTCTCCTCTCAAAATGTTCATTAGTTTACTCTTTGTATTGTCTATAATGGATACTTCTATTCCATATTCATAAAGTCCGACCGTGATATTGTCCATCGTCTGATCTGTGATCATATATTGATAAACGCCAGAGTTAACCCCTAACGTTCCGATTCGCACGGGCGCGCCTATAATTTCTAGAGGTTCTTCATTGTATATTCGCTGGGGAGTATCTCCTCCCGTCAGCTTATTATAGATGTTGGGAGCTTTTACTCTCCGACGCACCACTCTAAAAGACTTTACTGTGCACGTCTGTAATAAATCATTATTCTGATCATAAAGAGGCGCATATATGCCATTTTTCTTAATGGCCTCCAAATAGTTAAATGCAAACGTGAGTCTTAAATTATTGGCGCCACCCTTCGAATAATGAACGTCCGAAATAAAGGCAGGAGCCTTGTTTTTAAAATGTTCGCGAACCTCTATTTTTTTGCGTAGGGCACCCTTAACATTGACGCCCACTAAACTAGTTGCAGACCCAAACTCAACCTGGAGTCTCTCTATTCTGTCTAGATTTCTTTGGTCAAATATTTTGCTGCTTTGTATGGTTTTAGGGGTCAGTAGCTTTCCGAGAAAAAGAGACCCTGTCGGCGCAGCTAAGGGTCCAGTTCTCCATTGACCATTGCTATCTTTGTGTGTATCTCCGATCCATAGAACTCCATCAGACGGAGACGCTACAAGATTGTGCGTATGAGGGCCCGCGCCGGCCGGTTGGACTACACCATTTATTATGGCGTGTGAGTGACACACCACTGGAGTTCCGGGCGGTATCTCAGGGCCCGGGCCCGACGTAACGGGGGCCGCCAGTTGCGCCTCGGCCGCGGCTCCCTCTAGTAAAATGTTGCCGGCCATGCAGACTTCTTCAGCGTGACCATCTGGGGCTCCTACATAGTTGTGACGATGGTTATGTTCATAAGAGGTTTTGCCGTTGGGGCCCGGGAGAAAAAACAACACGGAGTCGGTATTCAAAATTCCATTTTTTATCACCAGTTCGGAAGCAAGCAATCCAATAGTGGTCGTCGACGGCTCCCATAGATCGGATACACTTGGCTTGCTAATGGGCGCTACAAACACTGCCAGATAGTTCGGATTTTTTTGAGTAAAGGAAAGGCCTCGTCGATAGGGCAGATCAACACTATTAAGTGCCCCCATTTGTGCCAGCTGTAGATCTGTTTTCTCACCAGCCGTAGGAATTCCCATAATTATAGTTTTGGTAGAACTCTCGTTAGAAACCGGCAAAAAGTTTTTTAGACTATTACGATCTTGAAAAATTGATCGAGCAATGGTTAGATCGGTGGTGGCTACAAGTAAGACTCCGAGCTTTCCTAAAAGACGGTCTCGCATATCGGCGGCACTCTGCACGCTACCGTTAGCCCCCAGAACTTGTTTAAGTAAATAACTAGTTTCTACAACCAGCGTATCGCCGCGATTAAACAGTGTAATGTCTTTAATATAGGCCGGGTGAGCGCCGGGGTTTATTGACTCGTTATTTATAATAGGACTAGTCATTATTCACACACATCCTCTTCTGGAATATACAAGTCTTTAATGAAATATTGCCGCGTACTTAGAACCCCAGCCCCCTGATCGGGTCCCAAGGCGGTGAAGTCTTGAATATTTGCTTTATCCAATACCACAGAAGCAATCCCGTTGTCAGCCCGAATATCTAAATAGTATTGCACATCATCAGTTGTATATGCTCCGAGGGCGCTAGTATTAAACTTAAGTTGTCGTGTGTCTATATCGGGCATGCTGCTGGATAGAAAAACCTCAATATCAAAGTTCTCCTTATAAAAGTCGGCATTCTTTTCCTGAACTCCTAACACTAGATCGCCCTTTTGAACTACAATGAACTTGCCGCTAGGAAGTATGTCAGTTGTAACTGATGTTAAATTGTGCGCGTCTGTCGGTTCTGTGTGGAAAAAATCAGCATTAGTTCCCATATCTTCGGTATAATCCGGTATTTCACCCACATAGTTATTGTACTTCACAGCAATATTTATTTGAGGAATGGAAGATGTGCCTTCTGTGGCGTTCAAAGAGCCGGTAAAGGCGCGGCTGGACGAGGCGATTTCTCCAAGATATGGCCTGATCTGAAGAGCCGGGTATTTGTTCGAGTTTATTTTAGAGGTCCCGAGGGGATTTTCCAGGCCTTTCATTTTATTGGTAGTATATTGAAGTTCTTCTCGGTTATAAACTGCGCCGGGATCCATGAATAAGGGCTTGTTTGAGATTTGAACCCCCTCCTCGTCCGGATCGTCCGGGTCAAAAATCTTCTGAATGGCTTCGTTTCTGCGTGTGATGGCTGTTT
>TARA_R110000824_G_scaffold328271_5_pt1 | contig 11517 bp, 13 predicted proteins | sample TARA_R110000824 | Tara Oceans TARA_R110000824 (sample SAMEA4397747) | marine metagenome | biome: Polar Biome; feature: [MES] marine water layer (ENVO:01000295) within the mesopelagic zone...; material: water (ENVO:00002006), including particulate matter (ENVO:01000060) such... | reverse complement strand
ACTAAGGCCCAAGAAGAATATTTTAATAGAAATTTAGCTACTTGGGATTGGGGTAAAATTCAAGCAGCAGCAAATGCTAAAGGAACAAACGTCACCGAATTTATAATTAACGATAAATTTCAATCTGAAGCAAATAGTGGTATGTTTAACCAAAAATCAAATTACGTTACTCCACGATCTTTGGTATCACAACGATATGCAAGAGGTGGTCTTAGTGCCATTCCAGGATATGCTACGGGGTCTGGAGATGGTCGAGATGACTTAATAAATGCGAGACTGTCAGACGGGGAATATGTTATAGACGCTGAAAGTGTGTCAATGTTAGGGAACGGGTCAAATAAAGCAGGGGCTAGTATGTTAAATCAAATGCGAAAAAATCTAAGATCGCACAAAGGAAAAGCTCTGGCAGATGGTCGATTTAGCCCAGACGCTAAGTCACCACTAGAATACATGAAAAGGAGCGCGTAATATGGCTAGTTTGTTTCAAGGTTCGCCACAAACAGCTACAAGCTATAGCACGAGCACCAGTGAAACTCCAAAATGGATGCAAGATGCTATATTCAACCAAGTTCAACTTTCTCAGAATTTAGCCAATCGTCCGTTTGAATCTTATCAACTTCCAACTGTCGCTGATTTATCTCCTTTACAACAAGAGGCATACACGAACGTAAAATCAAATCAAAACGCCTACTTACCCGATTTAAACGCATCCCAAGCAGGATTAAGAGCTGTAGCTGGCTTGGCACCACTGCCTGACACACCAACTAGTATGCTTCCGACCAATATGCAAAACCCAGCTATGATGGCTACAAACACTGCCCAAGCAAAAGCTAAAAGTTATTTTGATAAGGCTGACGATGCATCATACGACAATATTACTAGTTATATGAACCCTTATCAGACAGAGGTTATGGATAGAATGGCAAATCGCAGTGCCAGAAACTTATCCGAAAATTTATTACCTGCTGTGTCTGACAGTTTTATAAAAGCAGGGCAGTTTGGATCTAGTCGTATGGGTGATTTTGGATCTAGGGCTGTGAGGGATGAGTCAGAAAATCTGTTAAATGCACAAGCTAATATGATGAACAGTGGGTATCAACAGGCAATGGCGACCAAACAAGCCGATATGGCAAGACAAGCAGGTCTTGGTCAAACAATAGCTCAAATACAGGAATCCGATTTAAATCGGCAAATTGGAGCTTTAAGTGGGTTATCTGACCTTGGTGCTCAAAGACAAGCCCTTGGTTTCGCTGATACTGCTGCATTAGAAGCTGCAGGCCAAGCACAACAAGGTCAGCTACAACGCCAGTTTAACGCTGCTGAAAAAGAGTTTTTAGATCAACAAATGTACCCAAAGCAGCAGGCAGATTTTTTAAGTACGCAATTAAGAGGATTGTCCCCAATAACTCCGCAAAGGACCACCTCTACTGGAACATCGCAGGGTGCTACATATTCTCCTAGTCCTCTTTCACAAATCGCCGCAGGTTTCGCTACATACAAAGGATTAGATTCATTATCGGGTGGTAAATTATTTGGCGGTTAAGGATTAAACTATGGGTTATAATTTAAATAGGTTGATGAGACAGTACGGTTTAGCCACTCCTACTATGGCTCAGTACACAGGGGATCTAGGACCAGACGTTGAAACTATCGATGAAGAAACGGGCGAGGTAACTACAACGTCTGGAACATTAACTTTTGACCCTGCAAAACAAGCTGAATTTGATAAGTATCAAGATCAATTTCAATTCCGTTTGAATAATAGACCTATGTATGAAAGCTCTCAATTTAGTACGAGGCCACTTCAAGAGCAACCCCAAACATACGAAGATATGTTCACAATGTATTTAGGTAGACAGCCAGGAGATGGCGAAACAAATCGTGGTCCAGTTAACGATGCCCAACGAAATCAATTTTTAACCACCTATGCCGATGAATTTGCCGATTTAGGAATTAACAATACTGGCAATCAATTGGTGTCCGACCAGATCGGGAATTACTATGGAAATATTTTACGCAATCCTGATTTCGTTAGCAATGTTCCGACAACTCCTGTTGACCCATCAGCATCGTTTATCGAACGAAACCCCACTGTTGTTAATCCTAATCCACCGTTTGTTATACCGCCTTCAGGTTTAATCTCAGCAGATCAAGCATATTATAATCCTGACGATCCTCCAGTAATATATGAGGACATTATTGATGAAGAGACAAGTGAAGTAACTGGTACAACGCCAATAATTTCAGACACATTCACAGGGTTTTCTTCTCAACAAGACCAAATCTCAGCAAACTTAGCTAATCCATTGCCAGACGAATCCATAACGACACTAGAACTGGCCCAGAATGTCGATCCATTTGCTCCTAGTAGTACTGGTCTTCCTTCATACGGTGCTTATCTTGCTAAAAACCAAGATGTTTTCGATGACATTATGAATCAACCGGGATACGTAGCACTTAATATTCCACAATATACGGAGGAGAGGGGTTTTGGTGGATTTGCTCCTGGTTCTCCAGAAAATGAAGCGGTGAAACAATATGTAGCTAACGCAGCTAAAGAGCATTTTGTTAATCACGGATTTCAAGAGGGAAGATCATTCTACAACAGAGGTGGTGAGGTTAAAGGTTATAATGAAACTGGCCCAGTGCGAGAAGAAGATTTAGTACAAGTAAGTTCTGACATAGGTGAACAGTTTCAACTAGATGACGGTGAAACTTTAAATGAAACAGGCTTAAAGGCAACAATTGATGGGCTGGGACCACCCAATGACTTTGTGCCTGATCCTGCAGTTCAAGATCAAATAATTGGTCTTCAAAACATGAGGCAAAAACAAATAGATAGAATGGAAGAAAGTCAATTAGCAAGAAATAAATCAATAACTGGTTTAGAAACTCAACAAGAAGAAGCAATTGCATCTTATGGCGCAATGATGGACAGAATGGCAGAGCAAACAGGCCAAGGTCCAGCGGCTAGTGAAGTATATTTTAATTTAGCAAGTGCATTTTTACAACCAACTCAAACAGGTTCGTTTGGAGAAAGTTTAGGGTTAGGAGCAAAAGTACTTTCTAAATATAGTAAAGATAAAAGATCTTCTATTTTGGCAAAAAACAAAATGCTTTTAGATAGAGCGTCTACAAAACTAAACAGTATAAAAGCAAAACTTAAATCTGCCAAAGATTTGAGTGCTACAGAAAAAAATCGATTGTACGATATGCAAGATCAACTAATTGAAAGTTCGATTAAAGAATTAAGAGAAGGTCAAAAACTTGCTGAAAATAGAAATGATAAAAAACAACTGCGTTATCTTGAACAACGAGAATTAACTCTTAGAGAACAAAAAATTGAGGCAGACATAGAACGTAATAGAGTTAAGGATGACCGATACTTGAAAAAAGAAGCAGAAAACAAAAGAACACTTAGTAACTATGAAGGTAAATTAAAATTTGCAGAAACAGAAAAATTAAATGCTTACCAAGGAGAAACAGGTTTAATTGCTAAGTTAGAACGTGCTGTTAGATTAAGTGGTAAAGCACAAACTGACTCTACGATAAATGCAGCTTTTAGAGCAGGAAAAAATTTCTTGGGTGTAGACCTAACACAAGAACAACGAGATTATGTTGATCTTTTACAATTAATTAACAGAGAGGCAGTAAAACAATTAAAAGAAACTTTTGGTGCTCAATTATCAGACAGTGAAAGAAAAGTATTTTTCTCTTTACAAGGTGTAGAGGGAATGGCTGATAAAGACGTAAGAACACGCATTCTTAAAGATATTTTAGCTGACGCTAAAAAAGGTTATGCCGACAGACAAAAAATGTTGAACAAGATAAATAATAGAGAATTTAGATATGCTGACTCAACTGCATTTGACGGGTTAACATAATTGGAGCGTAAAGATGGCACTTGAACGAGAAGAATTTATGGATCGACCACTTTCACCGTTGGAAAAGGAATTGGTAAATATTTCTGAAGGCGGTTTAGAAAAATTAAGACAATCAACTAATGCTCGTCCACCTGTTGTTAGAGAAATTACTCAAAGCGAAGAAGTTATTACTCCAAATAACATGAGAGGTTTACCTCCCAGTGCTAATAATGCTCCCAGATCTCCGTTAATTGACATAGCCAATGCTCCAAAAACACAGGCTGAACTTGACAACCTTATGGGTGAAAATGTTTACAGCGCACCCAATAAAACAAGAGCAGTTCTTCAAGGATTAACATTAGGAGGGGCTGATGAAATAGAAGCACTTGCCCGTTCTACATTTAGCGATGAAAGTTATGACGAAGCAAAACGAAACATTGGATTATCTTACGATCAATATGTAAAAGACAATCCTGGAGAAGCACTTTCTCTAGAATTAGCAGGGGGATTTGCTCCCTTTATTATTGCGTCTTTAATGTCTGGGGGAACGGCTACACCATTTTTAGCCGCAAGAGCAGCAACTGGTACGGGCGCTGCTCAACAAGGGTTAATTAAAGCGGCTTTAAGTAAATTAGGTAATTTTTCTAATAAAGCAATAGGCTATTTACCAAAAGGCAAGACGTTTGCTTCACAATTAGCAAGGCAAGGAATAATTGGAGGTACTATCGGTGCAACAGAAGGGGCATTAAGTGCGAAAACAGGAGAACGAGGTTCAGGTGCTATTGAAGGTGGTATTTTTGGCAGTGGGCTTGGAATGGGTTTCTCAGCTATTGGAAAACCATTAGGAGCTGGCTATGACAAGTTAGTTAGAAAATATTTTAATCCAACAGAAGCACCTATATCAAAATCTAAAAAAATAGCTGTGGAAAAATTAGCTGGAACTATGGATGAGGCAAACCTAGAACCCAAAGATCTTGTAAAACTAACAAAAGAAATGAATCAATATATAGATGATCCTAAAAAATATGCCAAAATTTTAGACGCACATCCTTTACTAATTAAAGATGCTAAAAGAATAATTATGACTCCTACTAATCCTGGAGAAAAATTAAAAGGAAATTTAATACAAATATTAAAACAAAGTAAAGACGATTTAATTAATATAACGCGAAAAAATATTAGTAGTGTAGATCGTGCAAGATTAGTAAAAAATTTAGAAAATGAATTAGACACAGAAATGGGTGGTTTTTATAACAAAGCGTTTGATTGGAAAAACCCCAATGGAACTAGAGCTGCCCAACAAGGATTAATTGACGATCCTCGCATTATGGCAATGTTACAGCGTCCCGATTGGCAACAGGCTTATAAATTAGCTAAAAAGAATAACGATGCATTAATAGAATTAGCTGAAGACACAGGTGAAACGCTTCCTAGAAAAATGAAAGAAATGGGTGAATTACCTGATCTATTTACCGTAAATGAAATTAAAAAAGCATTCGATGACAATATTTCTTTAGGTGTTAAAGAAGGCAACATTGCAGACACTGAAAAACTTATTTTTATTATGAAAAAAAATAAATTTCTAGAAATTATTGATGATATTACTCAAATAGATGGTGTGTCTCCTTATAAAACAGCAAGAGGTAAATTTCAAAGTGTTAAAGAAGTAGAAGAAGCAATAGATGAAGGTAGAAAGTTTAGATCAAAAGACCCAGAAGAAGTAATTACTGATTTAGAAGATTTATCAGAACGTGCAAGGATGGGTTATAAAGCCTCTGCAGCTAGAGAAATTACAGATATAGCTTCAAAGAGTTCTGCTAAATCAGGAGATTTTGCAAGTAAAGTATTAGAAAATAGGGATTTAGTTGCAAAAATTAGAGCGTTATTTCCTAATAATTCTGATGATGGTGCTGTAGAATTTTTTATAAAGCAATTAAGTGTAAATCAAAAAATGTATGAAAATGCACAAACGGCTTTACCCAGATCTGACACGACTGAAAATTTTTTAAACATGGCTAAAGATGATCTTATGTCTCGTAGTGGTGATATAATAAGTAAATTAGTCAATCCAATGGACCCTAGAAATATTGTTAGTCTTGCGATAAGTTTTTTATCAGGGCCAAAACAAAGTAAAGAAATGTTAGAAGAACTATCAAATTTATTGGACACTAATGACCCTACCGCTATAGCTACTATTGCTTCTGTTTTAGAAAAACAGGTAAAAAGAAATGCTGAACTAGGAGCAGGAAAACAAAATACATTGGATGCCTCTACTATATTTGTACAAGGCAAAGTAGGCGATGATGATGGTATGACATACTTCAGACCGTATGATCAAGAGATGCAAGAGTCAGTTAATCCAGATCAAGAGTTAGACGTTTATACAGAAACGATACCTGGAACAACTAAATCAGAAGGTAAAAGAGTTTATAAAAAAGGCGGTGCGGTAAATTTAGAAACACTGCTTGAAGAAATAGAAGAAATGGGAATTTAACCATGCCGAAATTATTAGATAAAATTCACAAGTGGGTAGGAAACCAACCCATAATTGTACAATTACTCATGTTATTTTTTAGTGCGTTTCTTGTTATTAGTTTATTGATTGCGGCTTTTAACGGAGCTTAAATTATGTTGACAATTATCGGATCGCTTATTGGGTTTGGAAGCAGTTTTCTGCCATCTGTTTTAGATTTCTTTAAGCAAAAAGAAGATAACAAGCAAGAGCTTGCTTTGATGGATAAGCAAGCGGAACTTACACGTATTACGGCTGAATTTGAGCGTGACAAGGCAGAGGTGCAAGCTTTATCGGCTGAGACAGTTGCGTTGTATCAGCAAGCAAGTACTGAGAAAAATGATGGGTGGGTCGGTGCCTATCGCGCTAGTGTGCGGCCTACAATCAGTTATTTATTCTTACTATTTTATATAAGCATAAAGTCATTTGCCTTGTTGGGAATGATCCAATACGAGGGCATGATGATAAAGGACGCTTTACCACTTGTATGGTCAAATGATGTGGATAGCCCGATCCTGGCCAGCATCATTTCATTTTATTTCGGTAGTAGGATGTTCAGGAAGTAGGCTATGGAAAATGGAGGGATTGGAGTTGCGGAAGCTATCAATGTGGGGCTGGCATTAACGGTTTTTGTGGGCGGGATCGTTTATAGCCTGGTGAGGGTGAAAGTGCTACAGGAAGAAACATCTAAAAAAATTGAGGTGTTATTTAAATTGGTGAACGAAATGCGGGACAGAATGAACAATGGAAGGGATAAATAATGGCACCAAAAAGAGGATTATATGCCAACATTAATGCTAAACAAAAAAGACAAGCATCTCAAAAAGTTGCTGAAAGAAAAGTAGAGCCAACTCGTAAAGTAGGAAGTAACGGTGCTCCTACAAAGAAGGCTTTTATACAATCGGCAAAAACTGCTAAACCTACAAAAAAGAGTAGAGCATGAATGCCATAAAATTTGACCCTGATTTAAATCAAGACGGTGTACTGACAGGTGAAGAAATTACCATTGCTACACAAGTTGAAAAAGCAACACTACAAAGTCGATTGACGTTATCGTCTTTTATTTGTTTGATTTTGTTAGGTGCTATTTTAGTTAGTGGCTTTCTTGCCGTTGATTTAATCAAAGCTATATCACCTATTATATCTAGTCTTATATTTGGGTTTACTGGAATTATTGGTTTCTATTTTGGTGCTCAAGCCTGGTCCACTAAAAAGTGAAAACATCACAGGCAGGTATTGATTTAATCTGCCATTGGGAAGGATTTAGAAGTGCTCCATATTGTTGTTCTGCAAATGTATGGACTTTCGGATACGGGTCAACCAGATTGGCTGACAACAGCCGTGTTACCGAGAATACGCCACCTATTACAAAAGATGAGGCGATGGCGTTACTTCAACACCAATTGGTGCAATACGAAAGAGCAGTGTTGCGATTGGTGCCAGTGTCATTAAATCAGTCACAGTTTGATGCCTTAGTTAGCTTTACTTATAATCTAGGCAGTGGGAGTCTTGGTTCGTCCACGCTCAGAAAAAAACTTTTGAAAGGCGATATGGAAGGTGCAAGCAAAGAGTTCACAAAGTGGAGTTACGCATCAGGCAAATATATCAGAGGTTTATATCGTAGAAGAAAAGATGAAAAAAACTTGTTTTTAAAGGTAATGGATCAATCATAAAAAGTATCGTGCAGCCATTTAGATATTAACAGGGCTTCGGCTCTGTCTTGGTGTTTCTTTAAATGTAATGGCGCATCAGGCCATAGCTTAACAGCCATTGCACGGCATTGTTCTTTGTCAGAACTTAATTTAAAATGTTTTTTCCATACCTGTGGCGTTACATATCGCAGTTCAAAACGACAGGCGGTTATAGCAGAACGAGCACAACCGAAAGAATCACCCAACGAAAATATGGTTGATACACCTTGATTTGGTCTTGCATTAACACGCTCAAGCACGCAGCTAATATATTCAGAAGGTTCTCCGTATTGCCTCAAAAATCGAATAACACCAGCAACGTCTACCTCATTTTTAACCTTGCCTTTACCCTTTAAAATAACGGGCATATCCTCTACAGCAACGTAATGACCATCACTTAAAACTCCAATGGCTCCAGTTAAACCTGGATCAATTCCTATAGTAATCATAATCCCTGATAATCCTCACATCCTATGAGTTGTTGTTGCTTGTTTAAAAGCGTATTATGCAAGTCACAATTCCATCCGCCATTATGTACAGGTATTGAGTTCACGCAAGTGCGACAGTGAAAAAGAGGTTTTGTTTTTTTCACGCACACATCTTTGTGATCACAAAATTTACAAGCAAAAATACTGGCATCTTCACTAATGCCTGTTGGCCTCATGCGCGCATTAATTAAACTTTCTATTTTTTTGATCAATGATTTTTGATGAGTTTTATCCTCTTTTATTCTTTCAACATAATAATGTTCGTCATCTTTACATAACGACACATATAAACCTCGTGTGAAGTGTCCTAAATACATAGAGATTTGCATTTGGCTATAATGAACGGGTTTAGACTTTTCTACACCGTGTCTCTGTAATGCACTAAATGATTTTTTATTATGGGTTTTAATCTCTAATAAATGATTTTTGTCTTGATGTTTAATAACACCATCTGCCTTACAAATGAAGTGTCCACTATCGTGCTCAAATTCATATTGACTACCGTAGTCATTAACAAAGTAAACGTCTTTACCAGATCGAATTAAATCCTGAATGACACGCTCCTCTTGTAAATGGCCTGTTTCAAACAGTCTTAAAATCCGTCCTTCAAATTGTTTTTTAGAAAATCCACGCCAGTTAAACCATATTTTACGAATACATTCTTCACCGATACCAGACGCACCCAATCGACTAAACGACAGGCTCTCTGTTTTTTCATAGGATTTATACAATGCATTTACAAGAATTTGTTCTGGGGATTTAGGAAACGCAACCATAAAATAATCCTTATGGGGAGGGATAACCCTCCCCTGTTATTGTTAGTCCCAAGGTTTAGCTGAATTTGATTCAGTTTCGATAGGTGCTGATTTCGGAGTAGAGCGTGGCTTTGCTGTAGGTGTAAACAGAAAACCTGTTATCTCGTTTTTAGCAGCATAACCATTTGTGCCATCTTTAATTCCAACATTTGCCTGAAATGGTTTTTCCATTAACATATCGGTGTCATCACAATCAGGCTTTCCACAAGCTGTCGCCCATGCAACCAATTGTTGTCTACCGATATTCTCAGCCTGTTGAGATGCATTCGTTACGTTAAAATTAAACCAGATTAAACGTCCCTCACACTCACCTTTAGATACCTCATATTTGACAGCAATATAACTGCCAGCGTTATTTTTGGTATCCTTTAACTCAGCCTCTATGCCACGCAAGGTATATTCACCTTTTGGTATTGGGTCATAATTAATTGGTTCGTTCGGTTGAACTTCACTTATATCAAATCCAAATTTAGGCATTGTTGTTTCCTTTTTATGTGACAGGTATTACAGAAGATAATTCTTCATAGGTCATTGGTGATTGCTCTGGGCAACCATAACGATTTTTAGATGCGAAAGCTGGCGTTTCAACATAGTGCAGCAGACGTTCACCGGAAGATACACCGCGTGTCTTTGAAGTGTTAAAGCCAGTGTCAGATTTTCGTATCATCACATCCATTGCACAGAATGCTAAAACATCAACCCACTCCATTAGTAAAGCATTACATCTGTTGGGGAGCTTCGGGCTGTATCTATCGTAAGGCTCAGTTCTTGGGTCTTCAAATTTAGATACCTGCGAGTGAGCAACCAACACGATGTTCATGCTGCGTCTTTGACGGAGCACATCCAACCCCTGCAATATTTCACGAAATTCTTCAGCGCATAACACGGCAAATTTTCCGTAAGCTAAATCTTTAGCCTCGTGACTACTTTCTACGAGGGTGGAAATTAAAGGCTCTATTAGCCAATCTACTGAGTCTATGACACACGTTTTAAATTTGTGGTCCTCTTTAATGAGCTTGCCTATCGAATCAATAATCTGACTGTTTTCGGTAGCTTTTGGAAAAGAGGTAACGTCTAGGCTATCTAGACCGTCCTCTGTGGATATAAAGATTGGTTCTGGGAACTGACTAGCCAATGTAGATTTGCCGATTCCATGACCTCCGTATAAACAAATACGGGGTGGCACTTTCTGTTTGCCAATACGCAAACTACTTTGCCAATCAGGTTCTTTTTGTTTTGACATTTTTTTTCTCCTTTATGAAAATTAGCGGTTGTCATTCCGCATCTGAAAAATCGAACGTCAGAGGGGTGTAGCTAAAGCTTCTGCGATCCCATGATAATATGTTGATTTCATCACAATACTCGCGTGCAACAGCAGTTGCTACGCTACACAGAGCTGGGTCACCTAACATTAAAATATAATCGTATTTCGTTATTTTGCTTAAAACCTTATGCGCCATGTCTAACAAAAAATTAGTATCGTATGGCTTTCTAGGATTAAAGAAAACTGCCTCAAGCTCTCCATATCGTTTGGCATCTGAAAGATCCTTATTGTTGTCGTTTTGAATAACGTATACAGTTGGCATTATTTCACTCCAAAATTACTAGCAAATATCTGATTAAGATCTAGGAAATTTTCAGCACCTAATTGGTGAGCTATTTCGATACATTCACGAATATAATAAGCTTTGTCTAAGTCTTTCGGCTGTTCATCCCAATTTTTAATATTCATGCACTGTCGCGCGCCTTCAGATTTAGGTACTTTGTTTCCATTTTTTTCATAAAGAATTGGTGCCAAGCTCTCAGTAGATTGATACCACCTCACAACTTTGCCCAAATATTTACCACCTTGTTGTGCCCCGCCTGTCACGCTACGGGCTGTTATAAAGCCGTGAAACGGTGCTTGATCAATCGTTGCCTCAAAGTCCACGCCTGTTGCTAACCACTTGGCTACAGCCTCTGAACAGATTGGTGCCGTGGGATTTTTGCGTAAACTGATTGGGGCATAAATTCCCTTTGCCTTGATTGTTTGATCAGGCTTAACGGCAATATAATTGTTAACGTCTTTTATGGCGAGACATTTGTATGGCGTGTATTCAAAACTAAACCGAGACAGTTCCTCATATTCCGTAACACAATCTCTCACAT
>TARA_R110000824_G_scaffold390760_22_pt1 | contig 11519 bp, 12 predicted proteins | sample TARA_R110000824 | Tara Oceans TARA_R110000824 (sample SAMEA4397747) | marine metagenome | biome: Polar Biome; feature: [MES] marine water layer (ENVO:01000295) within the mesopelagic zone...; material: water (ENVO:00002006), including particulate matter (ENVO:01000060) such... | reverse complement strand
CCGCCGCCGCCGCCGCTATCAGCAACCGCATCGGCGCCGTTGCCACCATTCGGATTGCCACCTGCACCACCGCTCGCACCGCCGCCGCCATTGCCGCCAGCTGCCCCGTCAGTGCCGAAATAGCCTGGGTTAACCGAAAAACCACTGCCACCGGAGCCGCCACCGCCACCGCCTGATCCAGTATTGGTCCCGCCGTCTATGCTGCCATCGCCACCGACATTGCTCACAAAGCCCGTCCCGCCTGCACCGCCCGTAGCCCCGCCAGCATTACCTCCGGCACCGCCATCGGCGAATGAGGGCGAAGTCGCAAAAATAAGGGTAAGGCCGGTGGCAGAAACAAAAGCAACCTGACGCAGGCTTGCACGAGACGAAAATCGTTGCGGCATATGAAATATCTCTACATTGCGAGGAATTCGAGGGGCTTAGTCAGACAAAATACTGACTTTTCCTTACAAAACCTAAACTATGATGCCCGTCACACAGAGAATATGCCACCTCCATCACAATAATCAGCATCTGCATTCAAATATGTTGCCCGCCTGATGACTTCACAACGAGGTCACATTCCGCCTTATACTGCGTACCACAAGCATTCATTAATTCTAGGAATCACCCATGCTCCGCACCGCCTTTGACGGCTCGCACCGTCGCCGCATCTATGTCTTTCGCCACGGCGATGTCTCTTATGTCGATGACAATGGCGTGCGCGTCGCAGACAGCACCATCGTGCCGCTCACCCCATGGGGCCGCGAACAGGCAACCATGACAGGCAAGGCGCTTGCCAACATTCCCTTCGACCGCGCCATCGCGTCGAGCTTTCCCCGCTCCGTCGAAACAGCGGAATTGATCCTCGAAGGCCGCGGCATCGAAATCGCGAAGGAAGACGCCTTTGTCGAGTTTCAGGGCGACAGCACCACACGCAACGAGATCACCGATCTCAACGAACTCGCCTATGCCTTCAAGAATGCCGCTGTGCCCGGCGCACGCTATGTTGGCGGCGATATATTTGAAGAAGTCTATGCCCGCGTCATCAATCGCTTCGAGCAAGTGCTGGCCGAACCGGATTGGGAAACACTCGCCATCGTCGCCCATGGCGGCATCAATCGCCTGTTTCTCGGCTGGGCCTTCGGCACCGGCTTGCAAAACTTCACCGCCATCGATCAGAATACCTGCTGCTTCAACGTCATCGACGTGGACACACATCCCGAAACCGGCGAAGTCGTGCGCAAATGTGTCCGTACAATGAACACAGCAGTCTATGACATCCCCAAAGAGGCCAATCACCTCTACTCGCTGGAACAGATCGCCATGCGCATGAAGAAGAAAGAAAACGTCTGATGCCCAGTTCAAAAATTCGTCTCGGCATCATCGGTGGCGGATCAGGCTCCATGATCGGCGACATCCACCGCCTTTCCGCCCTCCAAACCGGCAAGTTTGAAATCGTTGCCGGTGCATTATCATCGAATAAAGAGCGTGCCGACGCCTCTGCCACCGCCGCAGGCATCCCGCTTGACCGCTCCTACGGCCATTACGAAGACATGGCGAAGGCAGAAGCCGCCCGCGCAGATGGTGTCGAAGCCGTCGCCATCCTCACGCCCAATGCACTCCACGCGCCGGTCGCACACGCCTTCCTGAAACATGGCGCTCACATCATCTGCGAAAAACCCATGACCGGCGATCTGCCGCAAGCCGACGCACTGGCAAAAGCCGTCGCAGATGCAGGCACCGCCTTCATCGTCACCCACAGCTATACGGCATTCTCCATGGTGCGCCGCGCACGCGAGCTGATCCGTGCAGGTGAACTGGGTGACATGCGCACCATCCATTCCGCCTATCTGCAAGCAGGCCGCATCGGCTACGAGCAGGATCCCGACGCCAGCAACTGGCATCTCGATCCGGCACTTTCCGGCATTGCAGGCACATTGGCCGATGTCGGCAGCCACGCTTTCCACATGACGACATGGCTCACAGGTCTTGAGCTTGAAAGTGTCGCGGCTGACCTGTCCGCCTTCGGCATCCACAACAAACTGGATAATGACGGCAATGCGTTGCTGCGCTTCAAGGGTGGCGCGAAAGGCAATCTGTCATTCTCGCAAATGGCCATCGGCAAGGATAACGGCTTCAGCTTTTTCCTCTATGGCTCCAAAGCCTCGCTTGCATGGTCGGTCGAGACGCCCAACGAATTGCACTTCACACGCGCAGGCCAACCCACCGAAATTCTCGCACCGGATGCAGCAGCCATTGCCGAGGATGCCCATTGGGAAGCCATGGGCTTTGGCCCCTTCGCGCCCTATGCATCGGCCTTCCGCCGCCTCTATGACGAAGCCGCCGACCAGATCAACGCGCGCAAAGCAGGCGTCACCCCGCCCACCATGCTCGCACCCGACATCGCGGAAGGCCACGCCGTCATGCGCTTCATCGACGCCGCCGTCAAATCATCTTCCAACGGATCAACCTGGGTACACCTCTAGAAGCACTTCACTCCGGCAGCGCGTAGGCCACAATCTTGTCACCCAGCTTTGTGCCTGCCCGCGCGTGCCCGCCCGCGGCAATCACCACATATTGCCGTCCCTGCCATGTATAGGACATGGGTGTCGCCTGCCCGCCAGCAGGCAAGCGCCCCTTCCAGAGTTCCTCGCCGGTCTCCGTGTCAAAGGCCCGCAGATAATTGTCCATCGCCGCACCGATAAAAGTCAGCCCCGATTTTGTCACCAGCGGCCCGCCAAAATTAGGCACACCCCATTTCAGCGGCAGTGGCACAGGGGCCAGATCGCGAATTGTGCCCAGCGCCTCGTCCCATTTGATCGTGCCGGTGTTCAGATCAACAGCCACCAGCTTGCCCCATGGCGGCGACGTGCAAGGCAGACCCAATGGCGAGAGGAAAAGATCGCGCCGCATGCCATAAGGCGTCCCTGTCATCGGCGATATTTCCGCGTGCCCGTCTGTATCCTTGCGCCCTTTGAATTCATCGGCTGGAAACAGCGTCACGATATGCGCGGCAATATTCATATTCACAACTGCCACATTGCGCACCGGATCAAAAGCCATGCCACCCCAGTTCGCCCCGCCGCCATTGAACGGATAGAGCACAGTCCCCTCCATTGAGGGCGGCGTAAACAACCCGTCGCTGCGTGCCTTCTCCAGCCGCGCCGCACAGGCTCGCTTGTCAAACCATGCCACGCCCCAGGCATCGTCTTTGTCCAGCCTCTGCGGCACCAGCGCAGGCGGCTTCACTGGAAAAGGCTGTGTCGGTGACAGGAATTCGCCCAGTACACCGCCCTGCGGCACCGGACGTTCTTCCACATCGAAGAAGGGCTTTCCCGTCTCGCGCTCCAGCACAAACATGAAACCGGTCTTCGTCACCTGAACAACCACATCCACAGGCGCACCATCGCGCATCAGCGTCGCCAATGTCGGCTGAGATGGCAGGTCATAGTCCCAGACATCGTGATGCACCGTCTGAAAGGACCACACCACCTCGCCCGTCACCGCCTTCAGCGCCACCACCGAATTTGCATACCGGTTATCCCCTTTGCGAAACCCGCCGAAAAAATCGGGACTCGCGCTCGATGTCGGCAAGATCACCAGCCCGCGTTTTTCATCCACCGAGAATGGCGCCCACACATTGGCTTGCCCCACACGGGTCGCGTCCTGCGGCCAGTCCTCAGGGTTCTCGCGTGCACCGCGTGCCACCGGATCGAAATTCCACAGCGCCTTGCCGGTCCGCGCATCAAATGCCCGCACAGTGCCCTTGGGCGCATCCGCCCGCACATTGTCGCTGATCGCCGAACCGATAATCACAATGTCGCCAGCCACCACCGGCGGCGAGGTGATCTGGAATTCACCGGGCCAGACCAGCAACCGGTCAGACCCCACATCCATCTCGCCGGGCCGCATCTGATCCGGCCCGAAGCCCGCGCAGAGCCGCCCGTTGCGGGCATCAAGCGCAATCAACCGTCCGTCATTCGTGCCCATGAAAATCCGCGCCGCACAGTCCGAATGCGGCGCGGCCATCGCGTCCTGCCAATAGGCCACCCCGCGACAGACAAACTGGTTTGCCGGTCGCTGGTCGGTCGAGATCTTTGGGTCATAGCTCCACAGCACCGCCCCGCTGGCCGGATCAAGCGCCATCACCTCATTAAAGGGCGTGCAAACCACCAGCCGGTCACCGGCCAGAATCGGTGTCCCCTGAAAGGCATAGCGTTCCAGCGTGGCTTCGGACTTGCCCTCCATCGCACCGGTCGAAACCGACCAGACCTGCTCCAGCCCGCCCACATTCTCCGGCGTGATCTCGTCGGCCGCCACATAGCGCTGACCACCCGCATCACCGCCATAATGGTCCCACAAAGCACCAGCAGGTTGCTGCGCCCACGCACTGCCACCAGCCAGCATCCCTAGACCGGTCAGCATGACCGCCATCAAGCGCCCGTACATCCGCACCAGCTCAACCATCCTGCACCCCCGCATTCATCAAACAATTTGATAAATGAACCATTCATTCATATAATGATCCAAAACCGTGAGACAATCAAGAGCGCATGACAAAGCAATTGGCGTCGAGTTCATCCCCCGCACGGCCTTCCGGCCGCGCCCGCACCAGCGCCGCCGAACGTGCGGAGCGGTTCACATCCATTGCCGATGCGGCAGTCGCCTGCTTCAGCCATGCGGGCTACAAGCGGACACAGGTCGCCGACATCGCCGCCCATTTGGGCGCTTCCTCCGGCTCGCTCTATCTCTATGTCTCGGGCAAGGAAGCGCTCTTCCACCTCGCCGTGATGCGGATTTGTGACCAACCCTTCACGGGCCTCGCCGCCCCCATGCCCGCCCCCACCATTGAAGAAACGGTCGAATGTCTCAAAGCCACATCGGAACGGATCGGCAAATGGCCCCGTCTTGCGTCCGCCGCCACCGCCCGCACACAAGCAGACTTCAATACATTCAATGAGATAGGGCTGGAGCTTTACGATCTTCTGGAGACAATCCGCCCCGCCATTTGGTTGCTGGATGCCTGCGCCATGGACATTCCGGCTCTCAACCGCGCCTACCGTGTGAGCCTGCGCGGAGCCTATTTGACGGCACTAGTTCAAGTGATCTCGCAAGGCCAGTCCCTGACACCGGCCCGGGCCTATATCGGTGCCCGCACATCCATGGAAATTATCGCATGGGCCGCCATGCACCGCCTTCGCGAGCAGACACTACCCGACGAGCTTGCCATGGACGAGGCCACGATCCGGCAGACAGCCGCGCAAGGCTTTGCGGCCGCGCTCATGGCTCTCACCACGCGCACGTCCGCATCGCTTACTTGAATGGCAATGGATAGAAGGCTTTAGCCTTCGGTCTGGATCTGCTTTGCCGCTTCGGCCAACAATTCTTCCATGTTGCGACGGATCTGGTGGTCAGACTGGTCCACACCCTTGGCGTCGAAATCGCCACGGATCTTGCGGAACACGTCTTCTTCGCCCGCCTCTTCCAGATCGGCCACAACGACACTTTTGGCATATTCGTCTGCCGCAGCGCCTTCCAGACCCATCAGACCGGCGGCCCAAAGGCCCAGCAGCTTGTTGCGCCTTGCGGTCGCCTTGAACAGCAAGGCCTCGTCATGGGCAAACTTGTTCTCGAAATTGTCTTCGCGCTTGTCGAAGGTGGACATGGGAACTCCGGTCGTCTGATAAATTGAACGTTAGGCTTAGCCTTGAGCGACCATCAAATCAACTGTGATCGCCCCCTATCGCTAAAGCATTTGGGGTGTCGGCCCCGCCTGCGCAAGATACCGCCCTCAGGTGCATTTCATGCACCCACAAGGTCGCCGCCCCGGGCGCATTTCATGCGCCCACAAGGTCGCATTGTAACCCTTTGGGGCTTAGAGTAAGTTCCGCGCCAGTTGGAGAGGCGATTCCACCCTCTCTGCCTCCTGACGCCTCGTGGCACCGACCCGGAGCTTTAAGCATTCGGGCCAACCGATTGGAATCATGACATGAGCCGTCGCAGACGTGTTTATGAGGGCAAAGCAAAAGTCCTCTATGAAGGCCCCGAACCGGGAACCCTCATCCAGCACTTCAAGGACGATGCCACCGCCTTCAACAATCAGAAGCATGCGACGATTGAAGGCAAAGGTGTCCTCAACAACCGTATTTCAGAGTTCATCTTTTCCAAGCTGAACGAAATCGGCGTGCCCACCCATTTCATCCGCGCCATCAACATGCGCGAACAGTTGATCCGCGAAGTCGAGATCATCCCTTGCGAAGTGGTGGTGCGCAATGTCGCCGCCGGTTCGCTCTCCACCCGCCTCGGCATCGAAGAGGGCACCCAGCTGCCTCGCTCCATCATCGAGTTCTATTACAAGAATGACGAGCTGAACGATCCGATGGTGTCTGAAGAGCACATCACCGCTTTCGGCTGGGCCACACCTCAGGAAATCGACGACATGATGGCGCTGGCGCTGCGCGTCAACGACTTTCTCGCCGGTCTCTTCCTCGGCGTCGGCATCCGCCTGATCGACTTCAAGGTCGAGTTTGGCCGCCTTTATGAAGGCGACATGGTGCGTGTCGTACTCGCCGACGAGATCAGCCCCGATAGCTGCCGCCTCTGGGACATGCGCACAAACGACAAACTCGACAAAGACCGCTTCCGCAACGACATGGGCGGCCTCATCGAAGCCTATCAGGAAGTCGCCCGCCGCCTCGGCATCCTCTTCGAAAACGAACCCAAACGCCGCGGCCCGACGCTGGTGAAGTAATCACAAATTTCGTCTTGCCCCGGCTTGACCGGGGCATCCATCTTTCGTTGCTAAAGGACATGTAATTCCATGAAGGCCCGCATCAAAGTGATGTTGAAAAACGGCGTGCTCGACCCACAGGGCAAAGCCATCGAAGGCGCACTCGGAACCCTCGGCTTCCCCAATGTGGCAAGCGTCCGTCAGGGCAAGTTCTTCGAGGTCGAACTCGACGAGACAGACCCCGCCAAAGCCCGCGCCACCATTGACGACATCAGCAAGAAGCTTCTTGCCAATACCGTCATCGAAAATTACGCGATCGAGATCGACGAGAAATAAGCATGAAATCCGCCGTCATCGTCTTCCCCGGATCGAACCGCGAGCGCGACATGCTCAATGCGCTCGAAAAGATCACGGGCCATAAACCTGTCGCCGTCTGGCACGCCGAAACAGAACTGCCACCCGTCGATCTCGTCGTCCTGCCGGGCGGCTTTTCCTATGGCGACTATCTGCGCACAGGGGCCATCGCCGCACAGGCGCCGATCATGTCGGATGTCAAAAAGAAAGCCGAAGCCGGTGTCCACATTATGGGCGTCTGCAACGGCTTCCAGATGCTTTGCGAGAGCGGGCTGCTTCCGGGCATCCTGATGCGCAACAATCATCTCAAATTCGTCTGCCGTCAGGTGAAGCTCGAAGTCGCCAATGCCGACACGGCCTTCACCCGCAAATACAAGCAAGGCGAAGTCTGGCGCTGCCCCGTCGCCCATGGCGATGGCAATTACTTCACTGACGCCGACACGCTCGCCCGCATCGAAGGCGAGAACCGCGTTGTCTTCCGCTATGCCGAGGGCACAAACCCCAATGGCTCGCTCAACAATATTGCAGGCATCATGAACGAGCGCGGCAATGTCATGGGCCTGATGCCCCATCCCGAAAACGAAATCGAAGCAATGAACGGCGGCACCCGTGGCCGCGCGCTCTTTGAAAGTCTGCTGGAGGCCGTAGCGTGAGTGCCAACGACGTGAAAATTACGCCCGCGCTTGTCGCCGAACATGGCCTGAAGCCCGACGAATACCAGCGCATCCTCGATCTCATCGGTCGCGAACCGACGCTGACCGAACTTGGCATCTTCTCGGCCATGTGGAACGAGCATTGCTCCTACAAATCGTCCAAGAAGTGGCTGCGCACGCTGCCCACCACCGGCCCCCGCGTCATTTGCGGTCCCGGCGAAAATGCAGGCGTTGTGGATATCGGTGATGGTCAGGCCATCATCTTCAAGATGGAAAGCCACAACCACCCGTCTTACATCGAGCCTTATCAGGGCGCGGCCACGGGCGTCGGCGGCATCCTGCGTGACGTCTTCACAATGGGCGCACGTCCCATCGCCGCCATGAACGCTTTGCGCTTTGGTGCGCCCGAGCATCACCGCACCCGCCACGTCGTCTCCGGCGTCGTTGCAGGCGTTGGCGGCTATGGCAACTCCTTCGGCGTGCCCACCATCGGCGGCGAAGTCAATTTCGACGAAAGCTATAACGGCAATTGCCTCGTAAACGCTTTCGCCGCTGGCCTTGCCGACACGGACAAGATTTTCTATTCCGAAGCCAAAGGCGTCGGCCTGCCCATCGTCTATCTCGGCTCCAAGACAGGTCGCGACGGCATCCATGGTGCCACCATGGCATCTGCCGAATTTGATCAGGACACAGAGGAAAAACGCCCCACCGTCCAGATCGGCGATCCCTTCTCCGAAAAACTGCTGCTCGAAGCCTGCCTTGAGCTGATGGCCACAGGTGCCGTCATCGCCATTCAGGACATGGGTGCCGCCGGTCTCACCTGCTCGGCCGTCGAAATGGGTGCCAAGGGCGATCTCGGCGTCGAACTCAATCTCGATATGGTCCCTTGCCGCGAAACCGGCATGACAGCCTACGAGATGATGCTGTCGGAATCTCAAGAGCGCATGCTCATGGTGCTCGACCCCGCCAAGGAAGCCGAAGCCGAAGCCGTTTTCCGCAAATGGCATCTCGACTTCGCCGTGGTCGGCAAGACCACCGACGATCTGCGCTTCCGCATTTTCCGCCATGGCGAGTTGATGGCCGATCTGCCCATCAAAGAGCTTGGCGATCAGGCCCCCGAATATGACCGTCCCTGGGTCGCGACACCCAAGCCCAAAACGGTGCCCGCCACCGACATTGAAGCCCCCAATTCCATCGTCGAAACGCTGGTCAAAATGGTCGGCCTGCCCGACATGGCCTCGCGCCGCTGGGTCTGGGAGCAATATGACCACCTCATTCAGGGCAACACAGCCATCGGACCCGGCGGCGATGCTGCCGTCATCCGCATCGGCGAAGGCCCAAAGGCACTCGCCTTCACGCTCGACGTGTCACCGCGTTATTGCTTTGCCGACCCGGAAGAAGGTGGCAAGCAGGCGGTTGCCGAATGCTGGCGCAATCTCACAGCCGTTGGTGCCGAACCGCTCGCCATCACCGACAATCTGAATTTCGGCAATCCCGAAAAGCCCGACATCATGGGCCAGTTCGTCGGTTGCATCAAAGGCATCGGCGCGGCCTGCACCGCCCTCGACTTCCCCGTCGTCTCCGGCAATGTCTCGCTCTACAACGAGACAAACGGCAAAGGCATCCTGCCCACCCCCGCCATTGGCGCGGTCGGTCTGCTGCCTGATATGGCGGTCCGCACCACAGTCGGTTTCAAGGCCGAAGGCGAAGCCATCATCGTGCTGGGCGAAACCAAAGGCCATCTCGGCCAGTCCATCTATGCCCGCGACATTCTCGGTCGCCGCGATGTCGATGCGCCCCCGCCTGTCGATCTGGCCGTCGAACGCCGCAATGGCGATTTCGTGCGCAGCGAAATCCGCTCCGGTGCCTTCACAGCGGTGCATGACGCATCTGACGGCGGCTTGCTCGTCGCTATCGCCGAAATGGCCATGTCAGGTGGCATCGGTGCCAGCATCGAGGCTGACGCCGCCCTGCCCGTCCATGCATGGGCCTTTGGCGAGGATCAGGGCCGCTATGTCGTCACCCTGCCCGATGACGCTGCGTCAGCCTTGCTGGCCCGTGCGGCCAAGGCAGGCGTGCCCGCCACCCGCATCGGCACAACAGGCGGTGCGGAATTGACTCTGGGCGGCTCCGCTCCCATATCATTGAAGACCTTGAAAGACACCCACGAAGCCTGGTTCCCCGCCTATATGGCCGGACCCGACCTTCTGGACGCGTAACACGTAAAGACGGAGAGACAATCGCTATGGCCATGAGTGCGTCGGAGATCGAGACCCTGATCAAGCAAGCCCTGCCTGATGCAATTATCGACATCCGCGATCTCGCCGGCGACGGCGACCACTACGCGGCCAATGTCATTTCCGAAGCCTTCCGCGGCAAGACCCGTGTGCAGCAGCACCAGCTTGTCTATGCGGCATTGAAGGGCGGCATGGGCACAGACCTCCATGCCCTCGCCCTGCAAACATCGGCACCCGAATAACGCCTAACCCGCGCGACACCCGCGCGAAAGGAAACAGAGATGAGTGAAAATCCGGTCTTCGACCGCATCCGTGAAGAAGTCGCCTCCAGCGACATCGTGCTGTTCATGAAGGGCACGCCTGTGTTCCCGCAATGCGGCTTTTCCAATGCCGTCGTGCAGGTCCTGACCTATCTCAATGTACCGTTCAAAGGCGTGAACGTGCTGGAAGACGGCGACATCCGCGAAGGCATCAAGCAATTCTCCGAATGGCCGACCATCCCGCAGCTCTATGTGAAGGGCGAGTTTGTCGGCGGTTGCGACATCGTGCGCGAAATGTTCGAGCAAGGCGAATTGCGCGAATACCTCGCCCAAAAAGGCATCGAAGCCGCCGCCTGATGCTTCGTCATTGCGAGGAGCGCAGCGACGCGGCAATCCATGCGGCCTCTGAAACATGGATTGCTTCGCTCCGCTCGCAATGACGAAATGACACGTACAAAAAAACCCCGCTCTTCCGAGCGGGGTTTTTCGTATTCCGTAAACAGCGAAACTGTTAGCTGCGCGAATAGAATTCGACCACGAGGTTCGGTTCCATCTGCACAGGATAAGGCACATCGGCAGGTGTCGGCATACGCACGAAGGTCGCCTTCATCTTGTCGTGGTCCACATCGATGTAATCAGGTGTGTCGCGTTCGGCGCTCTGCACGGCTTCAAGCACCAGACCGAGCTGCTTCGACTTCTCGCGCACTTCGACCACATCGCCGTCTTTCAGACGGATCGAGCCGATATTGACCTTCTTGCCGTTCACAAGCACGTGACCGTGGTTGATGAACTGGCGTGCCGCAAAAACGGTGGGCACGAATTTCGCGCGATAGACAACGGCGTCGAGACGGCGTTCCAACAGGCCGATCAGAAGCGCGCTGGTGTCACCACGCAGACGCTGGGCTTCCTTGTAGATGCCGTGGAAGGCTTTTTCCGAGATATTGCCGTAATAGCCCTTCAGCTTCTGCTTGGCGCGCAGCTGCACACCGAAGTCCGACAGCTTGCCTTTGCGGCGCTGACCGTGCTGGCCGGGACCATATTCGCGTTTATTGACGGGGGATTTGGCACGGCCCCAGATGTTTTCGCCCATCCGGCGGTCGAGTTTGTACTTAGCTTCAATGCGCTTTGTCATCGCAGTTTCCTTATAAAAACAATGGAAACGCGCCCTCCTTTGCCATTTCTGGCCGACAGCGGCTGGTTACAAGCGTCACCAGACCCCACGGGTGCGTAAAATAGAAAACGGGCCCGAAAGGCCCGAATTCGTGCCGGTTTGTAGCCCGCAAAGGACGAGGAGTCAAAC
>TARA_R110000824_G_scaffold364559_1_pt1 | contig 11520 bp, 12 predicted proteins | sample TARA_R110000824 | Tara Oceans TARA_R110000824 (sample SAMEA4397747) | marine metagenome | biome: Polar Biome; feature: [MES] marine water layer (ENVO:01000295) within the mesopelagic zone...; material: water (ENVO:00002006), including particulate matter (ENVO:01000060) such... | reverse complement strand
GAAGGTGTTTCGGTAACTGTAGTTAGCCTAACACCGGGAGTAGTAGTACCTATACCTACATTTCCAGCTGAATCAATACGCATTCTTTCATTTCCAGAACCATTAGTTCTGAAACCCATACTATTGTCAGTATGATCATATTTTATCATTCCTATATCATTGTCTCCAGAATCTCCAAATACAACCCTACCTGACTGGTTAGTTGCAGATAAGATTTGAATTCCAGCAATTCCTGCGCTTTCAGCAACTATTTGATAACCAGCATCAACTGTAGCACTAGAACCAGCTCCAACGTGAAGCTTAGTTCCAGGACTAGTTGTTCCAATACCAACGTTACCATTCTCATCTATCCTAACCATATCCACAAAACCAAACCCATCCGTACTTGTAGATGTTCCTAATCTAAACACGCTACCTGATTTCCAATATAATGCACCTTGACCTGCGGGTACAGCTCCTGGTGCTATTCCTGTACCTGTAAATAAATTAAGCCAAGTGTCAGTGTCTATGGTGAACATACCATAGTTAATAGAACCTCCTGCTACATTTGAGTGTAGTTGAGCATCTGGACTAGCAGTTCCTATACCAACGCTTGTTCCATCGTCAAATACGATACTATCTGTTAAAGTATCTGAATCTGACCACTTAGGAATATAATTAGTTGTACCTGTACCATCAACGCCGGAGGTGTGTGCATCTACATAAGCTTTATTAGCAGCATCGGTTGTAGCAGAAACAGTATCTATTCCTTGTATTCTACCTGTGCCGCTAAGAGTAATACCGCCACCTGATACTGTTATATCATTAGCAAAATTAGAGTTACCACTTGTATCATTTATTGTTGTTACATTTCTTGCCGCCCAACCAGTTGACCAATTGTCAGGAGAAGAATTTACTTGTAAACCACCTTCAGCATTTATATAAACTATCTCACCTGTTTGTCCTGTTGCTTGACCTGAAGATTCCCCAGCATTTATCGCTACTTGAGTTCCATTACTAGTTCTTATATCAACGGTTCTTATTATTCCAAAGGTTTTCTGTCCACCAAATTCTTGAGTTCCATTAGTAACAATCCCAGCTAAGGTAGCAGTAGCAGCCGGTAAGGTAGTGATATTAGTACCGGTACTTGATTCAATTGGAACATTTGTAGCAGTTACTGTACCTACAGTTAGATTTGTATCAACATTAGCTTCCCAGCCCTGATCATTATTCAAAACTCCTAGTTTAATTTCACTAGCAGCTTTTCTACTTTCAGTTGTACTGTCTTGTAATATAAATTCAGTTGTACCGGTAATATCACCAGTCATATCGGTTAATTCAGAGAAGTCTAAGTTAAATGTAGAGCCCGCACTAGGGGTGTAAGTTGTACCTGCTAATCCAGTACCTGCAACAAGTGTAGCAGTATACGTATTCTGTGTGTCAGTCCAAGGGACGTTGATAACTCCTTGACCAGCAGCATTTAATTGTAAGCCATATGTTCTATTAGTAGTTGATGAGACTGTATTAGCAGCAGTTGGATTATCTGTGTTGCTGAATAGTTCAATAGCACCTTTTGCTGTAGCAGTTGCCTCTGGTAGTCTTGCGCTTGCAAAAGTTCCTGTAGTCGTATCTCCAGCATCTAATGCTGATATTGAGGCTCCTGTGTGTGTATGTCCGGGGTTTACACCACTAGTTACATTAGCACCGGTAACAGTAGTAGCTGCCATTGTACCAGCTACCGTTAAAGTTCCTGTAAAAGTATCTGTGGTATCTTTTAAGTAAGGTCCGCCAATTACAGCTGAAGCATCTACCCAGTCGATACCGGTTACGGTAGAGGATAGTATCTGTCCTGATCCGCCTACATTTGAGTTTGAGTCTGTTAAGGTTCCTTGTATCTCTATATCGCTTGTAATTAATGCGGTAGAGCTTGTTGTAGATTGTACAACGTTTAGTGTGTTGAGTTCAGCGTTGGATCCACTAAGGATCACTTTTTTCCAATTAGGCATAAGGTACTTTATTACGGTTGGTTACAGGTTTGCCTGTCCACTTCCCTTTCGGGCCAATAATCTATATATAAATATGATAGGAGATGTGAAAGTCTTTTTATTTCTTAGGCTTTACCTTTATTGCAGGTTTACTCTCTTCTAACTCTACCTCTTTTACCTTATTCTCTAATTTAAGTTGTAGGGAAGCAATAAACATAGCGTCTATTCCTGCTATAGGAAGATGGTCTGTTGATTTCCGTAATGCTCTCCATTCACGTAGTGTAATATTCTCCATAAACTATTTTTACTGTTTTAATGTCTTTAATTTTCTGTAGTATAGTATTAGTTGTTGAAATTTAAGTATCGAACTGTATGCTGTTTCAATTTCTGCTACGTTTACAGTACTTGCTGCTAATGTCTTTAGCAGATAGTTTAGTTCTTCTTCCGTAAATTCCGGTAATCCTTGTAGTGCTTTTATTTTACCTAAGGGGATGTCCCCTGTTACTACGGTGTCTCCTTTAAATCCCATATTGTAATATAGAATAAATTATGCATATATCCAAATCTCTTCGTCTGTACCTACAAATATGTTACCTTTTGCGTCATATCTACTAGCTACAGCGTTAGGATCTGTTCCTGTACCTACTAGTGCAGCAGCCATATAAGCGTCGGGGATAAATGCACTATCATCTGCTGTAAATGAACTAGTTACTGCCCATCTAGATGTTCCTGAATCAAATCCGAATAATTCTCCTACATCTTGTGTTGCCTGTTGCACTATCAGACCACCATCACCACTTGTATTAGATCCAGAAGCTAATAATATAAATCTATCGGCTATTACTAGGTTTTCAGTATTTTGAAAGGATGCTGTACCGAATACTGTTAAATCTCCTGTTACGACAGCGTCTGTTGCTGTTATGTCTCCTGTAACTGTTACGTCTCCTGTAACACCTAGTGTTGATCCGTTAAAAGTAAAGTTAGTTTCAGCGGTTAGTGTGCCGTCTCCGTCTGAGGTTAGTACTCTGTTTGCTCCGTCTGTTGCAATTACTTCGGTAAGGTCTAGGTTTAGTGTTGTTGCATCTGGAGTATCTAATCCATTACCTACTGTTAGTTCTGTTAAGTCTACGCTAAATGTAGAGCCCGCACTAGGGGTGTAAGTTGTACCTGCTAATCCAGTACCTGCAACAAGTGTAGCGGTGTATGAGTTCTGTGTGTCAGTCCAAGGGACGTTGATAACTCCTTGACCAGCAGAGTTTAATTGCAGCCCGTATGTTCTACTAGCAGTTGATGAGATTGTATTAGCAGCAGTTGGGTTGTCTGTGTTGCTGAATAGTTCAATTCCACCTCGTACTGTTGCAGTAGCTTCGTCTAGACTTAATGCAGTACCTCCACCTCCACTTAGCCCTGTTCCTGCTACTGATGTATTTAGTTGGGTGGCTGTAATTCCAGCATCTGCTACTTTTACACCGGCTGCTCCAACTGCTAAAGTTGAGCCATCTAGATCTATTGTTACTGTTGCTGTTGAGCTTCCGTTATATGTAAAGTCAACAATACCATTACCATCAGTTAGACTGGATAGATTACCTCCTAGTGCAACTCCACTTATTGTTGAGTTTGCTAATGAAGTGTTGGGTATGTCGGATAGGCCGAAAGTTAATGTATCAGTTCCTGCGTTTGCTGTTATATCGAGTCCTTGTCCTGAGCTTGATGCAAAGTTTAAGGCTCCTTGAGCATCGTCTGCTAATATATTTGTACCGTTAAAGGAGGCAGTTGCAAATGCATTGGTTGCTGTTACTGATGTTACGTATCCTGAATCGTTATTAAATTGTGAGATACCCGAGCCGGATACCGCTACTTTTTTCCAATCTGCCATTACTTGTGTTTTATGTTACTTATAAATATATGTTCTATTGTAAACCAACCCATACTGAGCTGGATGTAAAGTATAGTCCTCCTAGTTTTGCAGTCGGTACGTAACCTATTTCGTATGCAAAAAATTCTACTATACCTTGTGAGTTTACTTTTAGGTTCTCAGTACTTCCTGATTTAATTATAAAAAAGTCTGTTCCCCCTACTTCTGTCTTTACTACTAAACTCCCTGTTGTCTCTACATTCCCCTCTATTTCTACCTTACTTTCTGCATCCTTTAATCTTATATTAGTACCGTTACCGCTATCATCGTAATCTCCTAAGGTTAAATCTAAGTCTACTCCTGCTCTAGTTCCTGTATAGGTTGCCCATTCTGTATAGTCGCTTCCTGAGGAAGATCCTGATGGGGTGAATCCACTACCCACACCTACGTTACCTTCTCCGTCAATAACTAGTGTACTCCCTGTTACTCCTGTAGATAGTCCGGATAGCAGTAGCGTACTTAGTTCAGCACTAGAGCCGCTTATAAGTAGCTTTTTATATGTTGTACTTCGTTGTACTTTCTGTGCTGCCATCTATCTATGCCTGTATTGCATGCTTACTACCTTAATGTATCTATTGAACCTGTTGTTTCGTAATTAAATTTAATAGTAGATTTACTATAAAACTTATTCATGTTAGCAATAGAGGTATTAATACTATCAGGTACTATATGTCCCATCATATTAATGTTAAAAGAAGTCTTTACCGTCCTATCTTGCCCTTTATTCATCTCTGTAGTGGTTGCATAGCTGTCTATCATTGCTCTAAAGTTAAATCTCTCTGGATCTCCCCAGTATGCGTCTGATGCGAAGTTAATAGACTCTATTATCTTATTCATTTGCTCTATATACTCTGTAAATACTATACAAGAGTAGGTTATATTTACGTAATCCGGGATTATAACTCCGTAAAGCTCTTTTACCGGTAGTCTATTTGTTAGTGCTGCAAAATTATCGTAGATATTCTTCTTAGAGTATTTTTTTTGAAATATTCCGAAGTTATTAGGGTTATTAGCATCTAATTTATTACCTAAGGATCTATTCTTCTCTATTGACTCTCTTTTAAACATAATAAGCGGAGTTTGTATTTTTCCGTTCTTATCTCTGTAGTATCCATCTTTCTGTACTGCGGCCCATCGTTCTGGTGATCCGTATAGGACTGGTACTACTACTCTTTTGTTATTCTGTACTACTGAGGGTTTTATTACGTTATTAAAGTAGTAAACAATTGTTTCATCTATGTCTCTTAGTCCTATACTAAACTGCTTAACAGTATCCCCCTTAACAGTACGGTTATACGCTCTATTTTTCTTTATTGTATCAGGAGTTGATTGCTTTGCTGCATTATTATAGGTCTCTATTGACTCTTGTGAGAGTTGAGACTGTCTTTTCGGTGTTACTTTCTTCTTATCTGCCATATTAACGTACTTCTGTTGTTCCAACCCTATCTGCTCTTGTTAAGTGACAGTCTACTATTATAGAAAGAGAGGAGCCGAAATTAGCGCCGTATGATTCTATGTTGTAACTCTTATCCCTACCTAAAAACAGTTGATTCTCTCTTACTGTATCTACCTCGTAGTAGTCTTCCTGCCATAGCACGATATCTCCTACCTCAGGGACTGTATTTGCATCTACTAAGTCTTCTCTAATAAAAGCGAAGGAGGCTTCTCTACCTAAATCAGGTCCAAAATCATCGACATCTACTACTTGGTCGCCTCTGGTGATTAGGCAGTTAAGTTTTACTGGATCTAAGTATACTTTTTCTGTAGATTCTCCGTATATGTTTGCTTGAGTATCGGTTAGGGAGAGTTTATAGTAGCCTATCTCTTGCTCTATTATATCTTTTAGTAGTTCTCTGTTAATATTAACTAAAAGGTTAAAATCTCTATTGGATCCAAAAAGCATATGTTATTTTTTCTTTTCTATTGTTTTTTCTGCTACTTCTACTTTAGTTACTTCAGGTATCCTCTTTATCGATGTGTTCTTAAAGGCTAAAAAAGCCTCGCTAGGTGGTTTTGTCGTCAGTAGTTTTACTTTCATTACAGCAGTATTGTTGTCTCCGTCATGAGACACCTGACTTACTGTCAATACTCCTGGCATTGCTCGTAGCATCTCGCCTACATCCTGTACTGTTATGTCTTCTCTATGGCCGATCCTCACCATTGCCTGGTATATTGAGAATTGTATTTCCGATATTATCTGTCTTAGTTTCATTATCCTATAAATATTGTCATTGGAACGCCTCCAAGTGTTTTGTTTAAGTTTTCTGATTCTTCTGCTTTTCTCTGTAGTTGAGAGCTTCGAGATGTCTGGTCTAGCATCTCTCTTAGGTTAGTAAGTAGTGCTTCTTTCTCGGATCTTGAATCTGTAAGTAGGTCAGCTTGGTTTAATGTAGCTTCTGAACCTGGAACCGGGACTGAGGCGTATTTTCCTCTAACGTATGCGAGTAGTTCTTTAGCTAACGCTAAGGTGTACCTAAAAATCCACTGTCTTCCTACGCTGTTTATGTTTGTATAGCTTGGATTGTCGTATGGGACTTCTCCTACATTCGTAATTAAGTCTGAACCGCTTTGAAAGCTAGCTGCTTTCTTCTCTGATATCTTATAGAATTCAAACCTTAAATCCCCTGATCGTTTCGGTACGGGGAATATTGTTAAGTCGTTATTTACTAATTGGAACGTATATGCAGCTCTTCTTATCTGATCGTTAAATTCTATTCCCTGTACTTTAAGTAAATCGAATGAAGCAGGCATCAACATAAAGTTCATCCCTGGACTCATTCCTCCGAAACCGAATCCATCCATTAGTGATTGTGCTCCTGTACCTGTTCCTGCGTAAGGATCGAAGTATCTCATTATTGCAGGTGGTGCTTCGTAAAATATCCTACGTATCTCTATTCCTCCTACTATACCGTTGTCTTCTGCCCAGGTGTCCAAGTTATATACCTGTACTGAGGATGTTAATGCGAGGGATCCTGTATGTCTAGTTACGTACCCTCCTACCTCTGCTTCTGTTCCGTAATTCTTACTTATATTAACAATCCTATCTAGTGTGGGGTTAATTAATTTCTTATTAGTTACACTTCCTGTTGAAGACCCTTCTAAGGATAGGTAGTTTTCTCTTATTTTATATTGAAAAATTTCATTTCCGTAGGTGGATACTGCTTCTTCAAAGCAAGCAAAGAGTGATCCTGATTGCAACTCAACATCCATTAATGGGAACCCTAACCTGGTACCACAGAATTTTGCTGCTTTTACAGCGTCTATTTGAAAGTCTAGATCGTTGTCATAAAATCCGAACGGTGTCATTCCAGCTGCAAAAGTTGCTGTACCGTCCCATATAGAAATATTGGCCATTTATTTTACTTTATATATAAATAGCAATTAATCTCTGAATGTTTTATATACTTCGAGTATCGGAGCTACTATAGTATGTCTGTGGTTATATTCTAATGATGCGGTTTTAAATCCTTTAACGTGTTCTTCTAATCTAGTCAAGAAGCTAAATCCTGTCTCTCTTTTATCTTTCAAGTCTATTTGAGCTAAATCTCCGCAGATTACCATTTTAGATCCTTTTCCTAACCTTCCAATAACGGTTTCCATCTGGCTATGAGTTACATTTTGTGCTTCATCTACTATGACGAAGGAGTCTACAAATGTTCTACCTCTCATAAAAGCGAATGGAACTATCTCTATGTTCTCGTTTTCTAATTCCTTCTCTACCTTCTCTTTACTGTACAGCATGTATAAGTTATGGTATATTGGTGCTAACCAAGGATCCATTTTTTCTCTTATATCTCCTGGTAGGAATCCTATCTCTTCCTTAGAGACGGTTGGTCTTGTAATAATAACTTTCTGTACCTGCTTAGTAAACAGTAGGTCTAAAGCTACTTGAGTGGCAACTAATGTTTTACCTGATCCTGCCATACCTTTCAGTACAGTGATTGGGTTTTCTAAAATTAAAGATTTGGCTTGTTTCTGTTCTTCGTTGAGGTTTACATTAAACTTAATCTGTTTTTTTGGTCTTCTCTTTTGAACGAAAACATCATCTGTGTGGTGTTTTGAAGGCATGTATAATAACGTTTTAGTTTATATCTATAAATATCCGAAAATAATACTTACTCCCCTACTTTTTTAACATAAAAAAAGAGGCCCGAAGGCCTCTCTTTACTTTATAGAATCTTTGGTAGATTATACAGTTGCTAAATCTGCAACGAATATTCTTCCGTAGAATTCTGGTCTGATCATCTTCTTAGCGTAACGAGTCATGATACCTTTTCTTGGAGTGAAGGTATTTGGATCGTATACTAGTGGTGTCATCATTAATGGAATATATGGAGCATATACTGCGCCTGTTTCCAAGAATTGATTACCTCTGTATCCCATAAGAATTGTATTCTCAGTCATGTAAGGATTCTTGTATACTTTGTAACGGCCGTTTAAAGCTCCTACTTTCTGTACACCGAATGCAAACTCCATCTTGTCACCATCTGTGTTAGCAGCATATCCTGGAATCGATTCTAAGATAGTAGCTACTGTTGGAGAACATACTAAGAAGTTAGCTCCACCACGTAGGGTTTTTTGATGAATTTTGTTAGATACTTTCTGGATTTTAGTTCCTAATGTTTGGAACCATTGTCCTTGAGTATTGTAGAAATCTGTTGAAGTAGCTGTTCCTGCAGACCAGTTACCTGTTGCAGCATCTCCTTCCCATGTCTTGTTATTCTTAGCTGACCAACGTTCAGTTGTTACAGCGTCTTGAATTAACATATCTAAGATCTCTAAATCGATCTCCATAGAAATATACTCACTTAATAAAGAAGTTAACTCTGCCTCAGCATCAATACTGTGGTATGCGTTAAGATCTTGAGAGAATTCTGGAGTCCATTGTGCTTTCAATTTACGTGTTTTAGCAACAATTGATTCAGAAGCAAGTTCTACGTTGATTTCTGGGATAGTAATACTTCCAGCTGGATTATCTTCAAAGTCACCTCGGGTGTTATCCACTGGCTGTACTTGGTAAAGTACTGATCCTGTGAATGTTGTATCGTACTCTGTTTGTGATTTTGCAACAACAAAGGTTACATTAAGTCCTGATACAGTTGTGTATTCTGGGATTGTTACGTCGGTTGATCCAGATAGTATGCGGAAAGCTCTTACACCTTCAGTATCGATCTCGTCACCTGCAACAAACGTTTTTGTAACTGTATAGTAGTTAGCAGGATCTAGATCAGCTCTATATGCTAAAGATGCACTTGAAGCAGATCCGGTTACTACTTGTATAGAAGCAGATTGTTCGTTAATAGAATATCCAAATTTACCAGCACCGTAAAGGCCTCCTGATACATCTTCGTCTACTGTCATTTTATCATTAGCAGTAGATACGTTACCGTACATATTGTCACCTGCAGTGAATCCGTTAGTGTCTGTACCGTATTTGAAGTCTAGGTAAAATACTAGACCTGAAGGTAAGTTCATTGGTTGTACCGATACAAAATCTTTAGATGCAATTTGAGCGAATACTTTACGTACTAAAGGCAAAGCGACTCCTGCCCACTGTGCACCGTCTCCTGCTGTAAAAGAAGCACCACCTGTGTTAGTACTTGATTGCTCGTTTATGATCTGTTTTGCTTGATTCTCAAGAATCATAGCCATGTTGTTCTTTTCTGTTTCGTTAGAGTACCCCTCTAGCAATCCAGATTTGGTCCATTTGTTCGCTAAACGAGCAGCATCTGCTTGCACGCTTTTGAAGTTGTTAGACCCTTCTAATAATTGATTTAATTCCATTGGTTATGTTTATTTACTATTTTTAAATTATTTTATAATTCCCGCTAACTTTTGCATTCTTTTTACAGCGTCACTAACTTCTGAAATTACTTCTGGTTTAGAAGCGGTTAATCCAGTAGCTTTAGATGCCATACCTAATTTAGATCCTCTATTTGCTTTAGACTCTCTAATTGATGCTTTCTTTACACTGTTACCTACATTACCGGCTACAGTTTCGAATACTAATTTAGCTTCCTTAACTGTTTCAGCTTTATCAAATGCTGCGATAATATTTACTTTTTGAGATTCCGATAAGTTGTTTGCTTTAAATACCTTATTTACATAAAGTAGTTTAGCGTTAAGAAGGTTTATTTCAGATAATTGTCCTTTTAAGTTCTTAATAGTCTTCATAGCTTCTCTTAACTCTACTTGCTCTCCGGATATTGCTCTGGTTGCACTACCAACTTCGACACCATGTTGTTTCATGAATTCTGCAACAGATACTCCGGCTTTCTTAGCCCCTGCTGTTAAATTTCTGATTCCTTTGGCGATATCGTTGTCTTTAGAAAATCCAAGACCACTTGGAATTCCATCTGTCTCGTTAGTATACCCTTTGTCAGTACCTTCTCCGTGTTCCATTTCTGAGATTTCTCTTAAAAGTTCGTCTAAGTCGATTTCTTCCTCGTCTTCTACGCCTATCATATCAGCACCAGGTAATTCATCAGGTAATTCCTCACCTTCGATACCACCTTCCATACCGTCTTCCATTTCTTGGGAGATAATATCACGTATTAGGTCTTTTAGGTCACCGACTTCCATGTCTTTTACTTCAATCTCTTCTTCTTCTGTTTCTTCTTCTGCTTCCTCTTCAGATTCTTCTGAATCAATGTCAGCTTCTGCTTCTTCAGCTTCTTCGGTTTCTTCTTCGAAGGTAAATTCCTGTTCTTCGTCCTCTTCTTTAACTACTTCTTCATAAGATGCATCTTCCATCTCTTGAAGTTTAGCAGCTAACATCTCCTTTAAGTGGGGAGTAAGGGTTTCTTCTAAAGCTTCTTTAGCATTTGCTATAGCAGCTTCACGAACAGACTTTGCTTCAGCAATTGCTTGCTTGAATAAATCTTTGTTTGCCATTTTAATAAAAATTTGTTTGATTTTCGTACGATTATTCTAATCGTAATGTGAAGTTGTTGTTTTATATAATACAGTATAGATTACTGTATATTTGTATATAAATATATACTTTTTATAAAAACAAAAAACCCGCCGTTTCCGGCAGGTTCTTACTAGTGTTATTATCTCCTACTTTATTGTTTTATACACTTCTCTAAGTAGTTTCTTTTCTCTTGCTGTTTTACCTTCGAATAAGGACTGGTAAGCTAGGTCGGATATTTCATCTGCCATTTCATCGTTAAGTTGATCTATCTCTTCATCTGTAAGTGGTGTTCCGTCTTCAAAGTTAGCAGCTCCTATAAACGCATCTACGAAGTCTGGATAGTCATCCATATCTATTCCGTCTAATTCTATTGATCCGCGATCAATGTCTGCTAGAGCGTCTGGTGTAGGTTGAGTAGTGTTTGGTCCGCTTACGTTGCTTATTGAGTACTCTCTCCCTTGATCTTCTTGTGATAGTTTATCGGCTAATTGCTCTCTTGCTTCTTCTTCTGTATTTGCATGGATGGTGTAGCCGTAGTTGATACCTGGCTTATCTTCGAAGTTTACTGTAAGTTTAAAGAAAGTGTCACTCTCTTCGTTTAAAAGTTCTTTACTGCTTACCTCGTTTTCGTTTAGCTTTTTGCTATTACTGGTAATTCTATTCTCTGTTAAGAATTTTTTTAAGTTGAAGTTGCTCATTTTACTTCCCTTTTATTGTATTGTACT
>TARA_R110000824_G_scaffold5670_2_pt1 | contig 11523 bp, 17 predicted proteins | sample TARA_R110000824 | Tara Oceans TARA_R110000824 (sample SAMEA4397747) | marine metagenome | biome: Polar Biome; feature: [MES] marine water layer (ENVO:01000295) within the mesopelagic zone...; material: water (ENVO:00002006), including particulate matter (ENVO:01000060) such as...... | reverse complement strand
CCATCAGTAGCTCGGCCGTGGACGTCATTGCGCAGTACACCAAGGTCGTTTAGTTGGTTTCCCGGGGAATGTCCCAGCTGTACAAGTAACTCTTTAGCCTTCTGGGAATTAATCCTCTTACATAATCCTTTATCGGCTTCTGCTTCAGGCATTGAAACCAAAGTTATGTGTAACTCTAATTTGCCATTTGTTTTTTTAACTTTGTGTAACATTAAATTAATCTCCTAATGAATCGATCTCAGCTAATTTTTGATATAGTTTTGGACATATATAAGATAAATAGTTGCGATCTCCCAAATAATACCTTTCAAATCCAACACCAAAATATTCTTTCAAAGACGTGGCAGAATAAGCATTAATAAATGCCTTGCCAGAAAAATTTGAATTTATGAATTCGTAGCCTACTTCCCAAAAGAAAAATTTATCTAATTCTTCATCAAACTCAATATTTGTAAAATCGAGACGAGAAGTGTTATAGCCATGATGGCGCAAATTTCTTTCTAACCAATTTCTCTTTGCTATAAATTCATCTTGAATTTTTCCGTCTTCATAAATTTCTCTACCATATTGATCTTCTACAGCGTGTGCTAATTCATGAACAATATCATCTATCATATCTTCATCGTTGTCTTGCTCATTCGTAATATACATTGCCCCATCAGAATACAACGCGTTTACATTCTTTTCTTTAAAAATACCAAAATCTCCAACATAAATTACGTCGACATTATAAAACAAAAACGATGGTATTGTTTTCTCTATTTTTGCAAAAACATTTTCTAAAGAGACGGTCTCCGGAAGATCGTCTTTAACAAAAACAGTTTTACCAAATAAATAATATTCGTTTTTTTGCATTGCAGTTTCTTGAATGTATTCAGCTAATTTCTGTTTTTGAGCCATCATGATGTTCTCCGGTATCTGTATCAAACATAGCTAAATGTTCTCTATAGACTTTTTCTCCCTCTTCTGCGTCTTGCAGGGCTTGTTGATAACCTCGGATCCAATTTTCTTCAGCGATCGCTAATAAGAATTCTGGAAATTCTTTTGCTACAACTTCTGAAATCATCTCTACAGTAACATTTCCATCTTCCGGATCAAGTGTCTCTCCGACGTATTCTATTAACATGTTTTTGAGATGTGTTTCTGGTTCCACGAGGGCGTCTAATATAGGGTTTTTTCCCGTATCCATATTTTCCTCCGATAGATAAATCGATTATTATCCAAATAAATATCACTAATATTATAGCAACAATATACACCATAGTAAAGGTATATAGTTTTATAAAACTTTTGCAGCCAACGTTGCAATTTTTGAACGCTCACCTTTTTCCAAAGCTACATGACCAGTTAAATCATATTGCTTAAGTTTTTCTATAGCGTATGACAAGCCATTTGAAGTAGCATCTAAATATGTATTATCAATTTGCTCAATGTCTCCTGTGAGAACTATTTTAGTTCCTTCTCCTGCACGAGTTACAATTGTTTTAAGCTCATGAATCGTTAAATTTTGTGCTTCGTCAACAATGATATAAGCATTTGAGATTGAACGTCCTCTAATATAAGTCAAAGCTTCAATTTCTATTTTTCCCTGATCAAGCATTAGACCCATCTGATCCTTGGTATCACCTAACAAAAATTCCAAATTATCTTGGACTGGGAGCAACCAGGGGCGCATTTTTTCTTCCAAGCTTCCTGGTAAATAGCCGATATCTTTACCCATTGGTTGTACAGGACGAGACACCACTAATTTTTTATATTCATCCTTTTCTAAAACTTGTTCCAATCCTGCAGCGATCGCTAGTAATGTTTTACCGCAGCCGGCTTTGCCAATCATAGTAACAATCGGTATTTCTTTATCCATTAATAAATTTAAAGCAAAAACCTGTTCTTTATTGCGAGGTTTCAACCCCCAAACTCCCCTTTTATATTCATTAATTTGTTTTAATGGCATGGTGTAGCTTTTAAACTGTGCCAAGGCTGTTTTCTTTTCATTTGAATTAGATACTAACATAACAAACTGATTTGTGAATAGTGGTCGTCTAACGCCTTCTTTATCCAAATATATTTCTTCATCAGAATAAAATCGATCGATTGTCTGATCATCAACAAGGTGTTTATTAAATCCAGCATATAACTGATTTGTGTTTCTGACTATCTGATCAGATATATAATCCTCTGTAGGCATTTGTAAAGCATCACATTTAACCCTCATATTAATATCACGAGTTACAACAATAACTTTTCTTTTGTCTAGGCGATTCTTCTCACTTATAGCAGTACCGATAATTTGGTTGTCTGCGTTACTAAGATCTAAATCATCCGGCATGAGTTTAGAATCATATGTTTTGATTGACAATATACCTTTTCTTTTCGCAATGCGAACACCGCGATACAAATTTCCTCTGGTTCGTAGACCATCTAATATGCGAATAGACATTCTGGCGTTTAAGCCAACACCATCTTGTCTTTTTTTGTGTTTATCTATTTCTTCTAATACTTTTAACGGAACAACAATATCGTTGTTCCCATATGCATACAAACATTTATAATTTGTCAAGAATACGTTGGTATCTAGTACGTAAGTTTTTTTCATTCATATACCTCAAACATCACTGCGCCCACTAGTTATGATATAATGTGGAAATATTTATTATCATCTTTATTACTGTCATCAATCTTTTGTATGGCATGTACTAGTAGTAATCTTCTTTATCCCCAATACACCATAAATAGTATATTACCTAGAGAATCGTTTGTAAAGGTCGAAGTTATCATTTTTGGAAAAGATGAAAAACAAACAATGGAATTGGGAACGGCTGCAGCATCGGGATCGATTATCCGTGAAACAAACCATGGATCATATATTTTAACTGCGCAGCATGTTTGTGAGATATCTGTACCGCGGTTGCCCATGGGCTTCCCGCAGTTTGAATACCTAGGTGTTTATAAGGTGTATGATATTGATAATATTCCATATGAAACAATTGTTTTTAAAGAAAGTAACAAAATTGATGCATGTATTATGTTTGCAAAAAATCTCAAAAATAAACCAACTTTAAAGCTTAGAGAAAAACCACCAGAAATCGGGGACATGTCATATAATATTGCGGCGCCTGCAGGATTCTTTGACAAAAATATGATTCCACTTTTTCAAGGGAGATACTCTGGCCGGCATGGAAAGCATGATATATATACGATACCCGCAACCGGAGGATCATCAGGGTCTCCAATTGTTAATAAGAAGGGACAATTGATAGGAATGGTTTTTGCAGTACATAGAAGATTTTCTCATATTTCTTTTTCTCCCACCACAAAAGATCTTTATGATTTTATTGACGACATAAAAAAAGCCCCTCATGCTCCATAACACAAGGGGCTTGTCTCTTTCTACTCAAAAAATTTTAAAGTACGTTCTTTTTGCCAAGCACGAAACCAACCACTAGGCCGACTACGGCTGCAACGCCTGCACTAAGTAGACATTCCATATTACACCTCCTTTAATTTGTTAATATAGTCATACATGATTATACCAGAACTAGTCCCAACGTTTAAGCTCCTAACAGAGCCATATTGGGGTATTTCTACTACATATTCACAAAGTTTTAACATTGTCTGGGTTAACCCCTCCCCTTCCTCTCCGAAGATCATCAAGGGTGGTTTTTTTAACGAATTCCAATCAAAATTTAGTAATTCGTAAGTCTCTGGAAGGTTATTGTCAACAGCCACGAACGTATATAGTTGCTTAAGTGATAAAAGATCTTCATAGTGTTCTACGAAATTAATTGGTGTGTATTTATACGTTCCTACAGCACCTCTTTTATCCCATCTTTTTTTACCAATGTAAAATACTTCTTTAGCATTAAAAGCATTGGCATTTCGAACCATCGTGGCTATATTAAAATCACCCTTCCAATGTTCCATCAAAACAGCAAAAGAATGAGCGGTCTCTTTCAAAATTTCTTTGATATCAGACTCGCTCATCCCTTTATATTTATCAAGAACATTTCGCTGCCAACTCATCCAACGTTCTTCCATTATATCCTCACGGACGCGGAGGAATTTCTGCGTTTGGAATGAAAATAATAACTGGCTTTTCTTCACCTGAAGGATCGCTAGTAGGATCTTCTTCCATTTCCGGCTCCTCGACCGGTTCTGTCGGCTCTTCCGATGCATCGCCTTCTTGCGTAGTATCTTCAGTGGCCTCTGGCGTTACATCATCGGTTTCTTCCGAAACCTCCTCCGCAGTTTCTGCAACATCTGTTGAATCAACAACATCGGTTACCCCCTCTTGCTGAAGACCTTCGCCGTCACTACTACAATCTTGATCGCACCCAATCATAGTAAACATTGTAAGGCACATCAGTGCAAAATACATTAAAAATGTAATACAACTCTTCATAAAATAATTTCTCCTTTTATTTATTTTAACACTTTTCAGAATGTTCTTCTAAAATTTTCAAACACTCTTCTGCTTCTGCTAGTATCGTAGTCCATTTTGTAATTTCTGACAAAACATTTGAATGATCTCCGATACCAACGGAATTCTCAAAATATAGTTCTAATACTGCAATTGCTTCATCTCTGCGAGCTTCAAAATGAGAAGTTGCTGCAGTATATAAATTGTTACTTGAATCAAACATATCTTTCCTTTTTTGGTGCACCCGGCAGGATTCGAACCTGCGACCCTCGGCTTAGAAGGCCGATGCTCTATCCAGCTGAGCTACGGGTGCTTAACTCAGCTTTACACATTTTGTGATGGTGTTCTAATATAGCTTTTGCAGCTTTTTCCTTGCTATCGTATTTTCCACATATTTGATCACTATCAAAAATTCTAATTATCGGAGAGATAGTATAATACTTTTTCCACCGATCTTCAACATCAACTCTTATACTTTTATCAACACGAATAGCTTTCCAATCTAAATCCTTATTTTCTTTCAAAAGTATATCTAGTTGTCCAATAAAAATTTTGTTATACCAAACATTAATTTTTGAGTTATGTTTGTTTTTTGTATATATAAATTCCATTTTATTTAAAATCTGGAGTTGGAATACACGTCTCTGGATCAATTACCACTTCATCATTTTCGTGTGCTTTGATAAATTTTTGTGCTGCCTTTTTATTACGAAAATTTGTTAAGTATATAAATTTATCATCTTTTCCAAGTTTATCATATTTTTTCAAAATCACTTCGTAACACCCATGACGGGCGTGTCTAATTTCGTACATAGTATTCTCCTGTTAACATGGTAGGTCCGGTGGGACTTGAACCCACGACCTTGCGTTTATCAGACGCTAACCCTGATTATAAGTCAGGTGCTCTAACCAACTGAGCTACGGACCCTCAGAATTTTTTGATATTATCAAAATGTGTTGTATCAGTTGCACTAACAATTTTCCAAGTTTTTCCATTCTTGGTTCTCAAATTGTGCGCACGGACATAAGCCTCCGATATCGCTTCCTGTAAAGAATAAGCACGAACATTGTATAAGTCAAGCTCTAAAGTCAACTCATCATCTTTTTCCGTGCTGGCCAAAATAAATTCAAAATCTCGAAATGACATAATTAACCTAATATTAAGTTCTTTTTCTTTCTAAGGAGATCCTCTTTAAATTCTGCAGGATCAACATGTTCACCCTGAAGTTCTTTATAATAAAGTTCTCCTAAGTAAGGATACAGCTCAAACACTTGTCTCAACGACTTGAACTTTTCTCTTACTTGTATTTCCTTTGCGAGAGTTTCGATTTTTCCGCTTGCCACTCTTCTTCTCCTTTCTTTTCGGTTCGAAATCGGGATGTAGACGTATTTTAACAACAAACCTTTCATCAGATCTACGACGCTTTACCTTGGCTTGCATGCCTTCAACATTTTGCTTTTCCCATATAGAAATCTTCTCATTACGATATTGATCAGCTTCTTTATAAGTGTTGAACGTAGCCGCTACATTCCAAGGTTTTCCATGTTTAATTTCTTTCTTTTCTTCTTCTTTCATTGTTTCCTCCGGAAGGCTTTCGTCTTATTCTTCTTTTACTGCTTCGACCAGTTCAATTTCGAAAGTCAAATCCTTCCCAGCTAAAGGATGATTATGATCTAATGTTACAGTGTCTTTTTGTTCAGCGAGGATAGTTGCTAACACAGGTTTGCCAGAAGGCGAACTGCCATGAACCATACCGCCTACTCGAAAATCAAAATCTTCTGGGAACGCTGTTTTGTTTACTTCGACAATAACCTGTTCGTTTCGATTGCCATAGGCCACATCAGGGGTAAGCGTTACTTTCTTTTTCTGACCCCTCTTCATTCCTACAACAGCGTCGTTGAAGCCTTTAATGAGCTTGCCAGATCCAACTTTAAAATCTAAAGTCTCTCCTCTGCTATAAGAGCTATCAAATTCTTCACCATCTGGTAAAGTACCTACATAATGAATCTTGACACTATGTCCATCCTTAACTTTCCAATTTTTGTTCCACCTAGCTTTCATATTTTACTCCTTAAAATATATGTACCGCGCACCACTAATTTTTATTCATTCGGCTAAAAATTAGAAATAGCCCTTAACACAATTCAGCTTCTACTAGCTTTATATTTATTTATTTTTTTGTTTGCCGAGATATTCAACAATATTTTTGAGATCTTTAACAACTCCATCTTTAAAATTGTTAAAATCGTTTTGAAATGTCAGAAGATCATCTCGTAGTCTACTGACACTTGATGAAACTCGGTCTACTTCTGTTTTTAACTCTTTTGATTTGTCCGTACTAACCATTTTATTCTCCTTCTAAAAATGTTTGGTGGAGACGCCGGGAGTCGAACCCGGGTCCTAAATATTTCTAATATTAAGTCATTCACAAGAATAGTTGAATTACCAGCCTTCCAACGCCCACCTGTCATTGACAGGGTAACCTATTTTTCTCTCTCTGTTAAGCACTAAATACAACTTTTGTTAACAAGGCTGTTGCCGCCCCGTGATTATGCCGCTAGGGCGTAATCAGAAATAACGCTATTATCGTTGGCGTTTTTAAGTTTGGGTCTTTTTACTGTGCCTACCCACACAGTCTTGCACTCAATATTTTCCGTACCTAGTCGATACCTGTTCGTCCCCATAATTTAAAAGATCCAAGTATAATTATAATTACATTAGATTTTAAGTCAAGTCTTTTTTTTAAAAAAGTTTGAAATATTGAATTTTTTTAAATGTTTTCGTAGATCAGATTTGGATATTCCTAAAAAGGATGCAGCCTCTCCTTTCGTTCTGGCTGCCGAATAAACATATTTTAAAACTGCCTCTTTTGTTATAGATGGTATAGATTTCCAAATATTTAAACCATACAGCTTTCCATTAACAGCACGAGCAGCTAATTCTAATCTGAGCGCTATAATATCTTCTAATGTGAGAGAAGAAAGCATGACTTCGAAGTCTGAAGTGATTTTACCTTCGGACTTAAACTTGTTCGAGATAGAATAGTATTCTTGATCAGGCTTTGTATATCTTCTTCGTTTACGTTCCCACACTATTTATTTTTTAGAATCTGAGATTTTATTAACTAATCTTTGAATCGATACTGGATCATGGGCAGCGCCCAGTTCTTTAAGCTCAGCAGCTTGGGCATCGTCGATAAATCCGGCTTTATGCGTAGTATCAATTACTTTATTAAACTCATCAATTGCTTTTGCAATATTGGCCTGTACTTTGGGATCCTCGGGGTCTCCGAGTTCGGCGTGCTTTATGTTCATACCCTTGGAGATAATAAGGGTTGAATAGTCACTGAACTGATATTGTTCCGTTTCAATTTTTTCTCCTTTTTCAACTTTTTCTCCTTTTTCAGGAAGATCTGGATCTCTTGATATGACGATAAGTCCAGTTAAAGCATCTAATATTTTTGGAAGATCTTCTTTTTCTAGGCTTTTATTTTTGAATGCCTCACTATTAACAATCATATATTTGGCTGTTTTGTTCTCTTCCGATGTTGCGGCGCGGGCATGTTGGCCAACAATATCAGCAACTTTAACATTTTCCATGGCATCATAGTCACCACCGTCAGCTAATAGTGTTTGTACAGATCTAGCAACACCTTTTTCTGCATTACTATAGTCTCTAGCATGAACACTACCAGAAGAGAACAAAACAGCTAACAAAGCTGCTGTACTAATTGCTTTTTTAGCATTTGTTCGCAAAAAATCTAATACGCTTTCATCTAACGAATATTGATTAGATTCTAAAAGCCGTAAAAGATCTCCACATGTGCCTTCTTGGATATTTGAAAGCTCTTCATGAAGAATCATTATTCCTTTATCGTGTTCAACGGATTCAATATATTGATTCCATTGCTCTAATATCAGCTTCATGTTATTCATAACATTATTTACCTTGTTGGAACACCTGACATGGAATAAACTGCTTTTTTGCCTATGGCCGCGGCCTTCTTAAGCCAGTCGGAAGCTTCTTTATCACCTTCGCGCGCCTGTTGGACCAAGTAGTCCAAAAGCTGAAGTTGTTTATTGGCAAATTGACCGGTTTCAGTTTTAAGCGTTGAAAAATCAACAGTTTCCCCAGCAGCCTGGGCGGCGTCGATCATCCTCATCGCCCTGGTACGCATTTCTATCCCTTCACCGCCTAGGCCGGCTTCTTTTGATTGATCAACCAAGCCTCGAAGCGTTTCATATGCCGTATCCGATATTTTATCGCCAGCCATGCCTCCTTCAAGGCCAGGTGTCTTGATAGCAGCCTGAGCCTGATCTGCATCGAGGGCGCTCATCAAAGCAAACATAGCTATGCTTAAGGCGACCACTGTCGCGACTTTAAAAGCTATCGGATGTTCCGATTTAAAATCTGCAGCCTTATCAATAAGAACTTTAGCGCCCTGCACGGTTTTTTCAATACCTCTTTGTGCTAAATTATAGAGTTGCAAGGTTTTTTTCAAGACCCAATCATTAAGTTTATCCCAGGCGCCTTTAATCGCAGCGCCGGTCTTTTTCATCATGTCGCCAAAACCTTCATTAAGAATCTTGTGTTCATGTAAGACAGATTGATACCAACATTCGTATAATTCATCTGAGGTTATCTTACCATTATCATATTGTTCTAACAATACAGAAAAATCTTGTTTAATAGCTCTCTTATTCTCAAATAGAAAAATACTTCCAAGATCTTTTGATTCTTCCATTAAACTAGAGTATTTTCTCCAGTTTTCCATTAATAATTTCATATCCTGCATTATATCATCTCCTCCTCAGATGTAGCTGCTTCTTTTTCAGATTCGTATTCATCAGTAGTTGGCTCTTCAACACCGACCATGTCATTTTCAAATTTATCAAAATAAAGTTTAAGGTTCGTTACTAAATAGTCATAAAAAAGTTCTTTGTCTTCTTCGCCTGATAAGACATCCCAGGAATCGATAATAGACGTTTGAACTTTTTTAAATGATTCAAAAGCAACGTTGCGACCAGTTTCGTCATGATCGTTAATTCCAAACTCATCACGCTCGTCAGGTTCTTCGACTTCTTCCTCTTCCTCTTTACTAGATTCGGGATCAATATCGATAAATGCGTCGTCGTCTTCAGGGGCACCAACTTCAATATCAATATCATCGCCTTCAGCTTCTGTGACGGGCAACATTTCACCCTCTGGTTCATCACCTCCTTGTGAGCCGGCTTTGTCTGTAATTTTAGGTGGTACCAAGACGCCTTCGACGGCCTTAATAACGTGTGCTCTAAAAGAAATACGTTGTTCCTTACTCGTTGTAAGTTTTTTGTAGTCTATTTCGAGTACTGGGATGACTTTTTTTAATAAATCTTCTAAAACATTAATTCCAGTAGATTTGTGTGGGGCAGGATCATTATCAGGAGTTGCTGTCGTTTCAGTAATCAATTTGCGTATAACACTACGTAGCTTTTTCTCCTCCATAAGAGAAGCTTGTTTCACTTTTCTTCTTTTCTCTTGAACTATTCTGATACCTTTACGAATTAGTTTTCGTAATCTAAGTTCTTCTATAATTTCTTGCCTATCGTGTCGCATATTCCAACTCCTGAATTAGTTCTACTATCTAATTAGTGTTTCCTCTTCTCTTTTACCCATTCCTGGCGCGCCAGCAACGGATCCTGCGGCGCCGGCTGATGTTTCTTCTATTTCTTCTTCGCTTTCTTGTTCTTTAGCCTTATCTTGCATATCTTGCTGTGTTTTTTCAAGTCTATCTAATTTTTGGGCTGCGGCTTCTTCTTCTTTTTCGGCTTCTTTTTCGGCTGGTGTTACGGAGGTCTCTTCCTCTTCTTCTTCTGGAGAAGCTCCTGGTTCTGGTACGCCGGGTTCGGCCGCAGGTACCTCATCACCGGCAGCTTTAAACGCATCTGATGCCCCTGTTAGGGCTTCACCACTTTCTTCATATGCAGCTTGTAAATCTTGATCGACCTTCGAGGCTTCTTCATAAGCACTTTGTAGACCTTCCATACTAGATTGTTTGTCTTCTTCTGCTTTGGTTGCCACATCTTGCAATTTAATTGCCGCGGTGGCTGCAGCTTGAGCTACTTTGGCTGCACCAACTTTGGCTTTAATGGCTTTCTGTTTCATATTAGAAGCCTTTGCCATTGCTTCTTCGGAAGCAGATATCTGTTCTTCAGCAGAAATTATCTCTTCGAAACTCTTCTTGCGTTGAGCCAACATAGATTTTCTTTGTTTGGTGACGTCGATGGCGGACTTTGCTGCATTTGCAGCTGTCTCTTTAGACTTAGCTAATTTTTCTAATGCATCAGCCGACTTAGCCTTAAGATCTGCCAAGCCCTTTTCCGTATCAGATAATCCAGCAAAGGCTTTCGATGTTTCATCGGCAGCCTCTTTTATAAGTTGTTTTTCGGTTAAAATTTCTTCAACCAAAGAAAATAGAGATTCCATGGTCAGCGTTTTTTTTTCGGCGCCCAAAATGTTTAATATACCTTCTATACTACCATGTGATTCTGGTGGCACCCATTGTGATATATCATCACCCATTTTAAGTGCTTCTCTAAAATGAGTTGCACTTAATTCTGGTGGTATAGGATCAAATACATAATCCATTGGATTTAGTATTTTGATGTTTCCCATAGGATTACGATCGGCGTATTTTTGTACGCTACCTGCAAATCTAGATTGATCGCCACCTTTTGTACTCGCGCCTAGTATAACTTGATCTCCATCCTGTGCAAAATCAGGATCACTATTCTTATTCTCTACATAATCAAATGATGCTCCAACCGGGGAATTCTGTGGGGATTTTATAACTATAACGTTTGACAGATCTTCTAAAGCATCTTGAAGATATACTTCCCATATCTGTTTTGATTCCTCCCAAGTAATATCATCTTTTGGAAGTGGCGAAATTAAAATTTTAACTGTTTCCGCCAATTCAGCATAATGTTTTACCATATCTAAATGACCGCGATGTGGAGGTTTAAATTTGCCAGGAATTAAAGCAATAGTCTTACCTTCTTCTTCATTGAGAAGACCTGTTTCTCCCATAACTTGTTTTGATTCATCCTTGGGGATCTTAATTCCT
>TARA_R110000824_G_scaffold61487_19_pt1 | contig 11527 bp, 10 predicted proteins | sample TARA_R110000824 | Tara Oceans TARA_R110000824 (sample SAMEA4397747) | marine metagenome | biome: Polar Biome; feature: [MES] marine water layer (ENVO:01000295) within the mesopelagic zone...; material: water (ENVO:00002006), including particulate matter (ENVO:01000060) such... | reverse complement strand
GGCGATGACCAATTTTGACGAATCTTTAATATACCTCTAATACAGGATTAGGCTAATAAAAAACCCAGAAGGCTTTCGCCTTCTGGGTTAGTCTTTTTACGGGGACCATCCCAAAGAACAAAAATTATATATTTAACCGAATAGCATAACGGATTCAGCGTCTTTTGCTTTAGGGACGATTATTCTTAGTAACCCATCCTTAAAGACAACGTTCGCCTTTTTAATATCATATTGTGCATCAATCTTAATGGAAAAGTCTACGTCTTTGTCACTAATTCCATGATGCAGAAGCATATGAGCTTGTAGGGATTCCTCTTTCTTGGCTCGCACCGTGAATTGGTCGCTTCCCCCCACAACTGTAACTTCTTTTTCCTCATATCCCGCTAACGCAAACTCAAAGTAGAGTTGGTTTTGGTCTGGTGACAGGTAGCAATTGCTAACCGGGTATTTCGGCAATCTGCAGCTTTCTTTTACTTGCTGCGGTTGTGGCTCGTCAAAGCCGTATTGAAGCTCGCGGAAGAGCTTATCAAAATGTGTAAAGTAATGATTCATAATTTAAAACCTCCTTTCGGACGGTTATAGAAGACTAATTATTTTTTTGGTTACGTCTTCTGTTTTATGGAGCTTTGTATTCACCCCACCGATTTCGACAATCAGGGGAATTCCTGCTTTGCCGAGGGTACTTCTATATAGGGCGGTAGCGTTGCGCATTAGCTTCGCATATTTGGCTGTACCCTGTTTTACACCCTCTTTAATTATAGTCTGGTAGTAGGAAATATTTTTATAAACTTCCTTGGAATTGATAACAGAGATGACCTGCCCTTCCGTGTGCTGGCTTACCGTGCCCCACCTAACTTTATCTAGATTGATGCCATGGACATCTGAGGTAGATATAAGTAGGAGACCCGCAAGAAGTAATTTATGAATCATTTGAAGAAAGGTGCGAAGATAGCGTTATTAGGGGAAAATTATTTTCCCCCCGTCAATACATCCCATATGACCAAAAGACGGGAAAAGGGGCTTAATAAAATTATGAACGCTGTTTTGCATTATGAGCCTTCTGTAGTATATGTATGTCCTACTAAGGGGGTAAACATCAACCTTGTACCCTTATTATTACTAAATAGCATCAAACTGCGGCTAGTATTCCCCTCTAAGCATTTTTTTGCTAATTTAAATGAAGACGAGAAATACATTTTAGAAATGGCGGCTGGCCATGCCGATAAAATAATCATTCTAAGTGATAAAAAATGTGACCCTCTTAACTGGGCGAATGAATGGTATAAAGCGACCGAACGAGTGATAGCAAATTCCGATTGGGTGATGATTGTGCATAATCAGCAAATAGCTAACGTTGCGTTTGAAGAGCTGCTAAACCGATTTGACCAAAACCCTAAGCCGGTGTTGGCAGTTGGGATTGGTGAGGAAGCGTAATATCCTCCAATTTTGAGCCATACTTGTTTATAAAAGCTTTGCGACTACCATCCCACTCATCAGACATAGCTCCATCACCCGTAGAATTATGAAGAATCATAATGGGTACCACCTTATTAGTTTTTCCTTTTAGGTGCGCTTGGTAAGAGTAGTATAAATCGTAGTAGTCCCAGTCACCGACGAAATCTTTGGGCTTCTGGGTGTTAATACTATGAAGGACTCCCCCTTTAGCAGCCATGAACAGCCCATCTACAACTTCTACTTGCCCATATCCCCCGTAGTACGTGGGGAAACACTTGGCTAGGGACTCACCATGCCACACGCTACCCCTGAGAAAGCTCTGGGGGTGGGGGTATTCTCTACCTAAGCCGTGCCACCAGCAACCGGTTTTATTTAATTTTTGCGGTCCGGCTACTCCAATAAATCCAGTGTTGCTAGTTAGGTTAGTCTCTATGACTTGGTTGAAGGTTTCCACATCCATCAAAACCTCAATATCGTCGTGGCACATGATGACTGTATCTTTAGCCATCACCTTGTGCTCATCTAACGCATCGCTGTAAGCTTCAAAAATTGAATCTTTTTCAATTAAAAGTGAAACTTCCCATCCAGCTTTTTCTAAAAAGACTTTAATAGGGTAATCCTTCTCCTCACGAGTTGGTATAAAGGCGAGTTTTCGCATGTCTATATAATAGTAGGTTTACAATGAGTCCTGAGCAACTAAAAGAAGAAATTAGAAAGTGTCGCGAAGATGCCGCATATTTCATTAAGAATTATGTTTACATAACCCACCCCATACGCGGACGGGTTAAATTTGACCTGTACCGATTCCAGGAACGTATTGTTAATGAGTTTGGGGACCATCGGTTTAACCTTATGAGAAAGTTTCGGCAGGCAGGAGCAACAACAATATGCGCCGCATATGCTCTGTGGTACATAATCTTTAAAGACGACAAAAATGTGATGGTAGTTTCCATTGGGGACCGTGAGTCCCGCGATTTCCTAGACAGGGCGGTCAGCATGTACGATGATTTGCCTACCTGGTTAAAGCCACAAGAGATAGAACGAAACAAACACGTTATCAAACTATCAACAGGAAGTAAGATTAAATCCCAGCCCGCTGGTGCGGGTCGTGGCGAAGCAGTATCCCTTCTCATTGTTGACGAGGCTGCGTTTATTGATAAGATGACGGAGTTCTGGATGGCTATTTATCCCACGATTTCCACTGGTGGGTCCGCATTTATTTTATCCACGGTCAATGGAATGGCTAATCTTTACTATGAACTGTACCATGACGCGGAGTTAGGAAAAAATAATTTTAATGTTATTAACATCCACTGGCGCGAACATCCCGAGTATACGGAAGACTGGGCTGACGAAACCCGGAGCAACGTTGGGGAAAGAGCGTGGCTGCAGGAGTACGAAGGAGAATTCTTAGGAACCGGCGAAACTTTTATCGATGGAGGCACTCTTCAGACGGTTAAGACGCAGACCACTGAGGACTTCTACAGCAAGCATTACAATATGATGAGAGTTTGGGAAGACCCTAAACCTTACCATACGTACCTAATCTCCGCAGACTCTTCATTCGGAAGAGACCGCGATTACTCCGCTTTCCATATTATTAATCTATATGACGGAACCCAAGTGGCGGAGTTTTACAGTAACCGCATAGGGCTGAGTGAGTTTGCTAGTATAATGGTACAGGAGGGGTTACGGTATAATACCGCCTTCGTGTGCCCGGAAAGGAACGGGCTAGGTCTGGCTTTGATAGAACAATTGTTCGAGGTCCATGAATACGAAAATATGTGGACAGATGACCGGGGAGAGATGGGATACCTCGTTAGTACCAAAAATCGGGATATGATTTTAAATACTTTACAAGAATATTTAAAAAGTTCTAAAATAAAAATCAATTCAGAGCGAACTTTTAAGGAGCTAACGACTTTTATAATTAGTAAAACCGGAAAAATAAAAGCAGAAGATGGTTTTGCCGACGATTTAGTTATGAGCCTCGCAATTGGAGCTGCCCTTATGGGCGATATAGTTAGCAAAAGCCCGGTTCCTATCATAAAAGGAGACTTAGTGTCCCCCACTGGACACGAATTACCAACACCCGGGTTTTCCAGGGGTACATATAATAAAGACTTTGAAGAGTACAGAAAATGGATTTAAACGAAAATAACGACGACAACCTAAACGAAAACGAGCATCTTGATGAGAACGCCGGTTTTACGGATTTCCCTGGCTCGAACGCATACGGGACAGGACCCCCGTTGTCCGGCAGGTTTGCGGCGTTCTTTAAATCGTTTTTTACTACTAAAAAGAAAAGAGGTCGTCCACCATCCATAGACAACCTTAGGGGCGATGTAGTATCCAACAAAGATGGGGAAGAATCCGTAGCCAGCTTGGGCATGGTAAAAGGTGCGGCTAGACTCCCTGCTATCGAATATGAGCGCCGTCGCAGGTACCACGATTATGAAAAAATGGATGAGTACCCCGAGATTGGTGCCGCGCTGGACATTTATGCCGATGATGCAACACAGACCCACTTAGATGGTAACATGGTGGAAGTGAACACGGAACAGCAGGTGGTTAAAGACGCTGTCCAGGCATTTGTAGACGAAACTGATTTGGATAAATACCTGTGGGATATCATCCGTAATATGTGTAAGTACGGGGATTGCTTCGTCGAAAACATTGTTGATATGAATAACCCGGATGCAGGCATCCAGAGATTAAAGATTCTAAACCCAGTGTACATATTCCGTCGGGAAGATAAGTTCGGGTACCTAAAGGGATTTGTACAGGAGATACCAAAATCCACAGCGGAGACTAGCCAATACACTACTATGGGTAAGTATGATAAGAAAAATACTATCCAGCTAGACCGCGAGCAGCTTGTGCACTTTCGCTGCCACACTTCCGACTCAAATTACTACCCCTACGGGAAGTCGATATGCGCGCCGGGCGTGCGCGCGTGGAAGTCTTTGCGCATGATGGAAGACGCCATGCTTATCTACAGATTGCATAGGGCACCTGAGAGGAGAATCTTTTACATTGATACGGGAAACCTCCCTCAAACTAAGGTTGAAATGTTCATGGAGCGCGTGAAAGCTAAGTTCAAGAAAGAAAAATACTTTAATAACGACACTATGAACGCAGACGAACGGTTCAATCCTATGTCTAGTGAAGAAGATTTCTTTGTCCCTATTAAGAACGGTCAAGGAACAAAAATTGAAACCCTTCCCGGGGCACAAAACCTAGGGGAGATTGACGATGTTCGATACTTTAGGGATAAAGTACTTGCCGCAATGAAAATTCCCAAGGATTTTATTGTAGAAAAAGATAAGTCCCCAGAAAGGAAAGCAAACCTATCCCAGCTTGATGCCAAGTTCGCTAAGGCTGTGATGAGAGTGCAAAGAGATACCGAAGTATGCCTAACAACTTTGATTAAGAGGCACCTGACTCTTCGCCAGTTCCCGAAGTCTGCTATTCAAGGACTAAAGATTGTCTTGGCTCCCCCGTCTGACTTGAACGAGAAAAGAAAGCTCGAGCTGGCGGAGCAACAAACTAGGGTTGTCCAGGCTGTGAAAGGACTAGAGTTGTTTTCTAATGAATACCTTTACAAGACTTACTACAACATGAACGACCTCGAGATTGAAACTGTGAAACTGCAGAAAGAGGCGGAAGCACCGCCTCCTGGAGAGGAAGCCCCCGGCGCTCCAGGGATGCCGCCAGAGGGCGGCGCACCCCAACCCGAACCCGGGGAAGGACCGTAAATAATTACAAGAGCCCTATTAAAGGCTCTATATAAAATAGAACCCAAAAAACCCGATGAATTTTAAAAATCTTTTTAACAACCGCAACAAAAATTTCGCTCGATTAAGTGAGGCAGGAGACTACTTAGGTCGCCGCCTTAGAGAAAACCTTGTTATTTACGACATTGATGATACTAATCACATGGTAACCTACGTTACTGAGTGCCAGCATCTAGTGTCTTGTAAATACCAGGAGACCAAAGGAAAGCTTACTTTCGATGACTTTGTGGTTGAGAACCTCGAAAAGATTACTTCGGATGAAGCTATCGATGAGCATGTAGAGCAACACATTCATACTTTCATGGAAGCTATCGTGGTAGACCGTTTTGACGTGGCTGAGGTCTCCTTTGATTCTGTTATCGAATCCTTCAAGATGCGTTCTAAAATTGAAGAGTCCCGAAAAAAATTAAATAAAAAGATAGCGCGGTTTGGGGAGACTTATAATATTAAGGAAACAAAGGCATACAGAAAGTTTGAGGAATCTTTACCACTCCTGCAAGCTTTCTTCGCGGAAAACTTGGAGGCTCTGCAAAGCAACCCTAAGCTTATCGAAGGACTACGTCTATCGAAAGTTGTAGGGGATACCTATGACCTACCGAAGCTAACTTTAGAAACCTTGAAGGACGAGTTTGTCGTTATTCCTACGAATTCTAAAAAGACTCTGTACGAAATGGTATGTGAAAAAGAATTGGTGAGAAAGGAACTCTTAGAAGCTAAGGAATCCTTCTCTCGGATGTGGGCTAAGAATGACCGGCTCTCAACCCTGGCGTCACACATCTATTCTCATGATACTATTATTAAAAAGGCGCTGGTGGAAGCAGTTCACGCTGTGCCGTACATTGCCCTTTCCAATAAAGTGGACTTAACGGCTGTTCTAGACTCCGTATTCCAGGTGACTAACCCCGGAAGCATCTCTCAGAAAGACATTAGGGAATTCGTTGGTAAAATTTACGAGTTTAAAAAGCCTATGAAAAGTGTAGTACTCCAAACTCTAAATGAGAAGTATGGAGTGAACGTGCAGAGCCTTCGTTTCATTCCTTCTTTCAAGGGTTTGGCTGAAGTTCAGTCGGAAATCTTTTCAATGCTAGCCGAGAACGCTGGCGACGGTATTCTCAGTGACGTTCTAAAGGAATTCTCAGTGTGCATGACCAAGAAAGGGGGTGTCCAAGTTTTGGATGTCGCTAATACTCTGTCGCATGTTATGTCCGAAGCAAATTTCGCTGTCGTTGATATCGACGAAACTTTCCAAATGAAAAAGCTATCAGACTACCTGAAGAGTAACATCGACGACGCCCAGTATTATGGGGATGACGACGAACTGTCTAATGACCCGGGTCTAGGAAGTGAAAAGAAGAAAGGAAAGAAGGGCAAGGATTGGGGTGGTGACAAGGGGGATATTAAAGCTAAGGACCGCAAAAAAGATGATGACAGTAAACTTACGGCGGATGAAGAAGGCGATGTCGATGACGACAAAAGTGATGCTCCAGGCGATAAGCTAACCAAAAAGCAGAGCAAGAAAATGGATAAGGACAAAGACGGCGATATTGACGCCAAGGACATGAAGAAACTTCGTAAAGAAGGTGCCGAAGCCGCTGAAGAAGAAGTTGAGACCGATGAGGTCGAAGACGAGGAAGTGGAAGACACCGGAGACGAGCAAATGAACGCCGCAGAGAAGGATATGGAAGGAGACAACTTCAGGAAGCTCGTAGCTCGTATCGAGGGCATCACCGATGATATCGATGTTGACTTGGAGGATGACGAGGAGGACGAAGTAGACGAAGCAGAGGAATCTGCCGAAGAGGAGAAGACGGAAGAGTAATTACTCTACCAAGTAACCTTGCTTAGTCCAATTAATTAAATTATCTACGAAGGTAGAACGTAATATAAGGAGCTCAGATATTAAATTATCGAGCTCCTTTATGGTTTCCTCATTTATCTTCTGTTTATTCGAGATTTCTTTAAGTTTTTGCTCAATCATGCGCACGCGCTCGCGCGCGATAGGCGTAAAATCATTTAATTTTCTTGTTTCTTCTTCTGTATTTCTCATTGGTCAATCTCCAGTCCTAAAGACTTATAGGATTTAATTCTTTCCTTAGCATGTTTTTCGAGGTAAGGGGCTCGGTCGAAGAAATCGTAAATAAACACGACATTCTTCGATTTATGTATCCGCAATGCTCTCCCTAATGCTTGCAGAGTAGCTATTTCTGATTTCAAGCCGCGAGCGTTGATGAGATGCGTTATCTCTGGGATGTCAATTCCTGTTTGCATGATGGTCGTTCCTATCAATACCGAAATTTTGTCGTTCGTGAAGGTTTTAATCGTTTTTTGACGGACATTTAAGGCATCCTTCCCTTCTAATTTAAAGGAGTTAGGGATGCGCGAGTGTAAAATTTCAGCATGTTTAAGGTCTTTAACTATTATAAGTGTTCGCGACGGTTTTTGTTGTATTTTTTTAGATAATTCTACAATTATATCATTGCGAGCATCGTTTTCGGTTATGAATTTCTCATATACTTCCTGATAGGAGAGCTCAGTGTCCTCCACAGTCCCGGTGTCCTCCATAGGAATGATTTGGATAGTAGGTTTCGTTAAGAATCCCTCGTCTATAAGGTCCAGGGCATCAACTTCCTCTATAACATGCCCCAAACCTGATATTAAATTAAGGCGGCTCATGGGGTCCTTGGGCATCGTGGCAGTCATACCTATACGGTAAGCCGCGTTAGGGAAGGACTTTATAACTTTTGTCGCCACTTTCCCCTTAGAAAACTCGTGCACTTCGTCAAATATAATAAATTCAGATTGTTTGAGGTGCGTGTCTATAACCTTATCAATGGACTGAACGGTGCACAGGGTGATGGGCTTTAGGATTACTCCATCCCCAAAGGCTAGACCCACATCTATACCCCATGACCTTAGCTCATCGTAAGTTTGTTTCAGAAGTTGTTTTTTGGTAAAGAATATTAGCCCGGTCTTACCCTTCAACGCTTTGAGAATGGCTCCTAAGATAAGAGTTTTGCCTGAGCCGGTGGGGGATTTTATAATGCATCCTTTAGCCTCTAAAGATTTGAGAGCGAGTTTCCTCTGATAATCACGCAAAGTGACTCCGGGTAAGGAGATGTCACCAGAGTGATAGGATTGCCTCAAATCTTCTATTTCGTATTCGAGCCCTAAATATGTGAGGTCCTTCTCTATATGAGATAAAAGACCTGTTCCGAACTTGCCTGTTTTGGATGAGAAGAAATGCTTCTCCCCATCCCAGCCGCGTCTTTTATACGCAGCAGAATAGTTATAGCCAGGAACTTTTGCGCTATATTTCTGTTTTAACGTTGTTAGCAGCTTTTTGTTATCGGTTTTTAAAATAGAAGAATTATTATTTACAATAATTTTTAGCATTATACTATAATAGTAATAAAGTTTTAGAACTTACATAATTATGCCAGAACCAAAAAAAGAAAAAACTCTCATTGAACTCGCTAGGGAGCACATGGAATCAGGAGGAGCAGACCCTAAGACAGGGGTGGACGTGCCAGAAGCACCAGCTACCACCGGAGAGGCTGCCCAAAGACCGATTCACAAAGACGAGCCTGCGAAAGAAGAAGTTGTAGATGCATTCGATGGCACCGTAAACTCCGCCGTGGGGGACTTACTCTCTAAGGTGGAACTAAACCTCGACTGGAGAACTCTAGAGCTACCATCTAGGGGAAAAGCCTATATTAACTCAGACGGGACTGTTCAAATACGTCCGTTTACATTCGCTCAAGAAAGAAAATTAAGAAGTATCAAAAAGGCTTCACAGGGCGGGGCGGTAATGAAATCCCTGTTCAAGGACTGCGTAACGGGTTTGGATTATGACTCCATGACCCTTGAAGACAAATCGTATGTCCTGTTTAAACTAAGGGAGATTTCTTATGGAAATGAGTATACAGTGAACATTGAATGCGAGGGCTGTAACGCACGCAACACCCTAGTGCTGGAAATAGACAAGGTTCCAGTAAAATATGCGGAGGATGACCACAAAGAACCTTTCTCCATCATGTTGCCGGACTCAAAGCAAGAAGTTAAATTTGTTAGCCCTAGGAGTAAGGACGAAGACTTGCTGTCCGATGTTGAAACCTTGACCGTTAATCTATGGAGATTTGCTTTATCGGTAGGAAAGTACAAAGATGAGCGTATTTTGAAAGAATTCTTCTCTAAAACAACTGTCCGTGACATTGTTTTCTTTAGAGAGAGCTTAACGGAGAACAGATACGGAATGAACAAGACTATGTCATTTGAATGCGCGGGATGCGGAGAGGTAGGGGAGACCCACATCCCTTTCTCGGAAAATTTTTTCTCAGTGAGCTAAACGAGCGGGCATCAAGTTTAGCGCAAGAAGCGTACAGTCTAGTCAAACACGCAAATTTCAGTTACCACGACGTTCTTATTATGTCCGGACAAGAACGCGCTGAGTTTATTGATTTACTGGTTGAGGAAAACCAACGTGAGAAAGAAGCAATCCAGTCTCGTAACCTCTCTAAATAAGTAAGACATGACTTCATTCAACGGCACCACAGTAATCAATAGAGGCAATCGACCTTCCCCCACAAGCCCTTGTAAACTGGATTTTTTCTGGATTAAAGAGGGGAGCTACACTGACCCGTATAATGTGTGTTCGGTGCACATCTTCCCCGACACCAGGTTTGGGACCGCTAACCAATTTGTTGATTTAAATGCGACCTCCACCAATTATGGTCTGGTCAGTTCAACAGCGACCAATTTTCTTTTTCATAACTATAAAAGAAATCTAACAGGAACAAGAACCGGTTTCCAAGGTGCCGTTAGCGCGTGCGCGCCCGAGAGCTCTTATGCAGGTAACTTGGGGTACTCAGCGAGTAGTATTTTTAAAGTAAAGACAGGTCACTTTTGTGTAATTTTACAGCCAAGCTCGGTATATTTCCCCGAAACGGTTACCGATTTCAGTATGAATATGTCGTCAAACTCGGCGTCGGGCTCTGGAGGGTACCTCGATATTTGGACACTCGTAGATGCTATTGGGTCTAAGCCTCAGATATATGTAAACAGTTTCTCCCTTAACTCCCAAAACGTGGTAGCACTGACGGAGCCGATGCTTGTTACCCCCAATAACAAACTGGTACAAAGGTACCTTGAGCTGGGGTCCAAGAGGAGCCTCCAAATCAAAACTGAGCTAGTGGTGGATAATGAACCAATCAGAGAAAGTTTGCGCAATCTATTAGAGACAGGCAGTTTACTCCAAAACCAGGAGTTCAGAATTGTAAAATTAAATGAGAGCCCCGATATGAGCAGCCGTGTAATGATTCAAGACTTTGCCGACACAGCAGCTACGACTAACGTTAACACCCACGGAACAATGAGCTACTCGTGGGACACTGCCAGCATTGCTCCAAAGTATTCCGACGATGTTTTGGGTGGAACACGTGGAGTCTACGAAATCACGGCTAGATACAATATTTTAGACGAACTTTACTACAGTCCAAAATTTAAGTTAATAGTTCGGTAATCTTAAGTTCCCAGTCAGCCCTGTTAATATTCCCCGTCACGTAAGTGGCAAAAGTGTCTTTAGTTGCGCCGACTAGGAAGTCATTCCAGTCTTTGTAGGCTTCAGGAGGAGACAGACTGAAGATGTTTTCGTTGCGTTGCCCCAGAAGCCTCTTCTGAGCCTCAGCGAAGCCCTCTCGTCCACTTTCGTCGTTGTCGTAGGCAATGATGACCTTCATGCCTTTGAGCTCTCTAGACTGGGCGGTGGACATCTTACAGCCCTGAGTGCATGTAGCATTGAAACCAGCTGAGCGGAGAGACATAGCGTCCAGGGGACCCTCTGTAACCATGACGTACTCCATTTTCTTGTCATAGGGGTAGAGAATCTCCGAAGTCTTTATCCCATACAGTCCTTTGCTCGGATTCAGATATTTTGGCTCTCTGTTGACCAGTGTACGAGCTTGAAAATAGAAAGGTTCGTCCCGGTTGAAATAGGGAATTATAATTCTTTGGAAGTACCGTCCGCGTTGCCCCACGTAAAATTTAAAGGAGCCTAACTTTCGGGACAAAGCAAATTGTGAAGCTATCCTCTTCAGGAAACTGGGGGAATTTTGGTCTGTCTTGGGATTGACCTCGAGAAACTCCCCCACGTCCGCCACAATGGTTCTCTCAACCGGAATAGGTTTGTTATCGACATTAAGGGTAGATACATCAAAGAGACTAGCCCCTGCATCTAAAGCCAGTCTTTTCATGTGATGGCGAGCAGTTGTGTAGGGAAC
>TARA_R110000824_G_scaffold54700_4_pt1 | contig 11529 bp, 14 predicted proteins | sample TARA_R110000824 | Tara Oceans TARA_R110000824 (sample SAMEA4397747) | marine metagenome | biome: Polar Biome; feature: [MES] marine water layer (ENVO:01000295) within the mesopelagic zone...; material: water (ENVO:00002006), including particulate matter (ENVO:01000060) such as...... | reverse complement strand
TTTTCGTCTTCGTCAATAATTACGTCACCGACTGAAATTGAGTGCATCGGAGCCAGGCGTTCAATTTTGTCCTCCGGGCCAATATTCCCGATTTCAAAAACTGCGTTTAAATCTACAGCTTCGATAGTCGCTACGTGGTTATCGTTTTGCATAATTTTAAATTCCATTTTACTTCTCCTAGTTAAAGTTGCTTCACCAAAAAGGCCCCTGCAACACAACTAATTGTCAGGGGCTGTTGGAATATGTGGGGGGAGTTAAAATTTTAAGCCGATTGATTTAAAAAAATCTTGTACCTCTTCAGTGTTTTCTGAAACATTTTCCTCCAATGTTCTGAGTGCAATTTCTTCCCAATTAGCGGAAGGGTCTTCAATCAGCGTGTCGTCAGCATTTATCGCCGCACAATCAACAGCATATTGGGCATCTTCTGAGCCGCTTGCTTTTGCTATCTCTCTAAATTCTTTGTTTGTCATCTTGTCTTCTCCTGTTACTTTTTTCATCTTAGTTGCTCACTTTCTTAGCTACCCATCGAGTTCGGGCGTGCCATTTTGACCAAACATCGTCACCTAAATAATCGCGAAGCGCTTGTGATGCGTCACTGAAAGCGTCAGACGCTCCGTCTACTACGCGGCTATCTTCTGGGCACCCAGCGAACACGAAGTCGCTGCATGCCTCGAGGTAAACTCGGTTTGCGCGGTTAAATGTTCTCCACAATTTTAATTCTGCTTTCGTGGTAATGGCGAATGTATCAGGAGCCTCGTCTTTTCCCGCCATCCCAATTAGGTCTCCGCTTCTTGCTATTGCGATGTAGTTAATTTCGTTTCTCATATTTTGTATTCTCCTAGTTAGTTGGTTTAAATTATCATATTCCATGATATTAATCGAAGATGATTAGTTAGGCAATAGCTAATATCATATTTTATGAAATTAATTTAAAATACTATACGTTGTGTTTTTATTGACGCGTGACACAAGATAAGGTAGGTTTTGCTATATTAAATTTACTATGTAGATTTAGTATTTCTAGATACTCCCGTTTTCCCTCCCTTTACGGTTGAGTGTCTTACGCTACGATAACTATAACGCTGGCCTTTAATCGGGCCGGCGTTCTTTTCAGGAGATTTTAAGTGGCCGGACTTAAACGGTTCTATGTGTATACGCTCAGTGATCCACGCGATCTTAGTGTCTTTTATGTTGGTAAAGGTACAGCGTCGCGCAAGAACCAGCACACCGTTGATTTGGATATTCGAGATCGTGACACATCGCCAAAGGCGAACAAAGTACGCGAGATCCTGGATGCCGGTGAAGAAGTGATCTCGAGCATCGTTAAGTTTTTTGATAGTGAAGAAGAGGCGTATGCTTTTGAAGCTGGACTGATCGAGCGGACAGATAATCTATTAAATGCTGTTGCAGGTGGAGGCGGTGACCGATCTGTTCCTAAAGTTTCTGAACAGGTGACAGAAAAACGAGAATATAAATTGAGCGCAAAAGAGGACAAGTTTTGCCAGGTTTATGTTGAACTTGGTAATGCGAGCCAGGCTTATCGTGAGTCTTATAATTGTGAGAACTCTGTTATGGCGACCATAAATCGCAACGCTCATAACCTATTAAAAAAGAACAAGATCATAACAAGAATCGAAGAACTTCGAGCAACACATATTCAAAGACACAATTATAATGTCGATAATTTGAGCGGTATGTATCAGGATAATTATAATCTCGCTGTCCAAACATCACAATGTGGTGCAGCTAATGGAGCTGTCGCTGGAATATCCAGGCTGCATGGTTTTGATAAGCAAGGTTTGACCGAAACAATAAACAATACCCAGTTGAATGTTGTGCTGCCGGATCTCGAGCTGGCCAGGCGTATGGCATATATACTTGAGAACGGCGCTGATGAATCAAACGCTTGATGCGCTGCTAACCAGGGTCCAGGGCTTGTCTCATGAAGACAAGGCTGCTCTCAATACCATTGTGGTAGAGAGAACTAAGGATGAGATATGGATACCAAACACCGGCCCTCAGTCTGAGGCATACAGATGCCAGGCTGATCTGCTGCTTTATGGCGGCGCTGGCGGCGGCGGTAAAACAGATCTGATCTCGGGCCTGGCTTTGACCAGGCACTTGCGCACTTTAATGCTGCGCCCTCAATATACAGACCTCGGCGCTCTGATCGAGCGCGTGGTCAAAATAGCCGGCACACGCGTGGGGCTCAATTCGAGCCCGCCGGCACAGTTTAAGTTTAATGGTCGAGTGATCGACTTCGGTGCTGCTGCCACAATGGAGCGAGCGGATACCTGGCAGGGTAACCCGCACGATCTGCTGGCCTTTGATGAGGCATGTCAGTTTCATGAGAGCGTTGTACGCTTCCTTATGGGCTGGAACAGAGCTGCTGAAGAGGAGCTCGGTGTTACATCTAAGCAAAGGGTAAGAACAGTTTTAGCGTCCAACCCACCGTTGAGCGCTGACGGTGACTGGATCATTGGTATGTTCCGCCCATGGCTGGACATTACACACTCTAACCCAGCAGCTCACGGCGAGCTCCGGTGGTTCGTCACCGACCCAGATGGTCACGACCTCGAGGTCGATGGCCCAGATGATATAAAAGAATTTAATGACACAACCTATGTGCCTAAGAGCCGGACCTTTATACCGGCAGCACTAAGTGACAACCCGTTCCTGGTGACCACAGGCTACCAGGCAACACTCGATGCCATGCCCGAGCCACTACGCTCTGCCATACGAGATGGTAACTTTATGGCAGCGAGAGAAGATGACAGCTACCAGGTGATCCCTACAGGATGGGTGCTCGAGGCGAATGAAAGATGGCGTGCCAATGGTAAGCCAGACGTAGCCATGAGCTCGATAGGGCTCGATGTAGCGCGAGGCGGTAAGGATCAGACAGTGTTCTCGCCCAGGTGGGGCCAGTTCTTTGGTGAGCTGACCACGGTGCCTGGGCGCGATACACCGGACGGACCTTCTGTTGCTGTGCTAGCAGCCGGTATGCTGCGCGACGGTGCAACAGTAGGTGTCGACGCCATTGGCATTGGAGCCGATGCCGAGACAGCGTTGAAGAATGCCGGCCTTAGTTATGAAGCACTCAATGGTGCAGCAAAGGCGACAAGTCATACAAGAGACGGTAACTTTGGTTTCACCACCAAGCGCTCGGAGATGTGGTGGATGATGCGTGAAGCGCTCGATCCAAAGTACGGACAGAACATAGCATTGCCACCCGATACGGCACTACAGGCAGACCTGACAGCACCGACCTACGAGGTTAGGCCAGGGCAACCGCCTAAGATATACGTAGAGAGCAAGAGAGATATTATGAAGCGTCTCGGTCGATCGCCTGACCGGGGGGACGCAGTGGTATATGCCTGGAACTCGGGGTCATTGGACACCGGACCCCAGGCAAGGAGACGTAAACATATACTGAGGACACCCGCAGCGGTGACTGAATATGACGAATATCACCATTAGACCACCAGACCCCACCGAGCTGGATACGCTTGTTGAGGTAGTGGCCCAGGGTATTGAAGAATCGCAGCTCGATGTTGAGCTCGATTACCAGGCAGCGCGGGATTTTCTCTGGCTGTACATAAACGATGGCGAAACATCGGTCCTGGTTGCTGATCAAGACGGAGACATTGTTGGTGGTGTTATGCTGGCCGAAGCAAAAGAATTTTTTATTAAGCCTCTTTGTTATGTGTGCAAGTTTTGGGTACTACCCAAAGGACGACGGACTACCGCCGCCCGCCAGCTCCTTCAAGCGGTGAAGGAGTGGGCAAGCGATAGGCAATGCAGCCATATATTTGTTACCGCAACTGCTGACCTCGATGCGAGGGAGCAACGATTATTTATTAACCTAATGAAGCGAGGCGGCTTCACTGCCGATGGCCCTGTGCTTCGACTAACTATGGAGTAGACCTATGAGTAAGATAGCTAAAATATTCGCCCCGGACCCACCAAAGATGCCACCCCCACCTCCACCACTTCCAAGGCTAGACACTGGCCCTGCTGCCGCTGCTGTTGCGACTAAGACACGGGAGGTGAATAAGCGTGCGATGGGTCGACGTGGCCTGGCTCGTACAAATCTTACCGGGGGTCAGGGTATAACGGAAGACGCCAGCGTAGCGCGTAAATCTCTTCTTGGAGGCTAACTATGCCTAAACTTGTCACGGAAATGGTTGAACATTTCCAAACACTTAAAGGTGAGCGGGCACCGCTCAATCAATTGTGGGACGAGCTGGCAGAAGTGCTGGCACCGAACCGCACTGGCTTTTCAAAGACAATTTCAAGCGTCCATCGTAACTCGAAGATATTTGACACCCAACCCATCATTGCCAAGCGTGGCCTGGTCAATGCCATCGGCTCGATGCTGAGGCCTAAGTCCTCGGCCCCAGGCAAATGGTTCGATATCGTTCCAGAAGACGAGGAGCTGCTCGAAGAAAAAGAAGTCAAGGACTGGGTGGATTTTGCTGAAGAGCGGCTATGGCGGGCTCTCTATAACCCAAAGGCGCGCTTCATTGAAGTAACCGGTGAGGTCGATGACGACCTGGTGACCTTCGGTACTGGAATCGGTTTTGTTGGTATTAACAAAGACCAGGATGGTTTTATGTTCAGAGCCTTTCACCTGGCTCGAAGTTTTGTCATGACCGATGAGAACAACGAGCCCAATGGTATTTTCATTGCCGAACATCTGACCGCTGCCCAGGCAGCCGAACGATGGGGCGAGAGTAATATTGGACAGAAGACCCGAGAGGTCTTGACCGGTGCCAATAAAGATATAAGTGCGAAATTTCTATTTCTGTGGTGCGTCAAGAAGCGATACGCCTTCGACCCTTCAATGAAGAACAACAAAAATATGCCGTTCGGAAGCTACGTTATAGATGTAGATAGCGAGCATATGGTCCTCGAGGAAGGCTACGAAGAGTTCCCGTTCTTCATCCCCCGTTGGGATACACGCAGCCTCGAGCGCTATGGAAGAGGTCCAGGAATTATGGCACTGCCAAGTGTGCTCAGTCTGAACCAGATGGGTAAGACCATGTTACGAGGTTTGCATAGAGCTGTTGATCCACCGTGGCTGCTGCCCAGTGATTCGATGGTCAATGCTCCTCAGATGCGGCCAGGCGGCGTCAGCTACTACGATGCCAAGGCGATACGTAATTTAGGCATGTCCAACCCGTTCCAGCAGATGGACAGCAAAGCGAACATACCCTGGGGACTGAACGCCCAATCGGCGGAGCGTGAGCAGATTCACGCATTATTCTATAAAAATGTGCTAAATTTACCTCTAGATTCACCAGCTATGACAGCTACAGAAGTGATCGAACGACGTAACCAATTCATTAGAGAAATCGGGGCGGTGTTCGGCGGGCTCGAGAGTAATTACACATCCCCGGTAGTAGAGAGATGCTTTAGTATCATGATGCGCCAGGGTGCGTTTGGCGATATCAGTACAATACCCGAGTCCATTCAGGGCTCTAGCATTGGATTTAGATTTGCCTCACCGGTAGAAAAGGCCAAGCGGCAGATCGAAGAGACCACAGTTAACGAGAATTTACAGAAAGTATTAGCGATCGGGCAGATCCGACCTGAGATTATGGATCGATTTAACTGGGACGAGATCGGTAAGTTCATCGCGGAGAGCGGGGATTTCCCATCCGACCTCACCTATGACGATCAGACCCTGTCCGGTATAAAAGAGCAGAACGCAATGGCAGCTCAAGCCGAGAAGCAGATGCAGATGGTTGAGCGCGGCGCTGCTGTTGCCGGTCAGCTCCCTGAACAGATGGTCGCCGGTGAAGAAGGATAATCTAACACCCGATCTGGAGGCGTTTAACCAGGCAGTCATTAACTCGGTCTATGGCCGGGAGTACAGTGGCACCGCTGTCGCCCAGGATTTTAGAGCGTTGATTCTACGAGACCCAGGGCTTGGCAAACGGGTATTGCATATGCTGCTGCACTGGTGCGGTGAGTTTGATAACCCGCCAGAAGAAAATGAATTACTGCAACGATGGGCCGGAAAGCGTGAAGTTGCAGCGCGTATAAAAGCCGCGATGTATGCGGATTTATCGACACCGGCTGAAACAATCGAAGAGGATATTAGAGATCATGGCTGACGAAGAAGTTAACGAAGGCGCTGAAGCTACCCCGGCAGATGCCGGCGCTCCGGCTACCCCCGAGGAAGCTCCAACCGATACACCAACACCGGAGGCAGCCGAGGCTGACACCGGATGGCGAGACACTATCGAGGATGGCGACACACGAAAACTAGCCGATCGGTATACATCACCCGCTGCAATGGCCAAAGCCTTGCGCGACGCCAATGTTGAGTTGTCAGGCAGGGTTAAAATTCCTGGTGAGGATGCCAGTGACGAGGACATGTCGCGTTACCGGAAGCAGCTTGGTGTCCCGGAGACCCCAGGTGATTATAAATTAAGCGTGCCTGAGCACATGCCCCAGGAGATATTTCAGTCAGATGAGGTCCAGGGCCGCATGAACCAGTTTACTGAGGCCATGCACAAAGCAGGAGCACCTTCTGACGTTGTAGATGCGGCGTTCGGGTGGTATTGGGCGCAGGAAGCTGATGCAGTTGCTGCCCAAGCGAAGACCGACAAAGACTATAGCGAGGCGGCGGAAGGCCAGCTTCGCAAAGAATGGGGTGCTGATTATGACGGCAACCTCAATATAGCAAATAAATATATTGAGCAAACCGGCAGCAGCGATTTGCTGCACATGGAACTGAAGGACGGATCTCTCCTGGCGAGTAATCCAGCTTTTCTTAAACTTGTGGCTGAAGCCGGGCGCCAGAATACGGAATCTCGAGCCCAGATGGGTCTCTATGGCCAGGAAGCCGGCGCCGATGCTCAGAAGCAGTATGATGAGCTGACCGAGCAGATATATACCGCGCATAGTTCTGGCGACAGTGCCAAAGCCCAGCGGCTCGATACTGAAAGATCCGAGCTATCAAAAGTATTGTTTGGTGACAGGCCAGTGCCTGGTAGAGCTGCATGAGCAAGATCATTGATTTTGTCGCAGACAATATTGGTGAAAGCGAATGTCTCAGTGCCGACGGCCTCGATCAGGCGTGTGTCGGCGTGGGATATCGAAACGGTAAGGAGCCTCTCCTTGTGTATGATGTCGAGTTGGTTCTGGGCATTTTATGTGATCGAGACGGTATGGAATACGACGAGGCCCGAGAATATTTTGATTTTAACATAGGCGGCGCCTGGATGGGCCCAGGCACGCCGATTTGGATGGAGACCTGTTATGCCTAAAGTTGGTGGAAAGAAATATGCGTATAATACTGCTGGAAAGAAAGCAGCCAAGCGGGCTCAAGATAAACTCGGCAAAAAGAAGAAGCCGAAGAAGAAAACGCGTACAGCGTGATCGAACGCTGTCCAAAGTGTGGCAGGGAGCGTGAAGTTGTTTACGTCCACGGTCACGCTCAATGCAAAAATTGTAAATGCGTCGCCGATGGCGACTGCTGTCAAGGAGAGACAGCAACACAAGAATCACCCAGTTCTAAGACGGACTGATTGATCAGATAGGAGCTGGTACCCCGCGAAAGCGGCCCGGTGGAGCTATCATTCGTTAACCCTGAAGGCGCTTAGAGCCTGGAAAGCGGCCCGGAAACGGCACCCCGCAGCACAGAGTATGAGCTACCCCAACGGCGGTTTTGTCCCTTAACCTATTGATTTTAAAGGATAAAATCATGAGTACTACAATATCAACTGCCTTTATAGGCGACTACAATAAGGACGTTCATCACGTCTTCCAGAGGGAAGGCTCGATGCTGCGTTCGGCGGTCTTTACTAAGGATAACATCGTGGGCTCAACAGCTTACTTTGAAAAACTTGGTACAGGCGTAGCCACAACCAAGTCGCGCCACGGTGAAATTACACCAATGAATGCGACACATACCCAGCCTTCCTGCACAATCGTAGATTTCTACGCAGGAGATTGGGTAGATCTACTTGACGAAGCGAAGACAAATATCGATTCTCGCATGGCTTATGCGAAGGCCGGAGCTTACAGCCTCGGACGTAAAGTCGATTCCCAGATCTCGACGATCTTGGACGCTACTTCACAAAGTACGGTAACAATTGCCGTAACAAGTGCAGCAGCTATCCAGGCCGGCTTGATCACATTTGTTGAAGCTCTTGATAGTAACTCCGTACCAAACGACGGACAACGCTACGGCGCGTTGACCCCTCGTATGTACGCACAAGCTATGACTGTCGAGTCATTCGCTTCTGCCGATTACGTCGGCGCGAACGGGCTACCCTTCAATGAAGGCGCTCCCGGTCACCGGAAGTGGAAAGACTGGATGGGCGTAAAATGGTGCATGCATCCTGCGTTACCAGGAAAAGGTACATCCACCGCGAAACACTTTGTATGGCACAAATCTTCCATTGGCTATGCCACTGGTAAACATGCCGGCAACGTCGCATCAAATGAGTCAGTTTCGGCTGATATCACTTGGCACGGCGATCGTGCTTCGCATTTTGTAAACCACATGATGTCCGGTCAGGCTGTCATGATAGACGACACTGGCGTTATCGAGGGTAACTCGAATGACACCACTGCCGTTGCAACGTCGTAAGGAGGACTGAAATATGGCTTTTAATTCAGCTAATTTAACCCAGTTGGCCCACGGCAATGGTTTCAAACTATGGCACTATACCAGTGCCGATGCGATTGCTACTGTTAATACAGCCGCATATTTTAATGACGCGTCGGATATGTTGACCATCCGGGACGTCATAATATGTGTGGACTCAAATACACCGACGACTGATATCGTCAGTGTTTTGACCAACGCATCTGGTGTTGTCGACGTCAGTAATGGTCTTGCCATTACAGAGGCTGACGCTGACTAGGTAAAACTGATTTGGGGGGTAGCGTTAGCGCCCCCCATTTCATTTCATTTTCATATATAAGGAGAAGATCATTGCAATCAAATCCAGCCGATTTTGAGTATATTGCTCGGTTAAAATTTGCAACCAAGCTGCGTTATTCGACGCAACATGCTGCTGAGGGTCTCCTCAGTGATAATTATTTTCACAATTCAGCCACCCAGTATTTAAAAGCCGGCGATGAAATTGACATTGTCTGTTTTCATGATGACGGAAGTTGGACCAAAGGTCTGATCGAGGTCAAAGAGACGGGTGCGCGCGAGACAAAAGTCGAACTCCTCGGCGCCTGGCGCCATAGCGGCGGCGGTAATGTCATCCGCTCTATGAGCGCTGTCCATAAAGGTTTTGGTAAATGGTCTGTTCTCGATGAAGCGGGCAAAGAGATCGCTAAAGAATTGAATAAAGTTGAAGCTGCCAATATGGCTGCCGGCAGGGAAGTCGCTTAAATGGCTTCGGAAGTCGGCATCTGCAACGCAGCCCTCCAGCTCGTTAAGAACTCCAAGCAGATCACCTCACTTGCCCAGGGCACTAAAGAGGCCAATGCCTGTGAGATCATCTATGACGAGCTGCGCCAGGCTGTTTTGGAAATGCATGGATGGAATTTTGCAGTCAAGCGGGCAAAGTTAGGCCAACTGGCCACCACTACAGCGGCTTTTGGCTGGGATTATTCCTACCAGCTTCCTTCAGATTTTCTAAGAGCTCTTGGCGTCCACCAGGACAGCGGCGGGCGCGATCGTATTGCCTATAAAGTAGAAGGCAGCACGATCAGCAGCGACGCATCTGATCTCTATTTGCGCTACATTCGAGACGAGACTGATCCCAACATGATGCCGGCGACGTTCAGGCTCTGCTTATCCAAGCTGCTGGCCAGCCGATTGGCGGTAACTTTATCCCAATCAACCAGTCTGTCGAAAGAAATGTATATCCAGTTTGTAGATGAGGATATGCCGACAGCGAAAGCTGCCGATTCGATCCAGGATTTCCCAGACCAGCTTCCCGAAAGTGAGTGGGTTTCTGTCAGGTACGGTGATTTTAGAAACTATGAGCCTGGAGATTCTGTGAGTTGACCCGCCAAGTTCACCCGCTCCAGGAGAGCTTTAACGCTGGCGAATTTGGCGAACGTATGCATGGGCGTGTACAGTTCGACAAGTACACTAATGCTGGCGCAGTTTACCAAAATATTATTCCCATCCCCCAAGGCGGCTGGGCGACCCGTCCGGGTTTTCGCTACATCGCTGCGGCTAAGTCCGATTCCATACGGCCCTGGCTGATCCCGTTCGTCTTTTCAACCACCCAATCCTATGTTATCTCAGCCACCACCAATACATTCAGGTTCTTCAAAGACCAGGCTCAGATCTCTGCTGCCGATATCTCCGGCTCTATTACAAATGGGGAGTTTGGAAGCAATATAACCGGCTGGACCGATAATTCTGGCAGCTCGTCATCTATCGTCCACGATGCAACTGCCGATAATATGGAACTGCGCGGCAATGGCGCCAGTGATATGGCCAAAGCGACCCAGTCCGTCAGCTCGAGCTCGAGCGTTGCCCATGTGATACAGTTCGAGGTTGTCGGCGATCCCGGCGATCAGATTACTTTTCGCGTTGGATCGACGTCCGGGGCATCTGACTACCATACAGATAAGGTCTATAAATGTGGCTACCACACCGTAGAGTTTACCCCCGGTGCCTCGACATTCCATATTCAGTTTGAAAATTCCCAGAACAAAACCATCTCCCTAGATAATATAGCTTTTATTGATAACGGTCCGGTCGAATTAAAGACCCCTTATAGTGAGAGCGATCTACCTGATCTGTCTTTTGCCCAGTCAGCCGACACCATGTATTTCTGCAAAGGTGGATCGACACGCGTCTACCGGCTGGAGCGTTACGGCAACTCGTCCTGGTCCCTGGTCCAGGTAATGTTCACCGATGGGCCTTTTATTGATAAGAATACCACGGCGACAACGCTTGGGCTGTCCGCGACCTCGGGTAACGGAGTGACGGTGACCGCGAGTGCAATAGCCGGTATCAACGATGACGCCGGGTTTGCGGCCACAGATGTCGGCAGAATGATTCGGTTTGAAGATGCTGCGAATGACTGGAGCTATCTTCAGATTGTCGAGTTTACAGATACCACCCATGTTAAAGCAGATATTAAAGGACCGAACGCGTCAGCGACAACAGCGACCACCGACTGGCGCCTTGGTGAATGGTCCGATGCCAGGGGCTGGCCCAGTGTGGTTGGATTTATCCAGCAGCGCCTGGGTTTTGCCGCTACCGATACCGAACCTCAAAAATTCTGGTTATCAAAATCAGCAGATATTGAAAACTTCGCTGACGAGGATAAAGACGGTGCTGTCCAGGACGACTCAGCGATCGCATATAAGTTTGCCGCCCTCCAGGTCAACACCATTAGATGGCTTGCCATGCGGAAAAAGCCGATCATTGGAACCTCCGGTGGTAACTGGACGTTAAGAAGTGATGGCGCGGTTTTAACGCCAACCGATATTGCAGCCGATTTCGAGGTGACTGGTGGTACGGCGCGTATACAACCGGCCGAGATTCGCAACCGTTTGGTCTTTGCCCAGGCCCAGGGGCGTAAGTTAATG
>TARA_R110000824_G_scaffold99248_3_pt1 | contig 11534 bp, 16 predicted proteins | sample TARA_R110000824 | Tara Oceans TARA_R110000824 (sample SAMEA4397747) | marine metagenome | biome: Polar Biome; feature: [MES] marine water layer (ENVO:01000295) within the mesopelagic zone...; material: water (ENVO:00002006), including particulate matter (ENVO:01000060) such as...... | reverse complement strand
AGTGACGGAGAGTGTGCGGAAGGAAGTATCTGGGAAGCACTCCGATTTATTTATGAAAACAATCTGAAGAACATAAAGATATATGTTAATGTCAATGGTTATTGTGCATATGACACTGTAGATACGCGATATTTAGTCGACAGGCTAAAGGTGTTTCTTCCAAGTATCAATATCATTTATACTGAAGTGGGTGTGTTTCCATTTTTAAGAGGGCTAAACGCCCATTATCACGTTATGAGTGAAGAAGATTATAATTCAGCAACGAAAATTTTAAAAACAAAGGAAGCAAAAGATGTTCAAATCCCCTAAATCATGGTTAGCGGATGGTAATGTGGTAAATGAGATTCTTAGTTACGTTAGGGTACATGAAGGAAACTATTTAGAGATTGGCTGCTTTGAAGGCCACACCTTGAAAAGAGTAGCTAAGGCTGTTCCCGAGAGGATATGCTATGGAATAGATCCCTTTTTGGGAGATATGTTCGTTGCACCTGCCGAGGTAGAGAAGGCAAATACTCAGTTTATACCGATGCCGGAACAGAAACAGAATCTTTATCAAAACATTAAAGACTTTAACAATATATCTTTTCATGAAGCCACAGCACAGGAATTTTTATCCTCTCACACTGATGACGAGCTATCTGGCTTAAATATTTCTGTAGTATTCATCGATGGCTCACATCACTATGAGTATGTGAGTATAGATTGGAAACTAGCACTTAAGGTTATTGGCCCAAAGAAGGGGTGTGTGTTGTTTGATGACTTTGGGGTTGAAGATGTACGTACAGCATTTCATGAATGTGCTGCTCATCTCGAAAAAGAAGAATATGGATATGTAGCTAGCGCACCGCCGGCCACTTCTACACGCAGCGAACGCATAGCAACTATAAAGGTAAACGTATGAGGCGCGATTTTGCAGAAAGGCTACACTTAGAGATGGGTGAAAACAAAGATATCTTCCTTCTAACTGGAGATCTTGGTTATGGGCTCTGGGATCGTATTCGGATCGACTATGCCGATCGCTTTTACAATGTAGGTTCGTCAGAGCAGCTGATGTTAGGCATGGCAAGCGGCCTCGCCATGGACGGTAAAATTCCGGTGGTATATTCCATCACACCGTTCGTGCTTTATCGCCCCTTTGAATTTATTAGAAACTACGTAGACCACGAAAAACTCCCCGTCAAACTTATTGGCGGCGGCAGAGATCGAGATTATGGCTATTTGGGTTTCTCTCACTGGGCTGAAGAAGACAAGAAGATCATGAGAAACTTTAATAATATTAAGATGATACATCCAAAAGATAGCGATGACATGAACCGGGATTTTAAATATATAATAGACAAAAAGACTCCTGTCTACATGAACCTTAAAAGATGAAAATACTTCTAACCATAAATAAAACATACCGCGGACAACCTGATAGCAGTCAGTGGTATGTGCGTGAGCCGCTCGAATCGCTCGGCCACGAGGTTGTCTTTTATGATACAGTGGCCGGCGATCCTGCCGGCAATACCTACGACCAAATTATTGAGACGTTTAAGCCTGAGCTTGTTTTTTGTATGCTTACGGGAGACAAAGCCATCGCACCCTATGAGCCGTGGAACGCGCTAATGAAAGAAACCCAAAGCGGCCGCACAAAAACATTCAATTGGTTTTGTGATGATACGTGGCGCTTTGACACCTTCTCTAAGATTGCGTGCCGTGCCTTCACAGTGTGTTCTACTCCGGAGAGAGATCACATTGAAAAATACAAAAACGAGGGGTATGATAATATTATTGTGGGAAACTGGCATGCAAGCGCAAAATGTTTCACCCCCTCTGATTGGGATACACGCAAGTATGCTTTATCCTTTATTGGTGCACCAACGCCCTCTCGGAGTCAGTTTTTTAACGATAGTATGATTCCGGTAGAGTTTTTAACAGGGCTGTCTCAGGAACAGTTATTCGTCGCCCACAGCAACAGCCAAGTGGGAATAAACCTTTCGGTTAACGACAATGACCCCGACGGAAAGACTCAAATGAAACAAAGGATTTTTGAGGTTCCGGCCAGCGCCGGCACGCTTTTAACCCAATATCATCCCGGTATAGAAGAATATTATGACATAGGCACGGAGATACTTACTTTTAAAACCCCCGAAGAGTTTGCTGAACAGGCAATCGCCCTAATGACCAACGAAAAAATGCTAAAAGAGGTTGCTGCAGCCGGCCATCGTCGATTCTTAAAAGATCATGATTCTAAAGTACGATTAGAAAAAGTATTGCAGGAGATTATGGCAATATGAACATTTTAATAACGGGCGCCAAGGGCTTTTTAGCCAAAGAGATGAAAGATTATTATGAAGATCGAAAAGAGGTAAAGTTGTTTCTTACCGATCGTACGACTCTCAACCCTACTGATTTCTTAGATGTACAGAAATTTTTTAACGAAAACAAAGTTGATGTCGTTATCCACACGGCCGTCCGCGGAGGAAAGAGAAATCACCAAGAACATGTAGAAGACATCTTCGACAATGTTAGTATGTTCCAGAATCTGGCATATTTTTCTGATAAGTTTAAAATTATGTTCCATTTTGGATCCGGTGCAGAGTTTAATCGCACACTTCCTATTGATAATGCAAAAGAAACATCTGTTAACGTATCACTTCCCACTGATTACTATGGGCTAACAAAGAATATTATTGCTAGAAAGATAGTAAAAATGAATAGCAATATCTATAACTTACGTTTATTTGGATGTTTTGGAAGGCATGAAGAATCTCAAAGATTATTTCGCTCATGTTATGATAAGCTTCGGCTTAATAAAGACCCGGCCATCTCTTGTGACAAATATATGGATTATTTTTATGCCCAAGATGTTGGACGCGTGATCGATTTCATTATTCACGCCGATCGCACGGCCCTCCCGAGAGATATTAATCTCTGTTATCCAGAGAAATATACCCTAAGTGAGCATGTGGAAAGAATTAAACAATTGACAAAAGCAGAATCACAGGTTATAATAGACCACGAAGAGTTAGGTAAGCCGTATACGGGTGAATCAACGACACTTGACTCATTAAATATTGACTTGATAGGTTTAGACAAAGGAGTAAGCGAATGTCTGAAAAGTTGGAGCAAATCCTAGGACTAGTTTCCGAGTACATTACTGAAAAGCAGGAAAATGAAATATGGACACCCGGAGAAGACTGGATAGCCTATTCTGGCCCCATCTTCGATGAAAACGAATACCTTGTAGCTGTAAAACAAATACTTGATGGCTGGATGATTTTTGGTAAAAACGCTCGCGAGTTCGAGAAAAGGTTCCCTTCAAAACTAGGAAAGCTTTATGGTTCTCTTACAAACTCTGGAAGTTCGGCTAACCTATTAATGGTGGCCGCAACGAAATCCCGTAGATTCACTAAACAACTGAAAGACGGTGATAAAATAATCACCCCTGTTGTGTGTTTTCCTACGACTATCAATCCCCTGATTCAGCATAACTTGGTACCAGTTTTTGTAGATGTTGAACTTCCAAGTGTTAATTTAGATTTAGATAAAGTAGAAGAAGCATTAGAAGCGGATCCGGATATCAAGGGGATTATGTTTGCCCACGTGCTTGGTAATCCTCCTGACATGGACCGCCTAATGGCACTTGTCGAAAAATACAATCTTGTGTTTTTGGAAGATGCATGCGATGCGTTGGGTTCTTATTATGATGGCAAGAAGCTTGGCTCCTACGGAGACATGTCAACATGCTCCTTCTTTCCCGCTCACCATATGACGATGGGAGAAGGAGGCTTCATTGCTACCAACAGCCAAAAAACTCGCACGATTCTTGCCAGCATGCGTGACTGGGGCCGAGCGTGTTACTGTAATACTATGAAACCCGGTAATGTTACAAGCGAAACTGCATGTGGCAATAGATTTAAAAACTGGCTCCCGGGCCTTAAGGATGCTGTCTACGACCATCGTTATGTATTTGATGAAATAGGCTATAACCTTAAACCACTAGATTTACAGGCTGCAATGGGCCTACAGCAGCTTGACAAGCTTCCCATGCTAGATAGTGCTCGTCGAGAGAACTTCGCCAAGCTAAAGGCTATATTTGAGCCTTACGCACAATATTTTCACATGCCAGTCGCGACAGAAAAAGCTGACCCTTGTTGGTTTGCATTTCTTCTGACAATTAAAGAAGATGCTCCTTTTTCTCGTCCAGACATTGTAAATCACCTTGAGGGTCTTAAAATTCAAACGCGATCTTATTTCTCTGGCAACATCTTGGCTCACCCGGGCTACGTTCACCTCGCTGAAGAATATGGTGATATGTATGAAACCTTCCCTAACGCTCAGTTAATCACAACCAACTCATTCTTTTTGGGTACCTATGTGGGCTTGACTGATGAAAAGCTTGGATATATTAAAGAAGCTGTCGATGGTTTCTTTGCTGATAGAGGGTTGATTGGATGAATGTTGGCTGTATGATTTATCATTATGGCGAGAGATACGAACAGCTTGGCAGGTGCGCAAGGGATAGTTTTGCTCGATTCCATCCAGACGTTACTTTACATCATGTTGACGAGATAAAAGAAAGAGAATATATACGCAAAGTTGGGCCGTTGCATACGGAATGCAAAGGTATTTTTAAATATATGCTGGCTTATGAAATAATGATAAAACATGAATATGATAAAATGATCATCTTGGGAGGAGATACAATAACCTGTGGTCGCTTAAATGAATTTTTGGATAATGATGAAGATATTTTAACTACACTTTGTATGCCCACTTCCAGAATTTATCCTTTTTATTCTCCGCGTCAGGAGGAGGTTCTTGTAGTACAAACAAGAAGTGAAATAATAGACAAAAAAGAGGAACATTATAGCTATAACGCTGATGTAGTATGTTTTAATAATCCAGTTGCCCTTAAGGCGGTTATAGATTACAGTTTACAGCATAAAAAAGCTTTGTCGGAATATGGAATGAAAAAAGAAGCGGAAGCGCTATTGGAAACTGCATTCAACGCCCCCGTATTTGTTGGCCCCCAGTTTTTTTATGATGATTATATCTTGTTTCTAGATGATTTATGCGAACGAGATCCCAATGTTTCTACAATAGTTATAGATTATTATGCCGAACAAGCCGGCCTCAATATAGTGACCACCCTCTCGGAATACAACAAAAGAGGTATGGATTTACCTGATTTTAACTTTACAGTCAAATGTGTTGATGACCCACACAATGGAGAGGGGGTGATATATAATGTGCGCTCAAAAGGAGACACAGTTCCCGGTGTAACTCAAAAACCATGGGAACCCTATATAAAAGAGTTTTATGTAAAAGATAATAAATTGTACACCGGAAAAGATAAGCAGATTAAAGTATGGCATTATGCTGAAGCACTTGGGTCTATCCCCAAAGATGAATTTGATAAATTATTAGATTGTTGGATTAATAAATGGTTTAATCAAGAAACAAAAAACTTTTTTACAAATGATTGCAATTGTGGCGATTTTTTTACCGAACGAGGATTTGAATAATGAAGCTGGTATATATTACCGGATGTTTAGGTTTTATCGGCTCCTATGTCACTCGCCGCTGTTTAGAAAGAGGCTGGAAAGTGTTCGGGATCGATAAGTGTACATATGTAGCAAATGTTTCGTTATTAAATGAGTTTGAAAGAGACCCTAACTTTACATTTATAAAAGAGGATATTAAAGATCTTCAACACCTTTATGACTGTGATTATGTAATTAATACCGCCGCTGAGTCCCATGTGGGTAACAGCATCATCGACTCTCAAGAGTTTATCAATAGTAATATCATGGGGGTTCGTAACCTCTTAGATTTAATAAGAAACAAGCCCGTTAACTGTAACCGGCGCCCCATCTTTTTTCACTTTAGCACCGATGAGGTTTATGGCGACATAGTGGATGGAGAACATACCGAGACGGATCTGCTACACCCTAGTAACCCTTACTCAGCGGCTAAAGCTGCAGCTGATATGTTGGTTCTTGCATGGGCGAGAACGTACGATATTGAATACATTATTTTAAGGCCCACAAACAACTATGGAATAGGGCAATACCCAGAGAAGCTTATCCCACTTTCGGTTAAAAATCTTATAAGAAACAAGAAGATTAGGCTGCACAATGCAGGGGAGCCGGTTCGAAACTGGTTGCATGCAGATGATACAGCGGCAGCAGTCATGAGCATCATAGATTCCGGTACCGTTAATGAAATATACAATGTTGCCGGCGGCTTTGAACAAAAAAATGTTGAAACCGTATTAAAGATTATGGAGAGTTATCACGAAGGGGAATATAAATGGGAAGATCATGTAGACTTTTCCTACGTTCGTGAAGGTCAAGATGTGCGGTACGCTTTAAATGATGACAAATTGAGGACCCTAGGGTGGTCACCTCGCCGCGTTTTCGATGACGAAATTGACTCTATAGTACGCTATTACAAGGAAAACTTCATATGGTAATGCCTAAAACAGTATTGGTCACAGGCGGAAGCGGATTCGTTGGTCGTAGGTTGACACTCTACCAACCCTATTGGACATATCTCTCTTCAAAAGACTGCGATTTAACGGATCCTACACAAGTGAGAGAATTATACAATGACTTGAAACCAGACGCAGTCTTACATTTAGCAGCACGCGTGGGAGGGATCAAAGATAATATAGAAAATCAAGCAGATTTCTTTCATATTAACACTATGATGAATACAAATGTAATTCATGAGGCATATAAGGCTGGTATTGAGCGCGTCTTATCTACGTTGAGCACATGTGCTTTCCCGGAGAATATGACCAGCTTCCCTTTTACTGAGAGCAGTTTCTATGACGGACCTCCTACTAAAACAAATTTTTCTTATGGGATGACTAAAAGAATGTTGCATGTCGCGTCCTGCGCGTATAGAAACCAATATGGATTAAACTATTCTACGTTTTGCCCTTCTAATATTTACGGGCCCGAAGATCACTTCGGCGCCGAAGCTTCCCACTTTGTAGCAGCCCTCGTTCACAAGACGTGGAAGGCAAAGCCCGGGGAGGCCATAGAACTATGGGGTTCGGGCATTCCTCTTAGGCAGCAGTTGTATGTTGATGATTTATGCAAAATAATACCTGTTCTGCTACAAAACCACAATAGTGACATGCCGGTTATTGTTGCACCCCCCGAGAACCTTTCGATTCTTGAACTAACGAGAACTTTAACTAAACAAATCGATAAAAATGTGAGATTATCATTTAATGGAAAGTTAGATGGCCAGTTTAGAAAGGATGGCTCAAATCAACAACTTACTCATTTGATCGGGCCTTTTAAATTCACATCGTTTGAGGAAGGAATAATGAAAACATATAAATGGTATACGGAGAACCAACAACATGAACAATAAACAAAAAACAGCCTTAGTGACAGGCGCCACGGGGCAGGATGGCTCCTATTTAGTGGATCTGTTGTTGGATAAGGGTTATAATGTTGTTGCCTTGAAACGCCGCACATCTTTGATTAATACCGATCGCATCGATCATATCTTTAATGATACGGACAAAATATTAAACTTCTCGTTAGTATATGGGAATATGATTGACTCCGGAAACCTCCACCGCTTATTATTGGAATACCAACCTGATGAAATTTATAATCTAGCAGCACAATCGCATGTTAGGGTGTCCTTTGATACCCCAGAAGAAACAGCCGATATCGTGGCTATGGGCACTTTGCGATTGCTTGAAGCAATCAGAAATATCTGCCCTAAAGCCCGTGTATACCAAGCGTCATCTTCTGAAATGTTCGGAGATAATCCAGAGAACCCACAGTCAGAAACCACGAGACTTATGCCGGCAAGCCCCTATGCTTGTTCGAAAGTCTTCGCACATAATCTGTGTCGCAACTATCGAGAAGGGTATGGGATGCATATTTCCAGTGGTATTCTTTTCAATCATGAATCGCCACGCCGCGGCGAAACTTTTGTTACACGCAAGATTACGAAGGCCGCGGCCAATATTCGATTAGGGCGCCAAGATAAGTTATTCTTAGGCAATCTTGAAGCTAAACGAGATTGGGGATTTGCCGGCGATTACGTCGACGCAATGTGGTTGATGCTGCAGCAAGAGATTCCAGATGATTATGTTATTGCTACGGGCGAGACACACACGGTAAAAGAGTTTCTACACGAGGTGTTTAATTACGCCGGCCTAGATGTTAATAAACACGTAGAAATAGATGAAAGACTTTTTCGCCCCCATGAAGTTCCGTTGTTATTAGGGGATCCTACCAAAGCAAAAGAAAAGCTCGGCTGGGAGCCACATATCAAATTCAAGGAACTCGCTCATATGATGTATGACGAGGACTTAAAAGCCATTGCAAAATAAAGCACAACCCATAGAAGTGGGACATATCGTAAAATGGTGGACGCGCTATAGTGATGATATAGTTCATGAGGCCGGCCGAGGTCTTGTTTTGAACATCAACGAAATGGAATATCAATCAGTTGCTAGAGACACTGTAGTCAAGTATAAAAACTTTGACGTATACAGATTTAAATTTAATGATATAATGTCTATAAATCAACAAGATATAGAATTTTTAAAGGAGTAAAAATGCAGTTATCAAATCAAGCCCTCGGGGCTATTATGATGGCACTACAAGAGTCATTATTAAACGAGTTGGACATCGTTCCTATTCTGAGCAGTTTTGATCTAACGGCTACAGATAAGGGACTCGTGGTTAATAACCCACCCAGTGTACGCTTTAGTGATGAATCAGAAATCACCCCCGCAGATTTAGAAAAAATAGTGGTCCGCTAATGCCCATCTTTGCTTATCATTGTGAAAGCTGTGATGAAACTACCAAGATTATGCATCTTATCGGAGAAGACCCGTCGGTTTGTCCAAAATGCGAAAGTATCGACACTCTTATAAAAATGCTTAACAAACCCTTTGTTAGAAAAAACAAAGGGGTAGGGTCTTCCAATACGGGAGACCTAACTAAGAAATATATTGAAGAAAATAGAAAAATCTTAGAACAACAAAAGAAAGACGTAAAGGAGAGAAAGCATGACGACTCTTGAGATAATCCTGTTAGTAATACTTTTAGTGTCGACCGTACTTAATATTGGTCTTATATATTATGTTCGCACTGCAATAGTTCGTCTTTTAAGCATTTCGGAAGAAATGTACGATTTTAAGGAAATGGTAGATTCATTTGCCACCCATATTGAAAACGTATATGAACTGGAAATGTTTTACGGCGACGAGACGTTAGGTGCTCTTATGGAGCACGCCCGATCTTTCAACGAACAGTTGGAGACATTTGAATATATTTATGGATTAATAGAGGAAGATGCAGAACCAGAACCCGACAGCGCCGAAGACGAAGCGCCGTAAGAAAAATCATTATTTTACCAAAGATCACGAAAATGCGATCGTACGCTACTGCATAACTAATTGCACACGCGAGCGCACTGATCTCTACATTAAATGGATAGAACCAGCATTTAATGAAATGGTGGATAAGATTGTTTTTACATATAAGTTTACTAACTTACCCAATATAGATTCTCTCAGAGACGAATGTAAAATTTGGCTCATGACAATCTTGGATAAATATGATCCCAATAAGGGATCAAAAGCCTTTTCCTATTTTAGTGTTATCACTAAAAACTGGTTTATTCACAAAGTAAAGAGGCAACAGAGAAAGAATAGAACAGAAGTTAACTTTGATAATTTAGCTAAGAATTATGAAGAACGCTACTTATCAACCACTGAGTCGTATCTCAGTGAAAGAGAAGAGAACGAATTTTGGCTTTTGTTTTATAAAGAATTGAAATCATGGGATACCGCGCAGATGAAGGAAAACGATCTGAAAGTATACCAAGCGATTTGTGTTCTTTTCGATTCTAAAGATGAAATTCAAATTTTTAATAAAAAGGCTATTTATTTATACCTTCGTGAGATTACCGGTTTAAACACTAAACAAATCGTTAACTCTCTGAAAAAGTTTAAAAAGAAGTATTACTTCTTCACACAAAATTGGAATAATGGCGCGCTATGAGTAAAAACGATGTGGATTCATTGATTGACGAGGCCTTGGCTAACATCCGCGGCGACCGCAAAGCTGCGCGTGAGTTTCTAAACGAGATAGCAAACTGTATTGTAGCAGCCCCAGAACAAAATAAGTATCTTAGCCCTGTTGCGGCAAAACACATAGAAACCCTACAGCGCTCCAACGAACAACTAGTGAAGATTATTTCTCTCCAAAAGAAAGAACATCAAACATCTTTTGAACTTAGTGACGAAGATAAGGACAGTATTTTCAATCTCATTCAAGGAGAGCCGGCCGATGGCTAAAGACCTTATATCTTTCGCAGACCTAATGAGCGGCACCGGCGGCATTGATGCGCTGGGATCTGCCATCAGGAAAGCCGCCGCCCCCAGCGATAAGTTTGTGGGAAAGAATACTTTTAAAGCTCGGATTCTTCGTCGTCTTGGTTCGGGCCAAGAGATGGATCCACAAGTCATGCAAAACATGCAAGGACTACCGGCCGGCGAGCAATCCCGCCTCCGGGGAAAGGGATATCAGGGTTATTATATTCAGATCTTGGAAGACTCGCCGCATGCGTTCTTGCCTGATCCTTGTCCACAAGGAGAGGCCGGCACGGCAAATGTGGCGCACAACCAGCTTCTCCAGTCAATGTATACGACGGCTCTTTATTCCGGAGAAGTCTTGCATGGGGGATGTGAAGTGTTGGTTCGTATGGAAAAGAAAGGCTTTTCTTATGACACTGATATTGCTTATATCGTGGATGTTATTGGCTCAAACGCAGCCCGCAATCGCCGACAGGGCAATAGCTGTGCACAGCCGGCTTCGAGCGCTTACGGAAACCAGAATGCCAGCCCAGGGCGCCTTGGAGTTCCATACTCTGGTAAAAACGCTGGCGGTGACCTATTAGCGTTTATTGGTAGCGGCGAAGGCACTTATAACTCTATGAACCAAGGCACATCAGGGAACTCCATTATAGGCTTCACCCATAACGCGTCCACCATTTTACCTAAAAATCTTACCGAAATGACAATTGCTGAGGTTCTGCAGCACCAAGCGGCCCACTCGTCGATAAAGGGAACGAGTGGTACCCCGCCCGTCCTCTTTGCAGCAGGAAGATACCAGATTGTACCCGTAACCATGTTGCTTGCGCTAGCGGAAACCGGCATTTCACGCGATACCTTATTCAATGCGGCGACCCAAGATAAGTTGGGAAGTGCTCTCCTCTACGGTACCAAGAGGCCCACACTGGCCGCATACCTTGAGGGAAGACACGACAATATTGAAGCCGCACAGTTAGACTTCGCTCGCGAATGGGCCTCAGTACCGAGCCCGGGCCCCTGCGACGGCGGCGGCAGTGGCTGTTCTGGGCGCTCATATTACGGCGGAGCGAATAAAAGCAGCCACAGTAATGAACAAGTACAGAAGGCCTTGCGCGCAGAACGCGAAAAAAACATCGCTACCGCAGCGGCATCAGAAAGCGAAAGGGAAGAGAATCTGCGCGCGTGA
>TARA_R110000824_G_scaffold253617_2_pt1 | contig 11536 bp, 15 predicted proteins | sample TARA_R110000824 | Tara Oceans TARA_R110000824 (sample SAMEA4397747) | marine metagenome | biome: Polar Biome; feature: [MES] marine water layer (ENVO:01000295) within the mesopelagic zone...; material: water (ENVO:00002006), including particulate matter (ENVO:01000060) such... | reverse complement strand
AATGAATCATGAATTAAAAATGTTTAGAGAATTAAGTAAAAGAGAGATTCCTTGGATAGAAAGTTATAAACAAAATAATACCGATAAAGACTTTGCTAATTGTATTCAAGCAATGATTGATGAAAATAACTGGTCAAATCGACATCGACCTATTTTCAGAAAGGATAGGGTTGAAGTGGTAGAAAGCATTATTGATTCTTTACAAAATCCCGGATATGAGCTGGTAGACTTACCGGGATGGAAAGCGCGACAAGAAGAAAAGTACTTGGGTGTATCATTAACCTGTGCCAGAGTAGATGAATACGATACCAGTGGAGCAAATTGTACCTGTAAAGAGTATGTGGATGGCTTCAATTCCAAGGGTACAATAAGGATAGCCGCTCAGGTGGATGGGGTTCGAGAATGGAAAATTAAAAAGGGTAACTCTAAGGGGCAGAATATGGGTTTCGTAACGATAAGTGATGGAACATGTAGTCTCGATAGTGTAACAGTTTTTTCTGAAGAATGGAGTAAATATGCAAAACATATTAAAGAGGGAAATGTGCTACTACTGATTGGCAGTAGAGATAAAAAACGAGGAAGTTTTTTAATAAAATCAGTATCTAAGATTAAAAATCTAGCTTAGATAAGATACTATATTATAGAGGGTTTGTATGGACAATCTAATAGAAAAGCACATGGGGTTGATACTGACTATAGTTAATAGGTTTAATCCTAAAAATCAAACTGAAAAAGAAGAGTATATTCAAGCTGGGCGTATAGGCTTGTGGAAGGCTCTAACTAAATTTTCAGTCACGGGAGGTAGTAAGTTTTCTCCATATGCTTGGAACCCCATCAAGTGGGAAATTATTAAAGAAATACGATCTACTGAAAATAAGCATCATATTGAGTTTGCGGGGTCTGGTAAGGATATCGAAGACTATCAGAATAAATATGTTAATAATAAAGCCTTTTCTAAAGGTTATTATATTAATAAAGATTCTGAGTTATGGGAAATACTACCTTCAAGCCTAAGTACCTTAGAAGAAGCCACTATCTCATTAAAATCAGAAGGATATAATTTTAAAGAGATATCTAATAAGTTAAATCTTGATAGATCTAAAATCAAAAAGATCTTCGATAGCGCAGTGAATAAAATAAGAGAGCATAATAATGAATAAGCGAAAACGTGTGTTATTAGTAAGTGAAGCCCATTATTTACATTCGGGATTTGGCACCTACTCTAAAGAATTATTGACCCGACTACATAAAACAAACAAGTATGAATTAGCAGAATTTGCTTCTTATGGAAAACCCAATGCCGTTAAGCCACCATGGCTATACTATCCTAATGCGCCAGCAGATGATGATCAGTCACAAATGAATATATACAATCAAAATCCAACACATCAGTTTGGCACATGGAGGTTTGATAAGGTGTGTATGGATTTTAAACCAGACATAGTATTATGTTATCGTGATCCTTGGATGGATAATTGGATTCAAGACTCTCCCCTCAGACCATACTTCCATTGGGTATGGATGCCCACTGTAGATTCCGCTCCACAAAAACAAGAGTGGATTGATACCTTTGCTAGATGTGATGCAGTTTTAGCTTACTCTGAATTTGGCGGTGAAACGCTAAAAAATCAAGGCAAGGAAAGAATTAATTATATTGGATGTGCCTCTCCGGGAATTGATCCGACTGTCTACAAGCCAATGAATAAAAAAGAGCATCGAAAAGAATTAAATATCGATCCTGATATATTTATCATAGGGTCGGTTATGAGAAATCAAAGACGCAAACTATTTTTCGAACTAATGAAGGGCTTTAGATTGTTTTTAGATCAAGCACCTACAGAGATAGCTGAGAAAACATTCTTATATTTACATACTAGCTATCCAGAAAAAATGGGATGGGATATAGCCCAAGGGATTATGGAAAATCATTTGGGCGGTAAGGTGCTAATGACATATATCTGTAAAGTATGCGGCAAATTTTTCCCCAATATGTTTCAAGACGCTCTGTGTAAGTGCCAGCACTGTGGAAGTAAGTCAGCTGTGTGCCCAACTGTTGGAATGGGATTGTCTATTCCAGACCTAGCTAAAATTTACAACCTCTTTGATTTATATGCACAGTACGCTATTTGTGAAGGGTTCGGTATGCCTCAAGTTGAAGCTGCTGCTTGTGGAGTTCCCGTAACGGCAACAGACTATAGCGCTATGCACGATGTACTTCACTTTACAAAGGGCTATCCAGTTCCCGTTAGAACCTTTTTTAGAGAACTTGAAACAGACGCAGAAAGAGCCTATCCAGACAATCAAAAATTTGCTGAGATAGCTATAGACTTTTTTCGACAAACAGAGCAAGCACGTATGCATAAATCTATGGAAGTTCGTAAAGCTACTGTACAAAGATACACATGGGACAAGGCAGCTCAGGTGTGGGAAAATTATATAGACTCTTATGAAGCTACAGGGCTACAAGGGCAATGGGAAACTCCTCCGAATCTCTTAAACATACCCGACAGTATTGATAAGAATATTAAATCTCATCAAGATTTTGTATATTGGATTTTTCGACACTTAAACATGCCTGAAAGAGCATATCAATACGAAGGTAAGCAAATGATTCGCAACCTTACGTTTGGAGCGCAAATGGGACAAGGAGTGTTAGAGCCAATTAATGCACAACAGATATTTGATATTTCTAAACAAAGAATGGTCAATATTAATCAGACAGAATTAGTTAGAAGTGGTCATACGACGGTGCCGCCCGATGCTTTTATAACAGAGACACATAAAGTTTTCAAGGAACAACAAAAATGAATATCTTGTTTATTGGTCCATACAAACAGAATGACGAATGGGGTCATAAAAGTCGTAGTCTATTAAAGGCTTTGCAAAATACAAAGCACAACATTACATCAAGACCTATTTTTCTATCCAACAACCCCAATTATAATACGTCTACTATTTCTTCAGAGCTTAATACATTTGAAACATATGATATTGCGATACAGTTTGTCCTACAACCATATGCAACATACATAGGAAATGTTAAGAGAAATATCGGCATATTTAATTATGAAACTATTCCTGATAGCATTGCCACAGACTTGCTAGTAGCAGAAACTTTAATGGATGAGATATGGACAGAAAGTTCTTCTGTTAAAAATGGATTAGAAAAGCTATTTAAAGAAAAAAATATTGATACCAAAGTTACACAGATACCATTGACGCTCAATATAGATGAGCTACCCAAAAAACCAAGCGACGTAAAAAAAATACCCGAATTAGAAAATCGATTTATTTTTTATTGTATGTGTGATCTATTAGACGATCAAGATGCATTTAAAGAAACGTGTATTGCGTATTTAAACACTTTTACACAACATGACATGGTCGCTTTAGTAGCATTTGCGAATGGATATGTAGAAGACCAAAAGATACAAGATCTGTTAAAGGATGTTAGATCTTCGATTGGCTCTACGTCGTCTGTTCACGATCAAGCGATTATAAATATTACAGCACCTCCTCCACCAATGGGAACTTGGAGTCCCCAAGATCGAGTAAATATACACAACCAAGGCGATGCTATGGTTTCTATATCCCATTCTGTGTCTGCGAAATCCAGCGTGCTAGAAGCAGCGGTCTATCAAAAAACCCCCATTGTCAATAGTCAAAATGCCATATATGATTTACTAGGAGAAGATAATGTGTGGGGCATAGAGTCTTACAATGATACTTGTACTTATAAAAACAGGTCTTTAAATTATCGTTTTACTGCAAATGAGCTGTGGAATATCACAAATATTAAGTCTTTAGGAATGACAATGCATAATTGTTATGTTAATAAACTAGAACGAGACCAAAAAAAACTTTCTAATAGCAAGCTACGTCAACAATTCGAAGATGTAGATTATGAAAAGGTTTTGAATGAAGGAAATATATGATAGCTATTAATAATATTGTCAGATCAGTTTATAGAGCTACTAAAGACTCCAATATTAAGCGACTTAATATTTTAACTCTTTGTAAGGGTAGTGAAAAGTACATCGCACTATTAGCACAGCTACCGCATAACTTTTATATACTACCAGACCAACCTTGGAATACGCTAGTAGAAAAACGTCCACCCAACATTCAGTCTTTATCTCTATGTACTGAATCGCTGGATTATATTATATGCTTTGATCGTGCAGAGCAATATGAACAAGCTCAAGAAATGGCTAAAGCATGGCATGTGCCCATAGTGTTGGTAGATATGTGTACTCATGATTTTATAAGACCGCAAAACATTTTAGAAGGTGTTAGTGTAAAAGATAGATCTAGACTGTATAAAAAACCCTCTCTTCAAGTAGCCTGTACACAGAACATTCAAACTTCATGGAACCATGGAGAACCATCAGTTACTATTCCAATCGGTATAGATACTGATAAATTTAAAAACACAGCTACTGACGATGATCGTGTGATTACTATTGATAACTATGTGCCAGCGGACATAGGTAATCTCATAGGCAATAAGCTTGCTGGGGCTTATACTATTATTCCTACAGACCATAAAGACTTAAACAATATTTCAGTTAATAAGTCTAGATACTTTATTAATACGTATAAAACAGTTACGGTTAAAATGTTAGAGGCCATGTCTGCTGGAGCTGTGGTTATAGCTGTTAAAAATTCTGACACAGAAAATTTTATCACACACTTATCTACAGGGGTTTTAATTGACAGCCTAGAGGGACTACCCGCTGTTATAAAGACAGTAGAAGATCAAGATTTAAGATTAAAAATTTGTGAAGCCGCTAGAGATAAAATTATATCAGAACATTCTGTTTCAAGCTTTCTTGACAAGTGGACTCAAGCATTAACAATGTTGAAATCGACTTTTTATACCCCTCCTATTTAAAGGTACAGTTATGAATATAAATCTAATAAGACATGAGGACGCAGAGCAGGCTATAGATCATGAGAATGTTCTTATTGACAATATTAATAATATTCCTACCGCTGGTTGCCAGAGCTTAATAATGAATGATATTTTAAACTATATTAGTAATGAGCAATTGCAAACGTTGATACAGGGAAAGATGCGACACGGCGGTACAATTGTTATTAGCTCTGTTGATGCGATAAGACTTACTTCAGCTTTCTATAGAAACGAAATTAACATCGAGGTCTTTAGCTCCTTAGTTAAAGAAACCACATCCCAACACACTTTAACCGAATTGCAAAGCCTATTTCAAAACAATGGATATGTTATAGAATCGGCTGGAACCAACGCTCTATCTCTTTTTTTGAAAGTTAAACGTCCATGAGTACAACAACCCCACCAGACAATCAAACCAGTATTGCTTCTACAATTTGTCTTAACTGTACGTTTGCAGAATATGAGGATAGCACTCAAATAGGATGTAAAGCAGATCGTTTACAGCTATTTGAAAAAGCGAATGTTGAAATTAAAGATACAGAGATAGAAGATAAGAAATGCTTTATACTTGAGGGAAAAGCTTGTGTTTACTATAGAAACAATGAGTGGAGTGAAAAATATTATCAAACCACCGATTCAAAGGAAATCTTAGAAAGAGTAAAGAAAGAACTACATATTCCATATCATGCAATATTATTTCTTAGAAAAAACGATAGTCTACAAGACGTAAAAGACAGGCTCTCAGAACTAGAAAATCAAAAGGCTAAGCCCAAAATTGTTACATTAGTAGATCGATCACACGGAACAGAAATCCTTACTGGCTCGTTGATGAAGGTTTTGGCAGAATATAGCTTTGATCACTGGCGAGTACAAACAATTCAAGCTACGGACCAACTAGATGACGACGTTATAGACCTAGTTTATGATAACACTAAAAAGAAACCGTATATGTTTTATATAGTATTTGAATGTAAACATAAAATTCCAGATCAATTATCGCAAGAATTTCATTCTTCATTACATGACGATATGAAGTCTTTTGTCATTTTATTACCAAATAACAATAATGTTGGAAAAACTGTCCTAAAAATTGCTCATGAGAAATATGCTGGCAACTCTTTTGGTATACCATTAGAAGATAAAATAGTACATTATGATGACGCACCTCATTTAATTAAAAAGGTAGAAGAAATATGTCCGAGTCTCCAGTAGTTGTAATTGTAAGTGGTTCACAAAGCAATATCATTCAACCGCAAATATATACTAATCTTTCAATTGTATATAATCCATCTGATGTAGTATCTGAAAAATCCGAAGCCGATTTTTATAATAGTGTAATACAAACATCTAATTACGACTCTAATAGTATTTATGGTTTTTTGTCGGCACATACAAATCTCAATTATGAAAATAGCGTTACACGTATTGTAGACTTCTTTCAACGCAATGAACATATTAATATTGTTGTGTGCGATATGGCAACTCCTTATGGAGGATTCGATTCATATCAACATGTTCATCCAAATATGATACACACAAATATTCCATTCTTTATTCGTGGCTCTATACTAAACAAGCTTAAATTTTCAGATAAAGATAATATACTTCAACAAGCATTAATACGATTAATAGAAATGAATCAAATTATATTTCATATAGCAGAACCGCTAATAATTAAACTTCAAGAAAGTTCTGCATGAATACAGACGGTTTAAACATTATAATTCCAGCGGCTGGTATGGGTCGTAGAATGAAATCATATGGTCCCAAAGCATTAATCAAAATAGGTAGTTCGACAGTTATTAATAATCAGATTGGTATACTAAAAACATATTTTCCTGATGCCCACATTACCTTGGTGTGTGGATTTAAAGCAACTACTGTGATGGACGAAACTCCTAATTATATTCTAAAAGTAGAAAATGAAAACTATCAAAACACAAACGTAGCACGTAGTATTGGAATTGGATTACGAGTATTAAGTAATAGTTCTAAAGTGGTTATAATTTATGGCGACCTAGTCTTTAATGCAGAAACAATAAAAAGTATATCGATAGACAGATCTAGCATTATTATTACGAATCAATCCATGGGAGACGATGAGGTTGGCTGTGTTGTGGATGGTGACGAGCTACGCAATTTAATGTATGACCTACCCATTAAATGGGGTCAGATATCAGTATTTGTAGGTAAGGAGCTAAAACTACTCAAGCAACTATGTTGGAATGATAATAATAAGACCAAGTTTGGTTTTGAACTTATTAATGAGATTATTCAACAAGGAGGCAGTTTTCAATGTATCAAAAATGATAATATTAAAATTATTGATATTGACAATTCAAAAGACATTCAAAAAGCTAGAGAAATTTTATTATGAACATTATTATTTCACAAATTCCCATACCTATATTTCGTAATACTATTCAATGCTTAGAAAGTATTAAGAACGATATAAATATTCAACCGCTATTTTGGAATCATCAACACAAACCAGCGCTTGATATGTTTGATGAAGTTCAACCAGAAATAGTATTTATACATGAATCTCAGATTGATCAAGCGTTTCTTATAGCTTGTCAACAGTTTGACTTTAAATATGTATTGCTTTCTGAAAATCCACTACCACAACAGCTTGTGAAAATACCCAATGCTATTCTCACACATCCTGTATTCATAGATAAGTTTTCTTCAAATGAAAATGTAATTAATTTACAACCTATGGCTAGTATTACCGAAATACACAATGCAGAATATGATGAAGATTTAGCATGTGATATATTAGTTAATACTACGGGTGTAGAGTTTACCAATGAAATCACCAATATATTATTATATTTAAGCAACACATATAATGTAAAAATTATTGGTAATAATCAAGTTCCCTTACCTCAATACTTAGGACAAGTAAACATGGTTGAGCGTGCAAATTTTATTGCATCATGTAAGGTAATGATAGATTTTAACCAATACGATTTCTGGGATGCGTCCTATCTCCATATTCCATCCCTATCCTTTTACCCTACACAACCCTACACAATAGCCTTTAACAACATTAAGACACTGAAGGATAGTATCAACTCTCTTTTGAGCAATAATTTGGTGCATGATAGATATGTTGAAGAATGCTATCATCATACTACAGAAAGTCATACATGCTATCATGCTGCGGCGCAAATCTTTAATACGATTAAAGAACCAGATATAGAAAATCGTCTATTGCAATATGTAAAGGAGATAACAACAATATGATTGGCATACTTAAAACAGAAATTAAAACTATTGATAGAGACTATTTTGTCGTAGACAATTTGAACAAGTTAACTTACACTACAACCAACAACTCTCTATTTTGTAATGATGTTCATCCTAACTTTCCTTTATATATTAATACCAATATGTTACAAAGAGTTTCAGCCCATTCTTTTAGTGGTATCCTGATTACAGACGAATTAAATCTTACTCAAGACTTAATAAATATTACCTATGCTAAAAAGAAGTTCTTATATCTATATAATTTAGATTGGATGTATGTGCAAAATCCACAATTTTCCTTTTTTAAGTCCGCACTATTAAATGATCATATTGAACTGATAGCACGAACAAAACAACACTTTGACATTATTCAAAATTTATTTAAAACACCTAAATATATTATGCCTGAGTGGGATTATAAAACCCTAATAGAGATTGATACCAATGAATAATGCTGAAGAACAAAAAATTCTAACACTATATCAAGATAAGCAATGGAGTACTTATCAGATAGCTGAAAAGCTAAACACATATCCCAATAAGGTAAGGAGAATTCTAACCAAAAATGGAATTAAGCTAAGAAGTGCTAAAAGCGCACAAAAAAATGCACTAAATAAGGGCAGGGCTGTTCATCCTACAGCTGGAAGTTCTATGTCAGAAGAAACGAAACAAAAAATAAGCGAAACCCAAGGAAAAGTATGGGATTCTTTAAATAAAAAAGAAAAACAATATAGATCAGAAATTGGTAAGGCCGCATGGGAGCAAAAAAGCGATGAAGAAAAAGCTAATTTTATTGCTCAAGCACAAGAAGCAATCAGAAAAAGTAGTAGGGTGGGATCGAAGTTAGAACATTTTCTACTAGAGGAACTCGGAAAGCAAAATTTGAGGGTAGAATTTCATAAGGAACAGTGGTTACAGAATCAAAACCTGCAAGTGGATCTATACTTACCTGAATATAGAGCTGTAATCGAAGTAGATGGACCATCTCATTTTAAACCTGTATGGGGAGAAGAAAACTTACAAAAAAACATCAAAGCAGATCAACAAAAAACAGGGTTGGTATTAAGTAGCGGATTGGTAATGATCAGAATTAAACAGAACCAGTCTTTAACGCAAAGATTTATGAGAAACACTTTAGACAAATTGCTGACCCTATTAATGAAACTCAAACAGGACTATCCCAAGGAAAATGAAAGGTATTTTGAAATATGAATACGCAAACTGAGTTCGAAGAAATGGTAGAAGACGTTGTGGAAGATACTGTTGAAACGTCAAAAGCTAAAAAGATACCGTCAGAACAAGACCCAGAATGGTCAGAATATCTTTTAGATCAGTTATCTGATACAGAATTAATTAATGGTGCTCCTACAGTAGACGGTCTGCGTCGTATAACACAAAAATGCTTTGGAGAAATTGTAGAATCTCATAGTCAAATTATTGAAACACCAACATCTCAAAACAATCAAAGGTGTGTGATTAGACATACTCTGGGAATTGAAAAACATAATGGCATAGGTATTATTAGAGTAGATGGATGTGTAGACGTACTTTATCATAAAACTCCATATCCATTTAAAGATCACTTAGTTGCAACAGCCGATACTAGAGCAGAAGGTAAGGCTCTTCGTCGTGCATTAAAAATTCGTGTTGTGACAGCTGAAGAGCTTCAAAATGAAGATGAGTCAGAAGCAATTTCGACTGACGAATTAATTAATGATCAACAAGTACTAGCTATTAATCAGCTTTGTAAACGGTTGGATATCTCTGTAGAATCTATCGTTACAGGTGAGTATAATAAAGTAGATAAAATCAATCAGTTGAGAAATCTCGAAGCTAGATTGCTTATTAGTAAAATATCCGAATTGCAAAGAAAACCGAAAGATATTCCAGAGTCTTATGTTGGATATAATGAGAACTGGAAAACCAACTTCTATGGGAGTTAATTATGAAAGCGAAAATACGAGCAACAGACAGTCTATGGTTTGATGTTGAGGCTGAACAAGAAGACGAACTTTTTAAACAAATTGCTAGAGTTCAAGAAGTATTTCAACATAAGTCTTGTGGAAATTGCGACTCAACCAATATTAAGTTTGTATGTCGATTAGACAATTCAGATAATGATTGGCTGGAGGTTACATGTCAGGAATGCCGTGCCAAATTAGTGTTTGGAAGAACCAAAAAAGGTGGTCTTATCTTTCCCAAAATTAGATGGGATCAGCTTTCTCAAAAACAACAAGAGCAAAGGGTTAATGAAAAAGCATATGCTGAAAAACACAGGGGATATCTACCTAATAGGGGATGGTTTATTTACAAGCCTAAGTCTTAAATATAGCTATGAATCCCTATCAAGTTCTTGGTATTAATGAAAATGCTGACACGGCAACGGTTAAAGAGGCCTATCGCAAGCTAGCTCGACAGCATCATCCTGATCGTGGTGGAGATGTTGAAAAATTTAAAGAAGCCACAGAAGCTTATTCAATTCTTTCCGATGAACGAAAACGACACCAATACCACAACCCACCACAAAACTTTGGTTTTGAAAATCTTTTTGGTCACGAATCCAATCCATTTGCAAACTTCTTTACTCAACGTACAGAACGACCGAAACAAGTTCAGCCAAACACACAGGATAGAGATGTCCAATTTAATCTAAAAATTAACCTCGAACAGGTTAAACAGGGAGCTTACAGTACTATTTCGTATAAAAAGAATAGAACTTGCACCGATTGTAATGGGAGTGGTGGAGATGGTAAAATGGGCTGTTCACATTGTGGAGGATCTGGCAGAAGAATGTTTAGACCCAATCCGTCGATTATTCAACAGGTCGTATGTTCAAGCTGTGATGGCAGAGGGGTGTTGTTTGAAAACCCATGTAATACCTGTCAAACTCATGGCTTTGTACAAAAGATTGAAGAAATAACGATGAAAATTGAAGAAGTGAAATAAAGAATTTTACACTCCATTTGGGGTAAATACTATTGGAGATCTAACCATGATAATAAAAGCGGCTGAAATATTTTTAAACAGCTTGGCATACTCTTTTTGGCCTTTTCTGTTTATTATTATAATAATATACTTGCTAAATAAGTATTTTAATCATGGTTACACTAAAAGTGTAGATAAACAAAATCGAATCTTGGGTAAACATGAGGAACATCAATTACCAGATAGGTCAGAAGAAACGCTATCTTTTAAAACCCCCAAAATAGAAACTTCTTTTGGAGATCAAAGAATAGGGCAAGTACATAGTGCAAAACCGAAGACTTAGAAAAGTGTCTGGATTGCAAGAGGCTTTTATCGATCTTGAAAGTCCCGCACTTGAACCAGAACCAAGGCCTGAAACTGTGCCGCTTAAGCCTGAGCCTGTTA
>TARA_R110000824_G_scaffold171624_3_pt1 | contig 11537 bp, 4 predicted proteins | sample TARA_R110000824 | Tara Oceans TARA_R110000824 (sample SAMEA4397747) | marine metagenome | biome: Polar Biome; feature: [MES] marine water layer (ENVO:01000295) within the mesopelagic zone...; material: water (ENVO:00002006), including particulate matter (ENVO:01000060) such as...... | reverse complement strand
CCCGATTCCCATAATTTAATCACCGGCAAGTAATATACATTATTTCTCGGAATAGAAATTAACTTAGAATTCATTGTAGAGGTATTGTTGGTAAAAGCCTCCAATACTGGGCTTTGCAAAATCTCTAAATCATAATACTGAGAGCCGCTGGCGTGAGATTTGTTATATAGTGCATAACTAATTTCATCGTCGCCCAAAGCGAATTTGGCAATTCTAAAACTGCAGTCCCCTCTTGCAAGTCGCGCTCGGCCGGCGTCGGTCAAAACGGCATCTAAAATAATGTCGCCTGAGTTATCTAAAAAGCCCATAAAATTTTCCTCTCTTTATAAATAGTAGTCAATTCAATAACTTTCCTTAAGGATTGGGTACACCCGTATTTTTAAAGATTAAATTGAAATCTACCTTTCTTCCAGTCTTCTTACTGGTTACTCGTACTTTAAATATCTCGCCCCAAACTTTTTTCACCCCGGGGGCCCCCAAAAGATTTCCTTCGGGCGCAGTACCTTCGCTTATCGGCAAAGAAGTATCCAATGCTGTATTCGTTGTTGTGTCTGAATTAAGATCGGTTTGTCTTGTAGAGGGCGCTATATAAACAAATCTCTTGCCTGCCTTAGTAAAAGACTGATCTTTCGTATCCTTACAGGCTTCGTACAGCTTTATTACTGGATATATCTGTCCATTATTATCTACTATCTCAACTTCATATACTTCTGTAGGATTAGAAAGGTTCTCATGCACATCTATTGATCTAAAGCAATAATAATATTTTGTGTTTGGAACTATGTTGTCTAAATACGAAGCCAACGAAGTGGGTACCTCCGGCATTAGATATTCGGTAAATTCTGCCAGTTGTTGTCCTTCAAAATCGCTATATATCCCTGGCGGAGTTGTTGTTCTAAAAATTTGAAATGTGTGCACGGGGTCGTCGCTTTTAAATTCAATGCCCTGTGTAAAATCGGAAGGATCTTTTCCTTGTGAAACATACGAATCCTGGAACTTGACTACATCTTCGCCTTTTATCACGATTGGAGGCACGGTAATCCTGCCCGCTTGGCCATTTAATAAAATCAATATTTCGTCATTAACTCCCATATAAGGAACAAATTCTACATTTGGAGGCATGGGCGGTTTATCAACAACCATTGTAACGGTACTATAATATGATGGGAATGTGCCAACAACAGGTAACGCCTGCACTTCCATTTCCATCGTCGCCACAATGTCGCCTGCCGCGGCGTCGTCGCTTAATAGCATCGGTCCGTTGAGGCCGTGGGCGCCCGTTTCAAAATCGATTGAAAATTTTCTCGATCCGCCTGAAACGGCCGGAGCGGTGCAATCGATTGTATATTTAATCACAACCTCATCATCATAGCGCTTATCAACCCGCGCGGTCACCTCGTAAGTGCGGTCGGTACCCCCGGCCGGCGCGTTCGAGTGGGCGCCCCAGAATTCTCTGTTGTCGATCGCGGCTTCGATTCGGTCGCGAAAATCCGCAATAGTTATAACTTCTTCATCGTCTGCAGAGACGTGCGCACTAAACGTATTTTCTACACCATCATTGTCATCATATTCTGTGATGTCGAGAATCCAGGAGAGACTAGCCATTTTAGTTATCCAATTTCCTTAATTTTCTCATTATATTTTCATATCTCTTTTAAAGCACCGGGCCACAAATTCCGGCCGGATAACAAACGAGCTCGTGGGAACAATCATCGTTATCATCGCATTGCGAGCCGGCCATTCCGGGAATGGTGAACGGCGGCACGGTGCCGGCGGTGTGTCCGTGCGCGGCCGCGGCGGTGGTGATGACGACACCGGAGCCGGCACTCGCATTTCGGATGACGGATTCTGGAATTGCGCCGCCGTTTTCGTTATCATCGACGCCGTCACCGCGGACAAGTGTAATTTTCAGTTTACTTAAAGCTGTTTCCTGGTCTACGTCGAAGGGGATATAATATTCGGTAGCTGTCGAAGTTGAACCGCCGACCGTGCGCCAGATCGTCTCATAATCACCCGAGCCGCCGAAGTAGGGGTCTTCCAGAGTTCCCATCTGTTCGGCCCCGACGTCGGCATCTGAATGTTTAAAAACATAGTAGCCGATCTGTGAGGGGGCCCGTATGGGAGTGTCTCTCATGTCGCCCTCCTCGCCCGGCCAAGATTGAGAACCACCTGCGGTGGCGGCATAAGCATATATAATTCCCTGCTCTTCTTCCTTAAAAAATCCCATGGCGTTTGCCAATGCAAGACCATTGCCGGATGACTGAACCAAGTCGGAAGATACCTGTACATTAGAATATTTATATGAATTCCCAACAACCACCCTTATTGGCTTTATATCATATTTGTATCTCTGGCCATAAAACACTTGTGTATCGATATATCGGAAGGAATTAGTGGAAGGATCGGCGCCGTTCATTACTTTTGGTATATAAATCGTCTGAACCACATCGCTTTCGTTGCCGTCAATATCTACTCGTCGTTTTTCAATTTTATAAACAAGCGTCTCAGAATAACAATCTTCTCCATTCATAATATCCGTAAAATTTAATTTAAGACCATCGAAGAATTCAGTGATCGCGGTGCCCAAAGAGCCGGCCCACGTGTCAAGATTATCATTCCAGTCTGCAACATTGAGAGGATCATTCATCATCGTCGAGGAACTAAACAGCGGATCATAATGAGACGATAACCAAACGCCATCCGGTGCGTGATCGGGGTCTGGGGCGGCGACGAACTGAGGGTAGCCGTCCGAGCTGTGGCCTGTAATTCTATCCTCGCCCATATAATATAAGTGATAGCTCGCGGGATGGGCTGGCCCTGCTTCCATAATATGCTGATAATATTGGGTGAGTCTCGCCGCGTCATAGCCGGACACACTGCCGGCGCCAGGGCCGGCGCTTAGAAGTTGAGCCAGTTCCTGTTGCCATTGAATAGTAATCGTTCCCTCATCGGAATCACCAGTAATCTTCCCATGATAATCCGTAGTAAAATTTTCATAAGGTAATGCGGTATTAATATCTTCGTCAGTCATTTCATTGAAAATGGGGCCTAGGCCGGTCTGGGCTACATCTGATTCTATCAGAACCGTTGCGATACTTTCAAACAGACCATTGCTTTCCAAAGCATTTCTTATGGTATTTCCATCGTTTCCGTTGTCATTAAATTCAATATCAATATAATATCCCGTATTTCTTAGAACTTCCTCGGTAACTTTATCATTAAAATAGTCGAGACTTCTTGGCCGAAATCCTATATTTTTATATGTCTCCATGAGATTGCCAATTTCCGCAAGGTCCGGGGCGGATGGAATGGTCTCACCATTTATTAATCTATTCAATGCAAGATGATATTGACCCATATAGCCGCCCTCATAAGTATAGTTAGCGGTCATCTCAACGGCGCCAAAAAGATTTGCGTGCGTCTTATAAACATCTGGCCAGGTTGGCGACGTTCCCTGCCGGACCAAAGAATTAACCATATAAAAATTTGGAAGAGCTTCCTCGGTTAAACCAGTTAAGGGAAATGTTTTTTCTAACACCGAATTGTACCACTTATATTCCGGCTTGATACTAATAGTGAATCCGGGGTTTTCTTCGTCACTTGGTGCCGCAATGGTGGTTTTGAGATATGTCGCATTAAATGGTCGCCAGTCTTCGGTTATCACGGGAGCAATAAACTCGCCCGAGAAACCGGTAATCTGATCATCGCTCGGAATTCCGTCTTTTATATATTTTCGAAAATAAGGATCACCAGTGTCGTTTAGAAGCTTCAGAAAAACCTCAAATGGTTCAATGTCGGTTCCCTCGGCGCCGAGGTGGGCGAAATATTGCTCAATGGGGGGCCAATTGTGTTCATTGATCGCGACGGAGTAATAACCTCCCCATGTATTCATGTGATCGGGCATGGCATGCCTATATATAAGTTCTAATTGAGTTGTGACGGCGCCGATCGAGGTAGTCTGTATGTCGAATACCTGGCCGGTGGCCGCAGACGCGAGAACGCCTATACCATTCCAGGCCGCGGCGCCTTCGGCGGTGTAGGGGCCAGGCCCATACCACCAATGCTTAGCTAGCACACCCCTCAAAGAATCTTCTACTTTCCAATTCTCCGCTGTTCTTATCATGGGGTGTCCTACACCTTTATCCTGATCCCAAAAATCATCATAACTTGGACCGATTATCGAGAGAGGAATAAACAGGAGATCTTTAACTGCCATTTTTTAGTACCCCGACCTTCCACTTCCGCCGCTGGTACCACCGGCCGCGGCGGCTGACGGCTTCGCGCGAGCAGGCATTGGAGGTGCCAGTTCCAATCGCGATTTCCAATATTCAACTGGCAATTCAATTGGCCCTTTAGGTGAAAGCCCTGACGGTAGCTCGACGAGAGAATATTGTGTCGTCGTGTCGGCGCCACTATCAAGCTTTGGATCTTCACCTATTATAAAAGTCTCATTATACGGTAACAGCACTTTTGTATAAAGATTCGGAACGTTCATAATACTATTATTAGGCCGCAGCCGGCATATTAAAAAGCCCCCGGAACCCAGCTCCTCTCTTTTCGATCGATTTAAAGTTGTCCATATTTCTTTAGCAGCAAAACCGCTCTCATAGCCAGCTAAATATTCCACAGTTTGTACAGAATTATAGTTCATACAAAAATCAAAGTTATTTGTGCCGGGCTTGAGATTTTGCGCCGGCAAAGAGTCAGAAATTTGAGTTAAATCGCTAACTTGCGCAGTCGAAAAGCCCGTGGACATATCTTTAACTATCAAATCCACTACTATATTCTCCACAGATTGAGTTTCAATATCTTTATGGCCGCGGATTCTTGCATTGTCTACTTCGTTTTTCCTTTGCGTATTAAATGCCGAGGATGGCCCTACAATTTCTTCTGATTTAATTTTGGAAAGGCATGAAGAATCTGAAAAAATAAGATTTCTCATTGTTGTTACCGGAAGTGTATCTATACTTATAGAAGCAAGTGCTAAAAGTTCTCTCACTTTAGTGTTTGTATCTTCTCCGCCGCGGGCATTGTTAAATACATATGCCTCTGACGTGCTTTTTGCGGCCAATAAAATGTCTAATGAGCCATAATAGTTCATGCCTTGTGTTATTCGCATGCTCTTTCCGACCGGAAGTACAATAGACATTGGCGAAAGATATCCATTTACATTAACGCCAGCAGTTGATGCGCGCGGGGTGGTGCCACCGGGTCGGCTTTGGCCGGCAGTAGCAGTTGTGGCTGCATCACCATATCTACTTATCTCATGAGTCACTCTTGCATCCCAGTCGGTAATAGTATATCTTGGAAGAGCGGTTCGAGCCGTTAGTAAACCAGGAGTATAATCAAGGCCAATATCGGTTTTGTTTTTTACCTCGTATGCGGATAAAAATTTGTAATCTACATTTATTATTGTTCTTTTACTTGCGCCAAGCTCTACTTTGGATTTAAAACTGATTGCCTCTGTGTTGCCCACGACAGTGGTTTTATTATAGACCTCCCTCAATTTTGATAATAAATTATCTATTACTTCCCCCATCGCTAACAATGTTTCTGGCGTCGCGCTGCGCGGAGAGCACAGACTCAGTAAATTTCTCATCCACTGATTTTGCCCCTGCGGTTGGAAAGCCTGGGGTCCATATACGTCAAGCATCGTATTTGTTACCGCGAGGACAGCGTCTACCCAGGCGCCTTTATGGTATTTATATAAATATTTTATACGTTTTTCAGAAAGAGAATTCTGATTGCTGTTGTATCCGCCACCTACCGCGGCGCTCTTAATATAGCTATTATATTTTACTGATGCGTTTTTTAGGCGATTTATTATATCTGAAAGTCGTTCCGGAGACCGATCAATAAAATCTATTTTTACTCCATACTGATATAAGCCGTCTGTAAAGGACGCTATCTCAACGTCCTGGCCGACATAATTTCGTATAGACGCGGTCTGGGTGGCAATAAAAGAATCAAGATCGCCAGTCCTGATGCTACAAACCGGCTTTTCTTCTTCATTAAAATCATAGGACCTATTAGCTGCCGGCGCTCCTGTTAGCTTATTGTTAATGGGCCAAGAATTTGTACGGCGCCGATATACACTTATGTTTGTGATGTCTATGGCACTTATGAATTGGGAGGGGGTTCTATATAGAAAAGAGTATTTTACTGAATTTCTTGCCAACTTATATAAATCCATGCCAAAGAACAGCCGGAGCGAATTGTCGCTTTGACGAGAATAAGAAATAGGAGAAAAATAGTTTTTACTCTCTATATTTCTTAAAACTTGTGATTTATCAAGTAGCCGCTCGCCTCCGGAGATTATTTTTTCTATGGCCCGAGAAGCCCATGGTAAGAGTCCCTGCGCAGCAAGCTGGTTACGGCGGTCTATGACTTTTATATTGGGAACTTCTCGCTCAGTAATATGCGGGTGAGAATCATTTTTCAACATTAATTGGGGCCCCCCAGCCATAGGCGATCCCGACGCGTCTGTGTGTGTCTTGCCAACCCAAAATTCGTCTTTAGAGCCAAAGCCCTGATGCCCAGACGCCAATTTATAAATTCTTCGTGTCGGCGACGGATTGTTTTTAAATAAAATGTCTTCAATGCTATAGTCACCCATCCGGAAGCGCGGCGAAGATAATCCCGAGGGAGACTGATTTTGTGGATGAGCCAAGTATGGTACCACTAAGCAGGCTAAAAAGTTATAACCTTTATTTTGTAATAAGAAGTCAACATTGTATTGGTAATTAATAACAGATGTCCCCTTTTTAGTATTAATAATTTCGCTATCATTTCCCTCTTCACATGCACCTGAACAAATATCTTCAAAGGTAATATATTTTTTCTTTATGGAGCGTGAATCGCGGAAGTGGTGTATATTGTTGTGCAAATATCTTGAATTTAATTGTAACCTTTTTAGTTCGTCCGCGGACGTCACCAAAAATACTGCCATTCGAAGTGAATTTCTCCAAGCTTTAATTGGTGATCCGGTTCTCAATTTAAGAAGAAGGTCTATATCGATTGTAAAAGTATTATTTACAATTGGATTAAGGCGTATTGATCGAACAAAGACTTTAGGAATTGGACCCTTAAAAGACTGTACACTTATATTTGGCATTAGTCGCAGGGCTCCTCGTTCTCAGTTGTATATAGATCGCGCGCAAGGTTTAGTCTGGTAGACGTTCGCGAGACCGCGCTTGCCAAGGCGCCGGCCGCTTGTAGTATGTTTTGCGGTATTTCCTTGTCTACTAAAACATCCATATAATATTCTACATTTGGTACCGCATTATCATTATTATCAAGACTTTGAGGAGTAACTATGCTGCCATCTTTAATAAAAGACATAGCAGTTGGTGGCTTCGAATCAGGTGGCGTTAAGGCATAGTTCAGGCCACTAACCCCTGCCGGGAGAGATCCAGAATGAAATACTTCAATTTCAAAATTTTCTTTCACGTAATCCGTATTCTCTTCCAAAATATCTAAAAGCAAATAGTCTGTATCCCAAGCCAAAAAAACATCCGCATTCAAATATTCGCTAATGGCATCAAAAGTGTAGTCACCTGATCTGGGGAATACCTTATAATCAATTTCTATATCGATCTGTGGGATGTGTTGCACTGGGCCGGCGACAAATGTTTCATTACCACCATCGAATTCGCTGTTTCTAACCGTAATATAATCTGTACTTGATGATATTTCGTTTGTTGGTACGGATATCGACCAAGCCGGAGCATGGCTTTTCGATATGCTACTGTTGCCAAGGGGTTCGGTTAAAAAGTTTGCTTTTTCTTCGAATGGTTGCTGGTCAAAAGCAAATGCTATATCGCTGCTAGCGGATGACGGCTGACTTATTCCCGTGCCCGCTGTGGGATCATCCAGGCTGGCCAAAAATGCCGAATTCGCATAACTGGCCGATACGTTATTAACAAACTTGTTTACTCTGGCTTCGGCACTAGTAATTTGTGAAACTATCTTAAGAGACGGAGTATCGTTTTTAATTCTTCCATCTGTATCGTTTTGGCGCTCTACAAACCCGGCACACTGTGAGTTGTATAAAATATCATCATCGTAAAAAGCATAGAATTCCGGTTTGAACCTTCCCAGTGACAATAAATACTTTCCGTATTCTGTCAATTGAAGGTCCATGACCTCTTCCTTCTTGTTAAAAAATTCTACCATAATTTACTTTCCCGTCACCGCCGCCATGGCCGCGGCCTCCTTCGCATTACCAGCTTTATATAATCCATTGGAGGATGCCCCAGTCAGTACCGCGGCGGTGGATACCCCAGACGTCGGACAGGGCATGCCCATCGCGACATAAGTACCGTCGGGGCACGCAGACATCGACGCGGTGGTGCTAGACGTCGCTTTCGCTCCTGCAGTGTCCGACGTCTGGGGGCAAGGCTTACCGGGCGCTACATAAGTGCCGTCGGGGCACAGTGTTCCGGGCGGAGGAACCGGCATAGCCATGTTGTGGGATAGGATACCATTGCTGAAGTATGCTTCTACCTTATCTACGCTAAAGTTATACACTTTTACTTCCTCTTCAACAAACTCTACTGTCTTAATTATATCTCTCTCAAGGTTTTCATCGCGCAAAACATATACAGTGTCCCCCGCCTTTAGATCTTCAATATAAAGTCTATCAAGGGCATGCTCATCGCTATAAAATGAATGTGTTTCGCTGCATCCAAGTTCGTGGTCATCTTCTGTGATTATTCTAACCCAACGTTTTTGTGGCCCGTTCGAGAGACCTAAGATATCATAATAGTTAAATTCCTTCTTTTCAAAGTCATATGCATACATCTTATCTTTAGCGGTTACCTCTTCAACTGGGATCTCGCCGCGGTCGGTGTGGATTATTGTACCCTCAACAACACACTGGTTCTGCGATTGTGATTGCATTAATATGTTACTGTTCATTATATTAAGCGCTTGGGCTTCTTGTTGCTGCCGACTGAACCCGCCAATTTCTTGTTGTATTCGAGTGAGATCGGTCGCCAAATATTTCACAGCACTATCAATCTTTATTATCTCTGCAATAGAGAAGTAATCATATGGCCAGTTATAAGAATACTTGGAATCCACATTGGGTGATATTGAGGCGAGGCTCCGGGCAGAAGATCCAGGAATACCCTTTTTCACATATCTATTATAATCCTTCTCCGCGCGAACTTTAACTTTAAAGACGAGCCACTCTAAATTGTCAGTACAAGCATAAATTTGATTAATCAGATCTTCATCTTCTATGCAACAAGAACAGATTTGTGTAGACGGGAGTGCAGCAGCAAGATTGGCGAGTCGGTCAGTTATGCCGCCCTGATCACAATCCCCCTGGGTTTGTTCAAAACTTTCATCATTGGTATACAGCACGTTTTGCCATAATTTTATTATGTCATCTCTCTCAAGGGTTAAGCCAAATTCAAAGGCATAAAACAGAATCGGATCTACCTGATTCAACATAAAATCAAATTTGGGGGGCAATATATACTTCTGTAAAATATTTTGAGCACGCGGGGTGTCAGCTTGACGCAACCTAAAGAATTTTCTTTGATTTTCTTCTGTCATAAACGGCACGACTATGACCGCCTCTTCCAACGTTAGTCTATCGCGGACCGCGCCAATGCGCACTGGTTTTCCTACCGATGAATCTAAGCCTACAATCTCTGCCAATGATTTTACCTGTCGATATGTTGTGCCCTCGGCATCTGTTACTGTCTCTGGAGTAGAAATATCTATAAACACTCCCTTCGAAGACTTATTGGGTACATTAGCATATTGATGCCACATCCCGGTTGTGCTAATTTGGGTAGATAGCGGCGCCTGTGTCGATGAAGTGGGAAGGCCGGCGGTGCCTCCCGCGTGGGGTGCCGTCGTAGAAACATCAGCAAAATTTAACAGCGGAGCCTCCCATTTCGTTTGAATCATCCAGCGAGTACCTTCATCTGTCGGCGCTTTATCCATTATATTGAGACTAGCTGATAGTTGCATTGCAAACCAGTAGCCGGGAGCGGTTGTTGAATAGCTGGTGCTCTCGAGATCTCTTGAATATATGATAGATGAATTCGATTTTATTGTATCCATGGTCGGCGAACCATCAAACGGAGCCTTAAAAATAATCGTTGCTGTGCCTTGCCCATAATGGTGTGACGGCGTAACGTGAGAAAAGCTAGCCGAAAAAACTCCCGTGTTTGCTTTGCTGTCTGCTTGGTCCAATGCAATTGGATAACCATAAGCACTGTCTCTACTATAATATTCAAATGCTGAACGATCAGCGGCGCCGGCCGAGTCTGCTGTTCTAAACATTTTAATTGTAAGGGCATAAATCTGATCTTCATCGACATTATCAAAATCAGCTTCGGTTTTGCTGCTAAGTATAGTAGTGAGTCCATTAGGGCTTGTGATGGGGTCTTTTTTCAAGAAGAAATTGACCGATTCGCAGAGAAAATTATCAATTGCCATTTTATATAGACTGCTGCCACCGCCCTTCCACTCAACACGCTGCATAGGTGCACCTTGTCCCATAGCCGCACTCAGTGATGACGAGCCAATTCCAGTATCCATGATATAAGAACCACTAATATTTCCCAGCTCACCGGTATTAAAATAGTTTTCAGGTCTTATAAGAGCCTCAAACGGCAGTCGTTGTAAACCATATCCTCCGCCGGCGGCGCTGCGGCCATCTGTAGTCGACATGCTTAAAATGCTATCTTGCCCAAAGTTTATAACGCCCTCGTTTAATACACAATGAGCACTATCTAGAGCATGAGTTGAAATATCGACGGGCCCGTCCGTGCTGAGGGCGGGATAATTAAGAATATAATTTCCGACCGCTACACTAGATTTAATAGAATTGTATAAAATTCCAGGAGCAAAAAGCGGTTCTACAATGGCACGGTAAGCTCCGGGCATTGTCGTGGCTGTCGACATGTAGTCTCCGTACGATGCTGAAAATATACGTGCTAACTCAACTGTTCTCTCTACGGGATAAAATCCCTTATAAGGTAAAAATTTAACTTTTGCTGAACATTCTAACATCAACCTCTTTTTAATAACAGTACCATCTGCAGAGGTTTTTTCGTTGATATCGTCATCTATAACCTTAAAATATTTAAAGAAGTCTGGGCCGTAGACCTTATAAAACTTATCAGTATCTTCGATGTCGCATACCTTTTCCCCTAAAACGGCACTATCGCTTACTGCGGCGCCGCTTACTTCGAACAAGCCCGGAGCGGCATCGTCGTGTTGCACCAACCAATCCAAAGCATGTTCTTCGACCATCGATTCTATATGTGAACTAATCCTAAATTCTGGCACGACGGAATGGTCTTTGCCGGTTAAACGAAGGAACTCCATGTATTCCTCATAAGTACGATATGGTTCTTTGCCGGATTGTGTTGGTGTTTCAAAGAGCGCGTCTCCTTGATATATTGTTGTATTTTTATCAGCCGAGGAGCTTCCAACCGGGACGCGACACGCATACAAGACGGCTGGTCGTACAGTGGTGCCGCCTAAGCCGCTATAGGTTGCGTCTCCGGAGC
>TARA_R110000824_G_scaffold401731_1_pt1 | contig 11542 bp, 6 predicted proteins | sample TARA_R110000824 | Tara Oceans TARA_R110000824 (sample SAMEA4397747) | marine metagenome | biome: Polar Biome; feature: [MES] marine water layer (ENVO:01000295) within the mesopelagic zone...; material: water (ENVO:00002006), including particulate matter (ENVO:01000060) such as...... | reverse complement strand
AGCAAGACAGACTGCGAGAGAAACTGCGAAGAGGGGAAAGTGGGGAAAGGGTTCTTCGGGCGGTCCGAGCGGAGGTACGCCTGATAATATCCCAATCTATCATGAGGTATGTAAAAGTCCTTGTGATCTGCGAGAGGCCGTAATAAAGTACATGCCGCAGTGGGCTATTGACAGAGCAACAGGTAAACCCAGAACGGTGGCGACAGGTGTACCTTTCGAGTTGGGAATGTTATACCATGATAGAGGTGCTGCAGGATCGATTACGAAGGAAGTGTACGATACTTTAACCGACGCCGATCGAATAACACTGACGGCTGAGATAAGTAATTACATCGGACAGATACGGGCAAAGTCTCCTAATGCCAGAGAACGGTTCCAGCGCTTTCAGAACAGAGTCCTTGTCGATCTTGAAGAGGGTAAGGGATTTGCGCGTTACCCGAAAGGCTTTAACAAAAAAGGTTCGTGGGTTGCAAGAGCACCGGAACGCGGGCAAGCATCTGTATCGACAGGGGAACAAGCTCCTACTAGGGAGATATGGACGGATCCAGATGAAATTCGGACAGGAATAGGAGACGAGACGAGACCCAGAACTGCTGCGGACTCCTGGAGAGCTGGAGAGCCAGAACATCTCTATACTGAAGTCCAAGCAGGAACGGCTCGTGAAATGCGGACAGTGGATCTCAAAGGAGGCCTAACAGACATTGCGGAACGTAGACGCTTGGGCGCACAAGCCTCACCACATAAAGCCGGTTCTGATGCCTCACTGCTTGAAGATTTGTCCGTTTCGCCTTATATGAAAGGCGGTAGGAAACAGCTTACGGAAAAGCTCATGGCTATCGGAGGCAAGAACACTCCTATCGAAGTGAAGTTTCGTTGGTACATGACCGTCCTGGCTGATAAGGCTAGACGGGGAGGAAAGCTCACCAAAGCGCAGTTAGATACGTTTCCTTCTCTGCGTAACGTTGTAGATGAATATCTTGATCCTACAGTACCCGTTACGATGCCTAAACGAGTAGGTCTGACTGGCTCACAGACTCCACGGTTACAAGAAGCCTTTCGGGATAGACGAACTATGATTCAGACACACCTTGGTGAATGGCTTCCATCTGGCTACGTACGAGAAGCTGTGGACTCCGACGTTGTAAAGCAGAAACTTCTCGCTGCTGCAGCTGCCGAACGTTGGGCAGGTGGAGAGGCAAGGCCCCTGATAGCAGCTGAGTCGAAACCTTTTGTAGAGTATCCAGATGCGGGTCTAGACGCTCTCCGGGCAGAGTATGACGGTCTAAGAGTTGCAGCCCGTAAGTATGATCAACGCGTTCGTACTCCTGGCGATGAGCCTGATGCCATGAAGGTCGCTTTCGACATGGAAGCTGAGGATTTAGCGGCTACGGGAAAATCTGCTCTGGGAGACGATCTTTCTCCCCAACAGATACGTGATGCAGCAGCAGACAGAATGAAGCAACTGGAGGACCTTTTCGACGACCGTGTTCAGGTCATTGCTCTGGAAGAAGTAACGCGTAGTATCAATCAGTTGGCGCGTAGTAGGTCTTCCGTGCAGGCAAGTGCACAGCGGATAGAGGACATGGCCAGGAATATTGCTGAGCAAGGTCGGAGTCGCGCTCACAGAGCGAATCGTAGTGCGCTGGCCGAAGAAGCCAAGAAGATTCATGACATAGATAAGTCTCTCGGATTCCTGCAGGCTAGAAGAGCAGAGATACTTCAGAGGATTGAAGATCCTCACGGGAGAACGCCAGCCGGACCTGTGAATGATGCTGTTGATCCCGTTACGTTGAGACCTACCAGCTTAGATGAAGCGGAAGGAACGTTTCGCGTTACCTACTTTGACGGCTCAGAAGCACTCGTTCGGCAGTCGGAGGTTGTGGTACGAGGACCAGGATTGGTACCGGAATTTCAGTTACTTTCAGCTCACCCTAATGGCAAGCCCGCTATGGGCATAGTAATGAACAAGTACGAGTTTCCTGGAAATGAGCGTGGTGTCTTTATAGAGTCTTCCGGGGAATATGAAAAATGGATGCGAGAAATGTTCGGCAAGGCCAACTATGGTGCTGATGATGGTGGCACGTCGAGATTCTGGGTTACTGGCTCTGGTGATAATGCAGAGATACAACTTCAGATCACCGCAAGCTACGAACATATGACACCCATTTCTGATTGGCGTTATCAGCTTACGTGGGGTGCACAGGATTCTGTTGAGGAGGGGAGATTCCTCAGAGGTCAAAGACACGAAGGTCGTGGTGAATACGACTCTCGGACGGAACGGGAACTACTTGGGCTTGCCGCTGATAAATCGGAGATCCATGCGCCGGTTGAACGTCGTACAATGTCACATATGAGGACGAGTGGTGGTAGTGATCCAGGAGGTATGACGCGAACGTTCCGTAGAGGCGGAAAAGACGTATACTCCAGTGATCCCAATCTCGGTGTAGGAGATTTCAACAGACGCTCGTACATGCAGGAAGAGCCTCGTCCGAGTTCGTTCGTCGACATCTTAAGCATGGAAATGAAATACGCGGATTCAGATGCTGTAGCGGCAATCTCGAACGACTTCTATGATCAGCACTTCTCTCCAGTTGAGGATTGGATAGTGACTGGGCGCGGCGAGGATTTCTTGACGGGTGATGAGATATTAGAGTCCTCGATGTCATTAAGGAAGATGCCCGCAAGAACAGAAGTATTTCTGGAAGAGGGTTGGGGCTATGGTAGGAGTGCTCAAACTGCTCAGGTTGGCGATGCAGGAATGCAAGAGAGTTTCATGCTGCCCCGAGAAGCGTTCTTTGGAAAGACAGTATACGGTAATGAGGGATTCATCCCTGCAGTGTGGCATGCCGGTGCGCTAGGATCCTATTTCACAAGGGCAAGGAATTCTGCAAAGAGCCTGGTCGCGGCTGGCATAGATCCTAAAACACCTGTGAGTATAAAGGTGGGCGTGGACGGCTTTGATTTTATTCCCCATCAGAAACCCATTACCACACTAGGTGAATTGGCAGAGATAGACACACCTCTAGTCGGTCCTAACCGCATGAACAAAGAAGCGTCACTTAGGGGAGTGAAAGTCTTTCCGCATAACGGCCTTGGAGCCAAAGTGATTCATCGTAACGGTAGGATAGTGAAATTCAACGAGACCGAAGAGGCACTGGATTACATCCTAGGGCTAGAGCATAGGATGCCTACCAAAGACCTTGCGGAGAATATCGATGTACTGACGAACTCCGGTGGAGCTTCTATTCATGGCGACCCGATAAAGGACGCGTATAGATTCAGACAGCCAGTGGAAACGGAAAGAGTAATAAAGGAAGTGCGTGCAGGTGCCTTTCCTGCTGTAGAGGCAATAACGGGTAACGTTGCCGCGTTCCGTAATACCTTCAACATCGCTACTGGCGACACTGCTGCGATGGCGAAGAAAGGTGTTTCAGAGGCAGAGATCAACCGTGTCATGAATTCGCCTAGACACGAGTTTAACGGTGGTGCCTATTCTGATGTACAAGTTCTGGAGATGGATCCGAAGGCGGGACCTCACCTCGAAGATCATATGACGAGAGTTGTCGTGTACAATAGGCCAGTTATGGAGCGCGTACTTGCAGATCCTGAAAGGCAGGTTCTCTTCCAGCACTTAGGCATTGACGCGAGTGAGGGGATAGAGGGAGTTCTGAAGCAGCTGGACGACCTGCCCCATGGAATGGACGTTCTCATGCCTGATCCCGAATCTGCAGCAATGTACACTTTTGCACGGATGAAAGGTATGCCAGGCTGGTACAGAAAGCCGGGTAGGGAAATGGTAGATGATGCATTCGGAGGAAAGAAAGTGAAATTCTCGGACGAGGAAAAAGCGCGGTGGAATAAAAAGGGTATGTGGAAAGCATGTTCTAGATAGGAGAAATATGGCAGAAGAAGATTGTGCGTCACCGTTTAGGCCATTACCAGAAAGTGTGTTTGAGAGATTCAATCCTCCCGATCTCGGCATTGATCCTGATACCGCAAGGACTGTCCGTGCAGCCTCACGACCCGCTTTAGATGCCACACTTAATCCGGAGCAGGCGGCAGCAGATAGGACAGCGGTGGAGAAGTTGAGAAATCAGCGGAGTGGCCAAGTACCTCTAGGCTTCTGGTCTAGGTACGGACAGCCCTTTAGTCACGTGTTTGATAAGGTCGAAGCTGCCTTACCGGACGTTCCTATTCACTCGTGGTATCGTCAGATAGAATCAGCTCGAACGCGTGTGGCAACACATGTCGATCCCTACATAGATGAGGTTCGTGCGATTGCCGGGCGCATTCCCAGAATCGTACGAAGTACGGACATGGATGCAACGGAAGGCATGTCCTTGGTAGAGAGGCTGTTCGAAGGACGTATGATGCGCGACTCTAATCAGCATACCCTAGTAACAAGCGATACGGTGCGTAAGATGGAAGCCAAACTGCATCCTGATATAATTAAAGCGGCTGACGCGTTAGAAGACGTGTATCGTAGATTCTTCAAAGATATGGGGTATAGCAGGGGAGACATTCGAGAATTCTTTAGCTCTTTTCCTGCTCTCCGAGAACGGGGGGGAGTAGCTGAAGATCTTGTAGACTCAACGAGGAGGGTAAGAGTCGAGAATATGCCTGATCGAATCCCTACACGTTTGGGTAGAGACGATGCTAATACAGTGCAGGGTAAGCTACAGACTTTCAAGTTAAGCCAGATGCAAAAGTCGGGAAGGATCGGAAGTGATATGTACCAGGACTTCCGAAACGGTGACGTCCTCATTGATGGCAGGGAATATAACTTTGCTATCATTGCCCAGGTTCTTATGCGCAAGCAGGGTGAGGCAAAGTACTTGGCTCCGACATGGAACAATGCACGGTCGTCTCTGAAATCCTTGGCTGATGAGGGCCTGATACCTAGTGATGTGTATAGCATGTGGATGAGATACACGTCATCGGTACGACATATCCCAGACGAAGTACAAGTGTCCATAGCACGGTCATTTGCTAAGATAGATGCCCAGGTGTTCAAGAAAACTGGAGGGCTGGTCGGCACAGGCAAAAATGTAGGAAAGCAAGGGGGCGTCGGCTCTAAGGAGTATCTTGATCCGTATCTAGACATTGCTGGCAGGTTCCTCTCTGTTAATTACCTCGCGAACATGGGCCTTAATCCCGGTGTGGCACTACGTAACTATTGGCAACCTTTTCTCACGAGCTTTCCTATAATACAACAGGACTTGGCATACGGCCTGAAGATGGCCATGAGTTCGAATAAGAAGATCATGTGGCAGGGGGAGATGAAGTCTGTTAGGGAGATTTCCGAGGACATCGGAATAATCTCGAGAAGCAATACTCCAGAGCAGGTACGACAACAGCAAACGGCAATGTCTGCTCTAGGAGCGGAAGGTCCAGCACTCACCAACTTCGGGAAGGCCTGGGAGATGTATCAGACTAGTGCCTGGTCTATGTTCCGGGCTGCAGAGACTCATACGCGTATGTCTGCGTACTGGGGCATGCGCCAGAGAGCTCTGAGAACGGCTGGGGCATACATGAAGAGCGATAGGAGCGCCGCTGCTAGACAGGCGTTCTTGGATGATTCGTCTCTCGGTTTAATGACGCCTGATAATAGTTCGTATATGAGGCAGATCTTTGAATGGATGGATGATCCTAAAGCAGCGGACAAGGCTATTGACAGAGTGGCTCACTCAATGGGCAAGGAACATACCTCTCAATCTATGTTTATCTACACCGCTGGGAATGCTCCAGGAGCCCTACAAACATCTGTAGGACGGTTCTTCGGACAGTATGGTACTTGGCCGGCTTGGTTTGCTGCACAAGTTGGAAGAACAGCTAGATACGGTTCGCGGAAAGCTCGGATAAAGGCTATCGGAGCGGGCGTCGCTATGAACACTGCTCTTGGTGTAGGAGTAGCTGAAGTGTTCGGTACAGATGTGTCGGCCTGGATATACCTCAGTCCTCTTAACTACGAAGGAGGTCCGTTCCTTCAAGGGGGTGGGGATATTATGGCGGCAGCAAAAGTGGGAGCGGGGAAATTGGGCATCCTGGGTGAAGAGACAGATCCTGTACAGTTGATAAGAGCTTCCCGTGCCCCGCAGATGCTGAATCAGCTTGCACCAGTGCCAAGGCAGTTCGGTAACGTTGCGAACTGGGGCGGTACAGCCGATCATTCGTTTCCAGGTGGAAAGTTATGGGAAGACATTGAACGTTTTGAGAAGGAAGGTTTTGCAGAAGCTGCACGACGAGGTCTAGGCTTCAGGAAATACGAAGGCGATACACTATTTGACAAGGCTGTTGAGGCTCTATCACCTAACGAGCCTACGCGCCGTTCACGTTTCAGGAGGTAATATGGGATTTCCATGGAGAAGGATTGGTGGAGTACTTAAAGGTCTAGTGCCATTCGTACCGCTCGTTGGTGGGCCGGCAGGAGCCATTCTCAAAGCAGTATCTTCGGCGATTCAGATTGTCGAGGATATCGTGATTGATCAACCTGGAGCAACGAAACGGCAACGCGCTATCGACCTGACAGGAACACTACTGACCATCGCGGAAGATGCTGCTAACAGAGACCTGATGAACGATCAGGCCCTGTCGCATGCGGTTGGTGCGGTCATCGATGCTGAAGTAGCGTTACGCAATGCTCATGCAGCCGTAGCAGCGGTGATAGATGAGATCAAGGCCACTTAAGTTCTGTCTTGACCCCGGACACGGCGGCTTCGATCCAGGCACCGTTTGGGAATCCTACAGGGAGAAGGACGCCGCTCTCTGCTTTGTAAGTGACCTTAAGCTCTGCCTTGATGAGCATGCCACTGTAGTCGTCACCCGGAGCGTGGATAAGGATGTCACTCTCCGAGAACGGTGTCTCATCGCTAATGCCAACAACAGCGATGTATTTTTGTCCGTGCACCTTAATGCGGTGCCACAGGAACAGAGAGATGCCGGTATCGAGGCTGTCGGAATGGAGACGTGGACCTTCAAAGGGTCCAAGATAGCCCTCGGACTCGGAGAGAAGATCCTCGAGAGTGTACGTGCAGGGTTCAAGGGATACCACATCCGCAGCGTCAGGGAAACTAATAAGCTTTACGTACTTAAGGGTACCTCCATGCCAGCCGTCCTCCTTGAGTTGGGTTTCATCGATTGCTTTCATGATCGTATTCTCCTTAGGAATCAAGAGGTCCGGAAACGTCTTGTCCAGCTTGTTGCCGACGGACTACTTCGCGGATCGGATAACCTCGGTATTTGACGTACCGTTTGTAAAGTGTTCCGTATTTCAGCCCTAGCTCCTTTGCTACAGTTGCCATACCACGTTCTTTAATCTTCTGGGCAAGGTCTGGTGTCATAGAGATTTTCATGTTGTTCGGTCCTCCACGAGAACGGAATGCAATGTGAGCAGTTGTTAGTTCTGCTCGAATAGTGTTCTGAGAGACACCGAACTTTCTTGAGATAGCACCTGTCGAGAGTTTTCGTGCCACATACAAGTCTTTCCACATCTCAGCTGCACAGCCGTAAGAGAGTGTTGCTGATATAGCCTCCCAATCGTAACTCTTATTACTCATGATGTTTTCCATCCTATCGGGGTAAGAACATATGTGTGCGTCTGTCCGTTCCACATAAGCTGTCCCGATTCCCGAAGGGTACGCGTTGCATTCTTAAAGTGCCAACTTGAAAGTCGGGACTTCCGTAGAAGGTCACTATGCTTCATAGCACCACCTCCATTCTTCAGAAGGCGGATAAGCCGACGTGCCTGATCGTCCTGATCTGACGTTGCGAACTCATCGAATGTACTTGGCAACCACGCCTCTATCCAGGTCAGGATCTTATTAGCTCGGGACAAGTCTGACTTGGTGATCATGAGATCGGATTCAAGGCGCGCCGCTGCTAGGATCATGGCCAACCGGACAATATGATCCGGCTTACGCTCAAAGTATCCCGCATACTGCCGAGACGCACCCGCTCCGACATTCTTTGTTCGATACCAGTTCTCATACCATTCTCTTCCGTCAGAGGTCAGGATGTAATCCCCTCTTAGCTTGCTCACGAACAGGAGCTCGGACTGCAAGTCCTTTTTCATTCGTTCATCCATTGGAGGTGGAATAGGAAAGACCCTCGGAGTAGTTTCCTGGACAACGAATAAAAGCCTGCTCATGAAGCCCCCACCGAATGCATCTTTGGGGATGGCCGTTTGGATCCAATCTATCGTGCTTGCTCCCAGGAAGGACAAAGCTACGTCTGACAGTTTGGCCTCGCCACGCATGATCGTCGCAGAAGACCACTCATCGGGACAATCGAACAATGCTGTCAGCATCGGAATCATTCCTTCGTTGTACTTCTGCTTGCCTAAGAACACAGCCAGCTCTGGAGCATAGATAAGTCCTACCGCCTTAGCCCTGTCTTTGAACGCCTCAACCAGTGCTTCTGGTGTGGTCTTGTCCGCGAGGATCAGTCCGCCCAAGCGTCGGTAGAAGCCAGTGCCAACGTTACATGCTGACGTCTTCCTGCACTTACCAGAAGGAGCAACGATGATAACGGATAGGTTAGGATACACAGCGTATGAACCCTTGATAAACCTGACATTCCTCCCCAGTGTAGCACCAAGCACCACTGCAGCCACGAAGAAGTGAAATACTGTCGGAGGTTCAGTTCCTCGTGTGTACTCGATGTAACGCGAGATCCAGCCGTTTTGTGGAATGAGATGTTCGAATGAATTGCTTTTTGCCTTTCCAGAGGGATTGACAATCTCTTCTACGCGTTCCACAGACAGGTCAAATGCTGTACGTAACGCCTCATCCAGATCAGGCGGTCTCTGATTCTCCGGAAGGTCGTTGATCCAGTTTACCACCCTTTCAAGAAGCTCCGGTGTCGCTTTGTCTTGGGGAAGAGTCTGCAACACATTCATGAGCTTAGCTACCTGTTCAGCTAGCGAGAGTGTTGTCATGCTATGAACCGCCGAAGGTATGCAACGTTCCAATAAATGCAACTCTTCTGAAACGGGGTTACGCTCTCAACAGATGCTATGTCGGCACTGAGTATAGGAGCTTTCCGCCATGAGGTCAGACAGTCTAGCTGGTTGCCTAGCAGTCCCCACTTTACTGGCTTGCTTGTATCTACGGAAATGCGTAGGCCTGTCTGTCCTGAGATATGTACGAACTCCTCCAGCTCTGCAGGCTCGCTTACGCCTAGCAGATGTATCCTATCCCACTTCTTTACGATTGTGTCAATGTGAAACTGCACCCAGGAAAGCCGAGGCCGCCTATACGGAAGACACAGTATAGGACCTTCCACATTCAGCAGGAAGCTCTTCTGGTCTAGTTCGGGTGCCGAGGTAAGGACAGGCAAAACCTGCGTCTCGGACTTCTCAAACGCCTTGGCACATTTCTTCCAGGCCTCGTATGTCCAAGGCAAATCGTCTATCATGTCAGGTGCGATCACGTAGTTAGGGTTGATACGTTCTGCAGCGTCCACCAGCTCGGGAACGCTTAACGGCCTGCCAAGTTCGTGAAAGCCATTGTCCATGATCACTTCTCGTGATAGGCCATGGTTTTTACCTACCTGCGTGTACAGCTCGGAATACTTCTCACTCGCCAGCACTTCTTGTGCCAGACAGAAGTCGAAGTCACAGAGTGGTGCAAGTTCCTCGTACAGTACTTGCGGAATCTCCATTGCTAGATCAATCATAAGCCCAGGTCCTTTCTGATTGTTGCGTCTCTCTCGAGCGCGTCTTTGGTTTTGCCTTTACAGTCCTTCCAGTTCAAACCGAAGAAGCTTTCAACTGGACAATACCACCCATTTGGATAGCGCTTCTTCACCTCTGCAGGATTCGAACTGCTCGCAGTGATCATTGGCCAGGTTTGTTCCATTACTCCGCGTACCACGTTATGGACCTCAGCTGCACAGTCCTTTGGTGTGTCGATCACTACCTCATCATGGACAGACAGGATCAGCTTCGCATCTTTCGGCATCTGTTCATCGATCTGGCGAAGCGCTACATACATCATGTCTGCAGCTGTACTAGCGGGAAGAAAGTTGTACATCTCCGTAATCTGTCTAGTGTACCACCATCTCCGTCGCATGAACGGATTGACCAGATAATGATGCTTCTTTACAAAGTGTTCCTGTCCTCCTCTCCACACGTTGTACACCTTGAACCTCTCGAAGAATCTCTTAACGAAGATCTGCACCTTATCGAACGGAATGTTATGTGCCTCGGAGATGCTTTGAGCGCCTCTGCCATAGCCCAAGCCGTAGATAATGAACTTAGCTTCGTGACGTTCATCAGGCGTAACGTCTTCAATACGCTTTCCGAATGCCTCAGAATAGACACCCTTATGCTGATCGATGCCACTGGCAAGGAGTTCAAGGCCTACCGGATCTCCGCTGAGAACCATTGCGAGACGCCATTCGATCTGAGACCAGTCCGATGCGAAGAGTACTCCATCCTTTCCAAACCGAGAGACGTAGATCTCCCTCATCATCCAAGGGATGTTTTGGCCGTTAGGGTTCCAGCTGTTCAGACGCCCGTTTGCAGTCTTCGAAGTCCCAAAGGACGGATGGACAAAGCCCTTCGTATCTGTCGGGACATTAATGAACGTACTGTCCATCTTACGGAGATGCCGTATATCCACAATCTGCTTCAGGACAGGGTTGTTATACTTCTCTGCGAGAAACTCTAACGCCTCCGCATCTGCAGTACGTGACGATGCCTTTCCTTTACGTTCGCGCGTCTGAGCAGGCAAGCCCATCTCATCGTATAAGAGTGTACATAGCTGCTGGGGACTTGCAATGTTCAAACTAGGCTTGCCCAGTGCACGCTTCAGCTGCTCTTCGAGCTCCTTCGCCTTCTTCTTGAGACCGTATGACCATCGAACTGCGATCTCTTCATCACGCTTAATGCCGTGATTGTGCATTGCACGAAGGATGGATTGAACCGGCATAACGTGCTTGTAGTACAGATCTGTCATTCCATACGATGCTAGCTCCTTCTTAAGGTCTACAGCTGCACGTGCTGTCGCTACTACATCCTTACCGCATACAGTCAGAAGGTCATTCTTGTAATGATCACGTGACTTCCAGTAGATCATGTCAGTATGAAGAGAGGCTATGAAAGACAGATCCTTCTCCGCACCGAACTGCCTACGTGTTTCCTTTATCGGCTTGTGTCCGTAGCTTGCGTTACAGAGATGGAATGCCACCATCGTGTCAAAGACCGGACCGGAGAATTTGAAACCTTTTGCCTCCGCGAAGGGAATGTCGAACGACTCCACGTTTTGACCCACGATTTCGATTTTAGGGTCTGAAGCCAGTTCACGGAAGAGCTGCTGACTACGAGCGGTCCAATCGTACACATAAGCTTGTGTTGGTTCGACCCCAATGCCGACCATTTTAATCGCGTCATTGTACGGGCTGAGGCCGGTTGTTTCGAAGTCGAAGCAGAAAGAGCCGCTTCTTCTTGCACGTTCGAGCACATCAGCTGCAGTAGCTGTAGCGCTTGCGTTAACGACAATGTCGATCGGTATACGGCGGAGCTCTGGGTATTCGCTCTCAG
>TARA_R110000824_G_scaffold116395_3_pt1 | contig 11551 bp, 24 predicted proteins | sample TARA_R110000824 | Tara Oceans TARA_R110000824 (sample SAMEA4397747) | marine metagenome | biome: Polar Biome; feature: [MES] marine water layer (ENVO:01000295) within the mesopelagic zone...; material: water (ENVO:00002006), including particulate matter (ENVO:01000060) such... | reverse complement strand
GCCGTCCAGGTACTCATTCATCCGAGCGGCGACAGCATAGGCCACCAGTTGTCCCTTTCCCCACGTATCAACCGTGCGTTTGGCAGTTTCTACCATCCATTCGTCGTCAGTGTTGTCGAGAATGGATTGGGTTCGCTCCAGGCATTGTTCGCGTGTCAACAGCTTGTCCATCATGCACCTCCTTCAAGGTTTGCTGCATCAAAGTCAGTTGCTTTGAACTCAGACATAGAATCTCGTGAGCCGTAGTCGTTGTCGTCTGGATCGCATCGGATGTTTCCACTCTCATCGACGGTCCAAGGTCCGGGTGTGTGCTTGCTCACTTGACACCTCCATTGGTCTTGCGCTTCGTACAGTGTTGACAAAGCAGCTTCCCACCACGGAGGGACCAGCCTTTGCGTTCTATGTCGGAAGCAGCACGAGCCTCGCTGAACGAACCAACGTCACCGCTATACGCAACCACGCTTTGCTGACACCACGCCTCTCCAATCGTGTACCCAGGAGTTGTACTAGGCAGACAAAAGGTGTCGTTATTGGAGACGTAAACCAGTTCCACCCCATCAGGTGGATCATCGAGTCCCGCGTTCTCACACAGCACACGAACTGTGACGTGTGAATCCTTCAAGTTCTCCATCATTACAGAGAACATGCTTCTTTCTTTTGGTTTGCCCATTTGGCAACTCCGTTGTTGTTGTTGACTTGTTGTCACGTTTAGAGAGCCGACGATTCGACCCGCTGTTGGATGCCGGATTTTTCCCGGCCCAGAATACATAACCGGGAGTCAACCTGCTGTCAAGCCAGCCCCCTACGTACTCAGCGTAGCTGAGTAGAATCTTCTTCCCCGTCCCCATCGTGCGGGTCGCCCACGAGCCCACGAAGCACGAGCCCTCCCGCTGTCTCGAACTGTGTTCCTGTGTCCCACGCATCTTCAATCATGCGGACATACTGAGCACGAAACAAACGGTCAATGTCACCAACCATATTCCAATCACACAGATAGCCTTGGTTCCACCACTGAGGGCAGAGCCTTGCAAGCAGGGATACGGACTGTTGATAGATAGCAAGCGCGGCTTCTCTTGATACAAACGGGACACGCATTTCAATGAGCGCGGCGAGTTCAATGAGTTGTGCTGCTTTGTCTGCTTCGATTGCAAGGACAAGCGATGTAAGCGTTGCGTGTCGTATGGTTGCATGACGTGGGTAAAGAAGGTCTTGGTCATCCCAGGCAGTTGAGATTCCGCGTGCATAACTACGCGCATTACGTTCGTATCCCAACGCAGCAGCATCAAGAATGCGCTGTTCAATAAGGGCACGAACAATCTTGCGATAGCGCATGTTGGAACGCTCGCTAACGCTAGCCTCATTTGTTGGCGTAAGCCGGTCAATAACTGACCGGGCACACACGTCTGCCCATATGCGTAGGCCCTCTTTGTTCAAGTCGAGAGTAGACAACACCGCGTTTTCAAGAAGCACACCTGGGTACCTCCACAGCTTCCCGTCACGACCAACAAATATTTCTCTACGATTTACACACACACCCAATACGTGCGTTGTGATCCCTATCTGGATCATGCCAGCATTTATGATCGGAAGGCGTTTGCGTTGCTTGTTCTCACGCTTGTAGTACCACCCGAGCGTGTACCCGATCTTGCTAAGGTCAATGCGTCCTTCATGGTACGCTTTGTTTGGTACAACCTCTTTCTTCTTGGGCTTTATTGTCACGTTGTTTGCTCTACGATCTCCAGAAGAAACGCAGACTCGTCGTTTGATAGGCCCAACACGGTACGTAGTTTCGCAAACATACGAATGCTCGGAAGCCTACGTCCGCTCTCGTACTGCGAGATAAGAGGTGGACACGCGCCCAACGCGCTCGCCAGAGCCTTCTGGGTTAGCTGCGCCTTCACCCTACGCGAACGGAGCATCCCCCCGAAAGTCGGGGTTCTAACTGGGTTTTCACTTTTACCTTCGGCTGTCACTTGACACCTCCTTCACCACAGGTTATCTTCCTGTCGTCAGTCCGTCAAGTGGCTGCCAGTAAATCTGCCTTTGGGGCATCATATCGGAGAACAATAGTGTCTTTTGAACACCTGAAACCTATTGACACAGAAAAGATGGTACTAGGTACTCTACTAGTATCATCTGGTAAAGACCTAGTACTAGTAGATGATGTACTACGAGAACAGTATTTCTCTAATGAGTACCATAAGAATATATATTCATGGGTACTAGATAGATTCTCTAAGAATCAACCTGCTGATCTGATCTCTATTATTGAATCATCTGGTGTTGATGGTTGTAAGAAGTTCGGTGGTGTTTCGTACATCTCGTCTCTTGGTGATGACACAATCATAGATGACCTATCTATGCGTTCATACGCACAGCGTATTTCAAGGTGTCACAAGCTGCGCCAGTTGCGAACAGCCACGAACGAAATCCTTGTGAACCTCGAAGAGTTTGAACTTGAACCAGAAGAGATCATTCGCAAAGCAGAGTCGTCAGTCCTTGGTGTAAGTGGAGAGATAGATACCATCCGTGGGATTCTCTCTTTGCAAGAGGCTGCAAGCGAACGCAAAGCAGCATGGAAACGAATACTCAAAGGCGAAGATGTTGAGTACGTTCCAACAGGATTCAATACGTTTGATAACCATTACGGTGGATGGCCCAGGGGATACATGACCATCATTGGTGGTCGCCCTGAGATTGGTAAGACCATGTTCCTCGTGTCTGCTGTACTGAGGGCTGCTCAGTCTGGTGTGCCTCAAGGTGTATTGTCCATTGAAATGCCACGGTGGAAGCTGGTTGATCGTATGGCATCTATCGTTGCTGGTGTTCCAATCAGCGAGTTGCATAGCAACAACACGGAACGGGCTGATGAGTTGATGGCTTCTGCTGACTTGCTAATGAAGGAACCAATCTTCGTTGATGATGCAGCGTCAACAGCAGACTCGGTTGAGAGTTCAATACGGCGAATGGTTAGACAGCATGGATGCAAGGTGATTTGGGTGGACTACTTGCAGTTGATTCGCCCACCTTCTGACCTTCCAAAGAACCGCAACAGGTCTTGGGAAGTAGATGAAATCAGTGAGTTGCTCCGTAGGTCTGCAAAGCAAGAGAACGTAGCCATCATTGCGCTACTGCAGTTGAACCGTGGGACAGAGGAATCAATAGTGAAGGGCCGCAGGGGCGTCCCACAACCACAACACTTTAGAGATTCAGACAAGCCATTGCATGATGCTGCGCTGGCCTTTGGTTTGTATCGACAGTTTCAATACAAGAAACCCAAGAAGATTGACAACCAGGAGTACGATAACAATGAACTTGCTGACATGTTCCAGCCCTTTGAGTTGTTGGCGTTGAAGAGCCGGGACCATTCCAAGAAAGACGTGCGACTGTGGGCACAGCTACGCCTCCAGCGTGTGTACGACGACACGGACGACGGGTTCTCTGAACCCGATTGGGGATCGGAAGTAGCTTGACAGATGGATAACTCCAGGTTATTAGGGGTAGAACGTGGGTCGAAGGAAAACGGCTGACATAACAGCACATGAGTTCAGGTTTAGACTATCACTTTTAGCTAAGGCAAAGGGCCTTACAATAAACAAGCTGCATGAAGTAGCTGGTGTGCAACCAAGGCACACAAGAGACATAGTGTCGAGGAACAAGAGTCCAACATTCAAACTGATTCGGCGGCTTGTAGAGCCGCAGAACATCACGGTCGCCTTGTTTATAGGTGACCTGAAAACACTGGCCACGAGCCTAAAAAGGGGAGAGAACAATGGATTGGGAACAAGTAGCGAAGGGGCTTAGTCGTCCGTTTGGTGATGAGGATGTGTTCTGGCGCATCGACAGAAGCTTTGGTAACTGGGCACGAGTGCTCTGTTACCTGGATGCAAGGGCTGTCATGGACCGACTTGATGAGGTCGCAGGTGTTGGCAACTGGCAGGACTCGTATGTTGAGACAGCAAGCGGGAAGAATGTTTGCACCCTATCCGTCTGTGTAGATGGTGTGTGGGTCAGCAAGTCCGATGGTGCTGGCAACACAAACATTGAAGGTGACAAGGGTGGACTGTCCGACGCCTTCAAACGTGCTGGTGTGAAGTGGGGCATTGGTCGGCACCTGTATTCGCTTGGCGAAACAAAGGTGAACCTGTCTGAGCAGCGCCCAAGCGTACCCAAGCACTACCTTGTGGTGGCCTCAAAGCGTGGGGAGAAAACCAAGTATGGTGCCGCTCCCTCTGTACGGGAACTGCAAAAGCATCTGTTTGGTGATGTGTCTACACCTGCTCCAGAGAAGCAAGAGCCTGAACCTGCTCCGAAGGAAACAGCCGAGGAAACGAAAGAGCGCAGGCTGGAGCGAATCAGAAACGCTATTCGCAATGGTGGTGTACCCAAGGACCAGATTGGTCTTTATCTTGAAGCCCTTACTGCTATTCAGTCTGGTGGGAAGTTCTCGCAAAGGGGTATCGAGAACTGTGACCCAAAGGCTCTTCCTGACCACAGGCTTAGTGTCGTATCTCAAAGGGCACAGCGTTGGCTCGATGATGGAACAAGTGTCAGCAAGATGGCCGACTACGTAACCTTCTGCATTGCTGGTGGTGAGTGAGGTGAGCCATGTCTTTCAAGCATAAGTTCCCAACAAGCGTGACCTTGATTGGGTACGTAGAATCGGCAAAGGTTCTATCGAAAAAAAGCACAACAGGTCTACGTGTTCGTGCTGTCTTGCACAATCCAAGCGAGCAGTACAGGATGTACGACCTCAACATACCTTTGATGGCATTTGGTACACCGGGGAAAATCCTGGTTGAAGTTGACAAGAGTGGAGAGTTGGTCAGTGTGATTGGTCGCCTTGCAATGGTGAAGGGGCCAAAGGGAACAAAAATGGAAGTGCTCGTTGAGCACGTAAAGTCCTTGGACGAGGAGCAAGAACATGGAATGGACGAAAATATCGGAGAATAGTGACTTTTGGATGCCTGATATTGCCAAGATGGTTCACGCCAGATTGGTACAGCCATCGAAGCTAACGAAGAGTGCCCACCTATCGACCGCAATAGGGGCTACAATCCTTCGGCAGCTTTCAGAGGTACGAGACGTAACCGGAGGGGTGAGGCTGTCATCAAGCGGTGCTTGTGAGCGAAACCTTGCTTACACCTACCATCACGAGAACGAGAACGGACACAGCATTGATGCCACATCGAAGATAGCGTTCGCCATTGGCGATGCTACCGAGGGCTTCATTACTGCTGCTGTTGCAGAAGCCTTTGAGGGTATGCCTGGTATGGAGGTGTGGAACATTGGTGAAGAGCAGGAGACTGTGACCGTTGAGGTTCAGCTTGACGAAAGCCGTACCGCACTGGTTCCTGGTCATCCAGATGGTTCAATGCGTGTCCCACAGCAAGACGGCGCAAGTGGTGTGGACTTTGTGAATGCGATTCTCGAAGTGAAGTCCATGTCTGACTTTGCTTTCAAGAAGTTTCGCAAGGGTGGTTTGGAATCATCGGACTCCTACTACTGGCAGGTCCAGGCGTACATGGCAGCAAAGGGGTACGACTATGCTTACGTCATCGCCTTCGGAAAAGCGACAACAGCAAAGGAAGCGTACATAGACGACGACGGTTCGTGGTGGCCGTTGTTCCCTGTGTCCGGTCAGTGGATTGAAAGGGACGAGCGGTGCATCCAGAAGATTCGTGAGAAGTTCAAACGTGTAATCAAATCAAACAACCCAGGGGAAATCGAACGTCCGTATGGACCAAACAAGAAGGGAAGGCTGTCCTTCCCGTGTGACTATTGCAAGTACTACAAAACCTGCTTTCCAAACACCGAAGAGGTGGCAGAAGAAAGCAAGTGGCTACAAAAGAGCACCAAAATCAAGGTGTATGTGAGGAACGAAAATGATCAATAAGGTCTTTCTACTTGGCGTCGTCAAGAGCAACCCAACAATGCGGGGTGTTGCTCTTACATTCAGAGTAACAACGTGGAGGAACCACCACGATGGACGAAGGTTCGACTGCACACACTCTATTGAAGTGTTTGGGAAGGGCATCTCTACTGCCGAGGATCTTCGTGAAGGAGATATGGTTGCAATCGAGGGCTCAGTCAAACACTCCTCTTACGAGAAGAATGGTCAACGTGTCTGGACAACAAGCATCAATGCTTTTTCTGTTAGCCGCCCTGAAGGCGCTGTCTCGGAAACGCAGGGAGCAGAGGTTCGACAGGGAACAGGGGTCCGACATGGGGCGGCTCCGTCCGAGTATCCTCCGAACAAAAGCGGTGAGGACAAGACCACGAACAACACAAGTGATTGTGGATTCTGATATTACGGACACCGCTGGTCCCATTCGTGTAATCCCACACACCATCCGGTCTGTTTCCAAGGCTGTCGAGGCCATACAAGACGACTTGGTAACGACCGTGATGGTGGATGTTTGTGGGAAACTTATGGGTGTCCTGTTCATAGACAATACGGATCATCTGTATTGGTACAGGGCACCAGAAGAGGGCGCAAACCTTGGTATTCCAGACTCGATGTTTCAATCATGGTGAAGAAAGGAAACCCAATCAGAAAGCGTCGTCGCCGTCCGATGACCGTCGCAAGGGCTCTACTTGAAACAAAGGTAGAGGCTTGCGGCGGCATCACGGCTGCGGTCGGGGAGTTGTTCGATAACCACGGGCTTCGTATCAGCATCCCTACGTTCCAAAACTGGATCAAAGGATGGTCTGCTCCGAATGGAAATCCTTCCATCTCTGAGTGTGGGCGCTTCTTAGAGGCACCACAAAGAGAATACGTGAACCGTTGGCTTGGTCTTGACAGTGACGCCTGGTGGTGGGAGTTGTTGAGCAAGGAACACTTGAAGGGCGTCACAAAGAGAGAGCCTGAAGAACTGCTCGGCCTTCGTCCACCGGAGGGACTGTGAGTTACGTCGTTGTTGGCATTGACCCAGGGAAAGATGGTGCTGTTGTTGTTCTGGATCAGAGGGGCAAAACCGTTGCCTCGTATCTGACAAAGCGAGACTTCACACTCCAGCTAGGAAAGACAAGCAAGCGAAGCTACACAGAAGCACGCATGTCCCAGGCCATTGATTGGATTGGGAAGAAGCATGAGATTCTTCTTACTGTCATAGAGAAACAGTGGGCAAGACCAAAGCAGGGCGTGTCATCTACGTTCAGTTCTGGTCTTGGGTACGGTCTTTGGCGTGGAATCCTTGCGTCTCACAACATCAGATACTCGGAGGTATCACCGAAAACGTGGGCAAAGGAAGTGCTCAAAGATGTAAGTGGTGATGGGAAGGCACGCTCTGTGTATGTAGCTTCGCAAAGAGTTCCCGACCTTGACCTGACCCCAGGCTTGAAGAGAAAGCCACACGACGGGCTTGCTGACGCCGCGTGCTTGGCTCTTTACGGGTTGGCTACCCTTCCACCGCTCCTCTCAACGTTGGAGGAGTGATGCCAAGACCATCCTTGCTATCAGAAAAGGAAGGCAAACCTTTGAGTTTCGTGGCTGCGGTAAGGGTAATCGTTGCTGTTGCGGCCTACCTGAAGGCGCTGGACATGAGGAAGCTGGACACAACAGAGCAACTGTCCGATCTTCGTGAAGCATACAATGAGTACAGAGAGTGTATCGAAATCAATGCACGGTACAAAAAGTAATGGGGTGTAGCGCAACTGGCAGCGCATTCGGTTGTTACCCGGAAGGTTGGTGGTTCGAGTCCACCCGCCCCAGGTTTTGGAGGGCGAATGAAAATAGTATCGGACAGTCGTAGGTGGAAGGTTCTCAACTATGTAGTGAGCGAACCAGGAGAATGGACATGCAGAAGCATCACAACAGACCTTGATGAGAACTTTCATGGGATAACAGAGGCTATGATCTCTTTGGTCAGGAACGGTATGATTGTGAAGGGCGAAAAGGTTGGCCGATCACACACTCTCGTTCCAACACCTATTGGCGTTGAAGCCCTATATAGAGCGCTCTAAGTTTCCACACTCCCTCTCTTGTTCACATCTGAATTGCATGATTCAGGTTCCCACCGGGCAAGAGGGGGAGTTTCATTTTTGCGCCCCAGAACAACCACGTTATGTGGAAAGGGCTAGTTCCTGTTTGACTGGCATTTCCCTCCGTGGATTTGACACCCGGTACAAGGTTGCCACAGACCATGTACCGGGTGGTTTTTTATGAATCAAAGAACACACATTCGATGCGACAAGTGCCGACGACGGTATCCCGTCACACTTGTTCAGCGTGACTCTGCTCTTGTTCTCCCCAGGGGATGGACAAAGAACGGCTCTGAGCACGCCTGTAAGCGGTGTTCATCTGGTCAAGGGGTCAAGACCCTATGGATAAACAGGACGGCGCCAGAGGGGCTAAAGCGTGTGGGCCAGAACGTGTCCGTACAGAATGACCTTGTTGGCATCGGAAGCGGTCGCTGATACCGTCTTTGCTCCCCCGATGTGCATACCAGGGACAACTGTAAGGAAGCTACCAGAAGCAATGCTGATGCTGATCAGATTGTCTGGGCTTGTAACTCCACCCCATTGAAGGGTCAGCGTTACGGATGTTGTATGGCTGTTGTAGGCATACAGATAGACTTCATCAAACCGTGAATCATTTATCGTATCGCCATGGGTGTGAACAATCTCACCCTGAGCGGAACTGTCTGTTGATGCGACCTTGATGCCCGTTCCCTGAGTCGCACCCGACAGGGTTGTGCGAACAGTTGTCACATTCACCTACTGCAATCAGCATTCGTAGCTTGGCAAATCTTGGCTTGGTTGATGGCTTGCTGTTGCTGGATCTCCACCATCTTGCCCATCAAATCTTCCATCTTATCAAGTCGTGTTTCAACACCTTCAATCTTTAGGTCAATGACTTCCTGCTTGCCAGCCTTGGATTCCAGTTGTCCAACACGAGATTGAAGTTCCTTGGTGTCCTCTGCCGTGGCCTCAAAGCCTGCCACCGCTGCACCAGCGGCAAAGACTACGGTGATGGTGGGCACGGCCCAATCTTTCAGAGTCATTTCGTACCCCCAGAGCCATATTGATAAGCAGCCCCAAGCCCAACGGCAACTACGCCAACTGTGACAAGTGTTTCAATTCTACCAAACCAGCGCTGCGTTGAGGGCCTTTCAAGAAAAGGAATCGGCTCAGACTGCTCTTTCAACTTATCTTTATACCAATCCCTCTCCATTTCCAAAGATGCAGTATCAATCGAATACATTTGCGCAACGGCTTCTCCCCACTTCTCCGTTGTCAACAGGTCTGCATAGTCTGAAAGGGGCACAACCACCGCCGAACATGCAGCAACAGATGGAGAGTTCCGAAAAATATCCGGCAATGGTTGGCCCAGGTTGATTGGGTACATCTTCTCACATTCCCCAGGAACCCTTTCGGGTGGCGCAGGCCGTGGAATGGGGTCAGAAGCTAATGCAATACCCAAGAGAAAAAGAATCATCTCTTCCTCCTACGCGCATTACCCAAATCAACCAAAGAATCAGCAGGCGTGGGTCCCGTTACAGCATCGTTGATACGCTCAACTTCTTCTTCAAAAGTTTGTTGAACATTCTCACGAGCAGCGGCGGAAACCGTGTTCTCTGGTGGGGCATCTTTAGCTTTTTTATTCTTGGGCTTCTTGCTGCGCGGGTACAGCAAGTAGAGAAAGGCGACAATAGCCGCCCCAATCCCAAGAATGAATCGCCATGCCCGCTTCACATTAGTTCTTGGAGAGCGCTGCCAGTGCCTTTTCGGCTGAGTCTCCAGCAATGTAAGTCATTGCCAGGTAAAGCCATTGCTCACCACTGATCAGTTGGGCACACAAGAGCCCACAACCAAGAGCAAGGGCCGTAATCCGACGCCAAGAGATTCTGGTCTGAGCAGAAAAGAAAGTATCAATCAGTTTCTTCAACATGGTTCCCCCATTAGGTACTAAGGATCTTGATCGGAACGCTACTGGTCGGGCTCGTTGCCGCCGCAGCATTGCTTCCGGTCAGCGCTGCTGCGCTGGTTACAGCCCAAACGGTAAGAGCAGTAGAGAACGCCATACCGGTGCCAACGATGTACGTCAGCTTGGTAGAGGCAGGAGCATAGAACTGCCAATCATTCTGAGTCGTGCCAGCAGTCCCGCTAGAGGCATCAGCAATCTTTACATACGTTGCCGTAGTGTTGGCTGTGTTGTCGATCTCCACAGCATAGAAGCTTCCCGTACCACCGGTAACGTTAGCTTCAGCGGTTGCGTCCGAATCCGTATCAAGGATTAGTTTTGATCCCAGAGGGTCAGCGATTGTGCTTAGAGTGACGGCCATTACAAACCCCTATGAGCAAATGATTGTTACGGTCAAACCATTGGAAGCAGGAACGGCGGTTGTAAGTGCCACCCCACCCAATGTCGTCCAAAGGTTGAGTTGAGAAAAAGCAACACCACCAGGAATCTCAATACGCTTTGCTGTTGTTGCAGGAACAGCCCAGAACATATCAGCCTGACCAGCCGTAGCGTCTCCCAAAATGGGGGAGGGGTAGTCAGACAAGCGAACAACTGCGATGGAGCCAGACTTGTTGTCAATATCAACAGAGAAGAGAGTGCCGTTGCTTCCGGTCACGTTCTCCTGAATAGCTGCCGTTGGTGTACTTTGATTATCAAAGTAAACAATCTTGTAGTCCAAAGCGCTACTGTTGAAACCCGAAACTTTCAGTGCCATCTAAAACTCCTATTGTCCAAGCCAGGAATGTATTCCATCAGCAAGCGCTCTTCCGATTTTAGACAATCCATCATCGGTTAGCAGTACATGGTGAATATCATTATCAACAAAGCAAGGCTCAAAGCAAACAGACACAGGACTGTGAACGTTTCTGATTGTGTTGAACGCATGAGAGGTCCAGTCATCAGGTTTTGCCGGAATAACCTTCACGCCTCCCTCGATTTCAGGGCAAGCGGACTTCAGCTTTAGAGCAATATCGCGAGCAAGTCTAGGCCCACTCACTGATCGGTGGTCATAGAACACCGCACCATAGTTGCCGCCTCCAGCGTTTAGGTGGGCTGCAACATAGACCTGTTTTCCAGAAGCCAACCCAGAGTACCGGTTCACTCTGTTGTGGCGCTCGCTGTACCAACCATCGCTAAGTGTGATTACGTCGTGACCCAAATCCAAAAGTCTTTCTTCCGCATACAACAAATACCGTGGCGTTAGCATTGCCTCACGTTCATGCGATTCAATCTTGCCATCTCCATCCAAGTCAGCCTGAGCACCACGGTCGCCAACCTTACTTCCAGGTTTGCCCGCGTGCTGTCTATCGAAGAAGATAAGTGCCATCATTACACCGGAAGAATGATAGCAGCGGCTACACACTCGATATCGTCTACACCGTTCGCCACCTGGACCCCGGTTGCCTGACTGCTGAATGTGGCACCATCGTTGGTAGATACACTGATGTCGCCATCATCGTGAACCGCGAGCCACGTAGTTCCATCTGTACCCAAGTCACGGACGTTTCCGTGTGGAAGGCTATTATTGCTGTATGAGCCGTTCGTGATCGTGGACCCGCTCAACGTGAATCGCTGGTGTGAGGCACC